>OGOG01002967.1_pt1 | contig 13476 bp, 9 predicted proteins | sample 1552581 | NCBI WGS metagenome assembly OGOG01 (sample SAMEA2580152, study PRJEB22360) | human gut metagenome | biome: human gut; feature: human-associated habitat; material: faeces | place: Denmark | collected 2008/2010 | reverse complement strand
GAATTCTGTTGCATTTGCAAGTTGAATTCAGCCCACATTCTGCCTTGTCGAAAAGATAGAACCGGACCGGCTCATCATCACGACTGCCGAAGTTAGCCACATGCCCATAAGCAGAAAGCTATTTGCGCACCAGTGGACAGGAACTGTCCTGTTTGGTGAAACAACTTCGAAAACAGTCTGTGAATCTCACTGCTTGCTCAGCAATATTCATTATATGTGCCGGCAACATAGGATACTGATTGCGGGAATCATATCCGTCCTCTTAGTTTTTTCTTCAATCTGGAGTAGAAACTACCCCACAGGATTACCACTTTATCTTTCCGCGCTGGTCTGTGGTATTCTCATTTCTACTATCATTCTATACAGAGAAATGGTAGATAATCACTTTCTACACCGCTTCTGCCACATAGGGAAGGTTATAGATTGTAATGAGGTACTCAAATCCAAAGGCGCAAATATTGCAGGAATAGGTATTGGAGAATTATCGTGGATGTATTTCACAACCATGTTCTTTTTCACTGCTGTCTGCCCAAAGGAATTCCATCTTCTGGCAGCCCTGTCTGTTTTCATTGCAATTGCATTCACCTTGTACTCCGTCATATATCAGATATTCTTTATTCGTAAAGCGTGCCTGTTTTGTATGCTCACCACCTTCTCGGTCTGGCTGACTGCCGTAGCACTTTATATCATAAGGAATAATTTCGAATGGAGGTTTTCAATCCGAATTCTTTTCTCAATGATTGCAGTCAGCACTATCTGCGTGATTTTCTGGATACAGGCTAAAGCACTTGTTTCTTCGGACAAAGAGAAACACTTTCTAAAAAACAAGCTATCCGGTCTGCTCAATCCGATCACTTTTCAGAAACTCCTGGCTTTGAAACCTAAAGTCAGAACGATGATTCACCCGGATATAGCTCTGCATAACTCTGCCGATAGCACAAAAGACAGGTTAATGGTAGTGGTAAACCCCAATTGTAAAGCATGCGCCAAAGTACATCGCCATATCCGGGAAATATCAGCAGACATATCCATCTCTTTAGTCATATATACCAATGACCGGCTCAGCGTACACATAGCACAAACCATCCTCTCCGCATACCTCTCGGAAGGCTGGGATAGGGCTATTTACTTGCTGGAAGTATGGTTTGAAGTTCAGGAGATACCGGACGTGGAGAAATACGAACTCAACGATACGGCACAGTTGCTCTGGAGGCAACAGCAGGAGTATTGCGAAAGGAATAACATCAGCCATACTCCGGCAGTTATCATCAACGGGCATTATATGCCAAGTGTTTATCAATTGGAAGAACTGAAGTATTTATTAGTATCCTCGGATAACCGATAAGAAGCAAATAGAAGTTTCCCTGAGAGAATAATCCAGTTGTTCTCCAATAAGCATAGCCTATTTGCTGTTTACAAACAGCATTTTTGCCTAAAAGAGGTCAAAACTCTGGCACAAATTCGGACATGACACATCTATATATCGGATGTGTTGCATCTATATATCGGACGTGTTGCATCTATATATCGAACGTGCAGTATCTATATATCCAACACCACCGATATATAGACGTTAAAAGTCATGGAATCGGACTTGCCTGAAATTACATTGCTTGTTGTGGATAAGAACAAGCAATGTAATCATTCTCAACATTACTTGTTCCGGATCACATCATTACTTGTTTTCAGATACTATTCAATACATTTAAGTGTTCTTTTTCCTCTTTCAGCCTTCAGTTTTCCCCCGGTCCCCCTGTTCATCGGTGTTTCAGCTGAAAGATACCTGAAGCAACTATAAGGTTGGAAGTTTCAGCCGTAATGCCGATGAACAGGGAATTCAGAGAGATCTGAAAGAACGGAAAGAACATTTTCTCAAAAATAGCGGGTGTAAAATGATACTTTATTTCAACCAAGTCGCCCGCTTCCACAAATATTCCAGCGGCCCGTGCGCATGACGGCTCATCCACCACCGGCAGAAAGCGAGCTGCACGATGAAGAGCACCACTCCTACCAGAAAGCTGGCTGTTATACCCAACTGAGAGTGAAGCGCAAGTCCCCAATTATAGAACAACAACGAACCAATGATACTCTGGGTAATATAATTTGTAAGGCTCATCTTACCGTAAGGAGTAATCTTCATCAACCAGTCGTGCAGGTTTGTCCGATAAAAAGCAAAGATAACACCCGACACCAATATCAGCATAAATGCAAACTTGGACAGGGAAGTTATGATAAGTAACAAGGGGGTGAGAATAGACTTATTAGCAATGAAATCCGGTAACATATTGCCCAATCCATACAGAGGAAAAAAAGCGATAAGAGCACCACAAAGTACCTTATTCCAGAACTTCAGATTCTCCTTCAGGAAAAGTCCCCGACGTCCTATCAACAAGCCGAACAGGAAAAGAGCAGCAGTCTGAAACACACGTCCATGGTCCCAAGCCCATGCAAGACTGGCAATCTGCCCTTCCCACAAATTCACACGCAGGGTTTCAAGAAATGTACCGTGACTCTGCACTTGGAAAGCCGCTCCCCAGTAACTACCTGTCGGAATAGAAGGAGTCACAAAAGAAGGGTCTACACAGGCATGTATCACATAATAAAGTGGCAATGGCTGTATCAGAAGCACACATGCCAGAATAAACAGCCATTTATCTTTCAGTCGGCAGGTAAGTGGTAAAATGAATCCGACTAAAGAATAGAGCACCAATACTTCAGCCGTGAAAAAGGCCGCATTTATATTACCAAGAATGAATAATAATATCAATCGCCAGCAGAAACGCAAACGAAAATCATTGCCACGCATACGCTGATTATTATCCTGAATAAAGAAACTAAACCCAAAAAGCAGGGCAAACACAGCATAAGCCTTTCCTCCGAACATGAAAAAGAGTCCGTCCCAAATGGCTTTATCTGAAAAGTTAAGCCACGCGCTCTGAGTGCTCGTATCGGGAAATGAATAGAAATTAAAGTGTTCAATGGAATGTAATACAATGATGCCCATAACGGCGAGTCCGCGCAGCACATCGGCTACGTCAATACGGGTGCGTTTTTCCAATTCCTGTACCATATTAGTATAAGTTCATTAGTAATCTGCTCTTTTTAATGTTAAAATCGCAAATATAGAATTTATTATCCACTTTTGGAGTCAAATTCCCAATTTCTTCCAGAATTGCCCGCCATCTTTGCAATACAATCAGCAATAGTCAAAGAAAACAATAATATTAGTAAACTCTAAAAAAACAAGTAACTATGAAACTGAAAATGTATCTAGCTCTATTGGCGATGGGCATGTTAAGCCTGCAAGGTTGCAACGATGATGATGACGATCTTCCAAACTCTAAAGTTCCTGAAGCCGTACGCAATGCATTCGACAGCAGTTTCTCCAACACCGCTAATCTGAGTTGGGAAACAAAAACTGTCTCACAAGGACAATACTACAAAGCGGAATTCAACAACAAGAGCGACAACGGGTATAAAACGGAAGCCTGGTATACGGCAGATGGTTCATGGTACATGACTGAAACTGAAATGCCATATAGCGATATTCCGCAAGCAATAAAGACCTCTTTTGAAAGCAGCGAATACGCCTCCTGGAAGAGAGATAACGAAGTGGAGCGTATTGAACGTGCCGGAACTGAGAAAGAGATCATCTACATCATAGAAGTGGAATCGGCACAGGATGTAGATATGGATCTGCATTATTCAGCAGACGGCATCCTCATTAAAGCCGTGAATGATGACGGTGATGGCAATAACGAATCATTGCTACCGGATGCCCCGTCGAGTACGGTTACTGCCGTAACGGAATTCATACAGAAGAATTATCCCAATGCCCGCATTATTGAGATTGAACAGGAAAAAGGTATGATCGAAGTGGACATCATACATGAAAACCAAAGCAAAGAAGTATTGTTCAACACAAGCTATGAATGGATTTCAACCTCATGGGATGTATATGTACTCCCGATTAAAGTGACAGAGGCCATTAATGCCTCACAATATAGCGGTTATGTAGTGGATGATGCCGAATATGTTGAAACTCCTACCGGAAACTACTACTGGATAGAATTGGAGCAAGGCGAAAAGGAAGTGAAAGTAAAGATCAACGAAAACGGGGAGTTTATTTAATCGGTGATAATCAGATACAGCTTGAATCATAACTTCAGGCTCTATGAACATAGCGATAATCGTTCAAAAGTTATAATTTGCTATTATAAACTTAAGATTTTTATCGCTATGTTTATTATTCAATCGAATAAATATAATGCTCATATCGAGCCCACGCTATCAATAGGAAGAAAAATTAAAAGGCTTCTAAAGCGGACGGCGCAATGATAAAATAAGCAAATATATTCCTATCAATGTCACAACTAAGCCAACAGCGACAGGTACGACAATGTTTTCCTCCGCAATGAAACCGAGAACTGTAATAAGCACACCGGACAGTCCGAGACCAATGCCCAACACTTTCTGTGTAAACCTGTCAGTCCGTTTAGACTCTTCAGTATCGCCTGCGTTTTCCTGACGCATCCTTACATTCCGTCCTGAAATATAGGCCATATATTCCGGAGCGATGAATTCTTTTGCCTTCAGCACCACCTCAATCCCGGCAAGCAGTATCACAGGAACCGCGGTACCGACTATCATTTCCCATGTCCTATCGAGAGCCAAGCCGAAATGCGGAGTCACAAATTTGAATATCAAGTTAATGGCAAGGCTTATAAATGTCGCTGAAAGTATCGTACGCGCAGTTTGCCGTTTTGAGAACAAAGACCATATTACAGGAAGGTAAACCGGAACTCCCGTCAATGCCGCCACGCTGATTACAACGTTTACAATACCTCCCATAGAGCGTATCAGAAGCGCTACAATAATAGCCATTATTCCGAATCCCCATGTGGAAATCCTCGCCACATTCATTAATGTCTCTTCAGAAGCATTAGGACGCATTCTCTTGAATATATCGTTGGTAACCACACCTGCCGATATATTCAGAGTGGCATTGAGAGAGCTCGCCGTTGCGAAAATCATTCCTCCGAGCATTAAACCAAGCAATCCGTCAGGCATGGCTTCCTTACACATCAGAAGATATGCCCCTTCGTTTTCAAGACCCGACAATGACGGATTATAAACTCGGTAAATCATGGGTATCAACATCCACAGAATCGGACTGATTGTGTAGAGCACCCCGAAAAGCCAACCTGTTTTCCGTGAATCCCTTTCCGTTTTTACTGAAGTATACCTCTGAACATAAGCCCAGTTGCCTCCGAGGAAAAACATATTATAGATAGCAAAGGCTATCACGAACCCGGGAGTGTACTCACCTTCAAAGAGTTCGAAAAATCCTTCCGGAACCTTTTCGAAAAATGTACCGACTCCACCAATCTTGTCGAAAGCAAGCGGAACAGCTATCACTACTGCCGCAAAAAGAATTACAAACTGAAGGACATCAGTCACAACCACTCCTCGCAAACCTCCGAGAGCGACATAAACCATGCTGAATGCCCCTAAAGCGAAGATAGCTGTGGTCAGAGGAATACCCGTAGTAACTTCGACTATTTTAGCTACGGGATAAAGAAACGACCCCGTAGTAAAAACCGACACGGCCAAAAAAATATAGGTATATGTCTTCTGCGTCTTGACACCAAGACGGCCCGTTATGTATTCGGCAGCCGTGAGACTGTGAGTACGATGCCATCGGGGAGCAATCCATGTGCCTACGGCATACCCGGCAACAGCCATTGTAAGCTGGATAATGATTGATACCATTCCATACGAATAGGCTATCGACCCCCACACGACGAAAGTTCCTGCCGAGAAAAATCCCATGAACAATGAAAGTCCACTCATTCCCCACGGTACGTTGCCGCCACCTGAGAAAAAACTTTTCATATCCTTTCCCGTCTTGGAAAAAGACACTCCTGTAATCAACACTCCTATCGAAAATAGGATAATGGTTATGTAATCAAGTATATTCATTTCAGTTTATTTATTATCAGTGTTATCTTAACACACATATACTCCCATAAGCCCCGGGCAGACATCACCGCAAGGACGGACAAAATTGACATAAATGGCGTCGGTCGTCACCGGCTGATCAAGTTCAAGCACATTGAGTGTCTGATGATTGCCAGTAATATGATAAAGTTCCTTACCCTCTGAATCCCGGATTATGTACTCCCTGTAACAAGTCGGGACACAAGCATCGAAATGCCCCATCTGGACGGTCTCCATTGCCTGATCCGTATCGGTATCGAAGTACAAGATAATGGTTTTAATTTGTTTCCTCCCATTCCACTTGAAACAGACTTCAGGTCTTGCATCATCGAAAGCTGCTACCCAGGCATTAGTACCTATATACGGACGGTAATAAGAATTCCTCAAATTTTCCGAGTTGAAAGACGCAAGAGACGGGGCAAACGACATCGCTATATTCTTGCTCTCCGGACGACGTTTCGGACACCAGAATTCAAATTCCTCCACCCCTATTCCTTCAGGTGGAACCTGCTTTCCAAAATTCGACACGGCAGGGTTTATGTAGTTATATACGGCAGTCAATCCTGTGACTAACCGCCCGCTCATCGGTACTGAAATCTCAGGATTTTTCATCAGGCAGATAAAAGCATAACGCGGAGTCGCGTATGAATAGGAAAAGTCTGCAACAATCTCATTCTCATCTTTTTTCAAATCGAATTCTAGAACTGCATCAATAGTATCCGGAGTGTAGTTCTCACTCTTGGATGAACTTCTCAACTCCATAACAAGCCTTGTTGCATTATCTGCCTTTACATTCATCCTGACCACCGGCACTTTACCATTCACCGGTATGAGTTGAGCTATAGGATAATCTAATCCAAACCAGGTACCATCGGCTGGCAAATCGTCAAGTTCAAGCACAGATGACACCGATATTTCCGCAGAGTCGGCAAGATTGTCCTCAACCGCCACAGCAATACCCGGTATAAAGTTCCCGTTTTTAACAAGGAGTGACTGCAACAAACCTATCCTGTCCCTATCAACAAGGTCTATTGGCTTATATCCTTTTGAAAGACAAATTGACGCGGCACGTCCAATGACTTCTCCACCGAGAGCCGACGTACACATGACACGAGTAGTACCGTTTGCCACGTGGCTTGAGGAAATGATGCGTCCACCCACGAAAAGGTTATCAAGATCCGGAGTTACATAGCAACGGTAAGGAATCTGATAGACACCTTTACTGTGCCACTGATGACAGCCATTTCCTCCAGCATACACACCATCCGCAGGATGAAGATCAATTGCCCATCCACCATATGCCACCGCATCATAGTGGGTTGACTGGTTGATAACATCCTGCTGCGTCAGAGTATAAAGACCGTTGAACCTGCGACTTTCACGTTTACCCGGGAAAAGCCCCACCCATTCAAGCGTCAGGGTCTTTGCCTGAGGAAATTTCCCGGAATTCTTTATATAATCCCAGACACCATAGACAACTTTCCATAATTCATATTTGATTTCCTCCGTGTCCAGAATAGTATCGAGGCGTCCGCCATACTCAAGCCACCAATATTTACAGCCCAATTGATTTACATTGAAATAATTTGGATTCTGTAACTTCGGTATCAATGTTTCGACATCCTTTAACGCAAAGTTTGGAGCGGTATATTCCACCGGCTTGCCAATGTCCTTGATATAGAACAATATGCTATGCCCGAGCAATTCTCCATACTCTTGCTTGTCTGGTGCAAATTCTTCACCATACACAGTTCTGTCTTCCGCCCCCATTCTGAATGATGCTCCGGCAAGATAACCTAACGTACCATCTCCGGTACAGTCTGCAAACATCTGTCCTGAAATAGAGTATTCTGTCCCGTTCTGCGAATTTATAGCTGTGACAGAAGATATGTTCCGATCATTGCTCTTATCAACCTTATATAAGGTTGTGTTAAGAAGCAAGGTGATATTCTTTTCTGTCAATACCTTATCCATCAGCACCATGTCAAAAAGCACAGGATTCCCCTCCTTATTGCGGTATACATTTTCTACAAGGATTTCGTCGATGATACCTCCTTCACGTGACCACCGGTTGTTGTTACCCATGTGTGAAGTGGCACCTAGTGCCCAAAGGCGAACTTCACTGGAAGCATTGCCTCCAAGTACGGGACGATCCTGTATAAGGACAACCCGAAGTCCTTCACGGGCGGCGGCAATTGCACTGCACACCCCCGTAAGTCCACCTCCAGCTACCACATAGTCCGCATTCAATACTACATTTGTAAAAGTTCTGTTTTTCGCTATATTCTTTATTATCATAATCGTTTTCGTATTATCGGACCCCGATTAGAAACTTTGTTATCCTCAAAGGTCGTCCGCATCGGAAAAATATCCTCAAAGGTTGTCATCAATGACAAGGTAACTATCTTTATTAACATTGGTTTCCAATCTTTTGTCTACCTCATTGTATCTGTTGTTATGAATCAGAACACCAGACGTATTAGTGGCATTTCCACCCAACAATACGGCATTCTTTGCGATATCAAACGAGTTGTCTTCGATTATAACGTCCGTTACTGCATCCGGATTGGCTCCCGGGGAAGTACGGATATAACTATATTCACTAAGCACATTCCTCCTGATAACAGTGCCTATGCTCATACCAGTTCCTCCGCTGCCGATTAGATTTATACTTTGGTGACCGGAATGCCCTCTGTCATCAATACCGAACCAATGACTGTAATTACCCTCCTTAAGACGGCAATTGACGATATCGATATACCACTCAGGCTGTTTCCCCCGATACAACAGCGATCCTCTGCCTACAATTCCGTTACACCGTGTCATCGTCATACCGGAAATCACACAATTCTGTACAGAGCCATACAACTGATAAGCTCCTACATCGACTGCCTCATTATTAATGAAATACAAATGATGCCTTACGGTGGTAACACTTATTTCAGATGTGGCATCCGGTTGTACAAGAAACGGCTGATCCAACTCAATTTTTGTCAGAGTATGGCTGCGGATACGTCTGAACTGCCCGGCTCCCGTCCCGTTAATAATATAGACTCCTCCGCCATTCCAGTGGTTTTCAGTCCATTGATTAGTTTCCGCATCTTCTGGGATAGTAATTATATTACCCTCGACGGATTTTATAGGTCCGTAATATCCGCCACTACCACCATCAAGAGTCATACACTCGCGGTCATTGGTATAATCGAACGGAATATAATTGCGCGCTTCATAAAGGTTCCTGCTTTCGTCAATACTTGAAGCATACCCAAAACCGTCCCCCTGCTTATAACAATCTTCGAATATCAACCCTTTGGGATGTACCAGCATATATGGTTGGTTAGTACCTGTGGTATGTCTCTCGAAACGGCAATTTTGGACAAATCCTCCCGCTGCATAGAAAGTGTACATGCCGGCTGAATTGAAGACGCAATTCCTTACTTTAAGATTCTTGCCACGAAGAATTATCCCTGTTTTGCTCCATCTGCTGTGAAACTCCGCTTCGACTTGATCCCTATTCGACTTCACCTGATATATCATACCGCTGAGCTGCCCTGTCTGACGCACAATCAGATTCTCGAGCAATATCGTTCCTTGTTCTTCCACGGGCCCCGTAGACATGATGACTCCCCATGCACGTGAAGACCACATTACTAAGTTTCTCAAACCGAAATGATGAGTTCCGCTAATAAGGCTGTTAGGCAACTCATACAAATCCCAATTAAGAGGATTCCAGAAAATATGAGTTAGTTCCTTTGATTCTCCCTCAATTAATGTGTTTGGAGAAAGAATGAGCTCACCTGTAAGCATATATCTGCCTCTCGGCACATATACCTTACCGCCACCATTTTGTCCGGCAGCATGAAGAGCTGCACGGAAAGCTGCGGTTTCATTATGGACGCCATCGCCCACGGCACCGTAGTCCATCACATTAAATACTTTCACCCCCCACCAGTCAGGAGATTTGGACACCACATCTATCCGCAAAGGTTCACTCCATGCTGTCTTTCCCCCCATTCCGTTATGGTAATACAAATAATATGTGCCTAATGGCGTGTTGTCCGGAATATCAACACTTACGGAAAAGTCGTCAAAAAAATCCGTAACCTTGCATCTTACATTTTTTCCGCCTTTTAGCGGAACAAGTACAGCATGCGCCTTGTCCTTATCCCGTAAAAGATTCTTTCCCTGAACCCTGAGATAATCTCCGGCAACCGCACATTCACCATCCTCGCTCAAAGCCCAACGGACAATCGGAACGTTCAGATAAAAATAAGCCTTTTCATTATTGACATCTGTCATTTCCACACTGAAAACCCCGTTCTTCAAATCCTCGGGTACAATAAACTTAAGAGACTGCTCCTTTTGCTGCAGCAAGTCCACCGCTTTAGCCTTATAGGACGCCAACGGCCCGGTACGAAGGTTGGTACCATTTACATCGGGCAGCCTGTCCTCTACAGGGAGCGGAACATACGCAGGCTCGGCATTGCCGACATTTCCATTGTCGAGGGTAAAAACTTTTACCGACTTTATCTTGTCAAGATATTCACCCCTGATAAGTACTGCATCATTAGGCCTTGTCTCTGCAGTTGTTACCTGAAACAACTTAGGTTCGAATTTACCATCTTGCCTATCGGCAGAATAGCCGTTGCCGGAACAAACCCATAAAAAGGTCAATCCAGATAAAAATATTTTATTCAGTTCCATTATTTCAAATATTGTTTAATAATATAATCAGGGATTTTCGTGTCGTAATAATCCAACAAATAGTTATCAAGATTTCCATTGATTTCATCTTTTATCTCAGTCACTTCTATACGGTATAAGTTAATATCACAGTCCGTGAATTTCAAACCTATATTCCCATAGGTTATAGGTTCTTTGGTATCTGAGCCTTTTATGACGCTTTCGCCATCCCACAAGACTTCGTAATCCTTATCCATTACACGAATCCTAAGTTCGTGCATGCTTCCGTCGTTATACGAATTTACTTTCACCTTTTGGAGCGGCTCTATAGTATTCCCACCCGACTTATATTTATTCAGAATGATTTCATTACCGTTCTTCAGGCTTACCCCGTAATATTTCAGCATTTTTGAATACATTGCTATATTCTGGTAACGCATCTGCACTGAAAATTCAGAAGTACTCATAGCCGGCTCCGGAAAAGAGAGCCGAACGGCAACTTCATAATCAGCCCATTTCTTGTCGCCTAAATAGTATATACCATCGCCACGTTTTCTCCAATATCTGCTGCCGTCTTCTGCATAAGGCAATTCTGCAAATTTGATACCGTTCCAGACCGGATTCACAACACTTGCAGGTACATTAGATAAACTACCATCTGCAAAATTCTCTCTCAAAAGAGTATTCGGCGCAATCGGCTCCTTGTCGACAAAATTATCTTCCGCAGGGATAAAATTATCGCTGTTTTCAATAGTCCAATCCCTGAATGTCACCTGCATTTTACGAGAAGAATCCACATCGTAGCCTATTTGATTGTCATTTCCGGAGCAGGCATAAAAACCGGACAAATGCGTTTCTCCAAGATCGACAAAAACAGCAGGGCCTTTAATCCACTCATCAGCGGCATTTTTATAATGACTCAAAAAAGAATTCCCTTGTCTCGTAAGCCTTATCTCAACAGGAAAACCGATATACCCCACTCGTCTGTAAGAGGTACTACCTCCTTCCTGCTGCCTAAAAAAAACGAATAAATCTCCAGTAGCAGTCGCTTCAAGATGTACATTCGCCGAACTTTGACTATCAGTGGATCTCATCATAATACCGGCAGAACCTTTCTTAATATCGTCAATTTTCACCGTTATCACAGACTTTGAACAATCGTCATGCAAAAACGGCTGTTCCTTATATGCAAAACTGTATTCATCAGATTCAAAGAAGGCATTTTTTGTGTTCTCTGTCTTAATTGTCAGAGTGTTGGAATCCATAGTAACAGATCCCTTAGCAGCTTTTCCATAGCTTGCGAATCGCCATTCATCCTGTCCGGTCTTATCCGCTGCATGCAGAGTTCCGACAAAGATTAAGACTGTGAGCAAAACAAGCAGTTTCCATGTAATTCTAATCAACGTCATTTTGGGGTTTAATTATTAATGGTTGGTTATATATTATGTCTTTCGCACTCACTGAGCACGTACAAATATATGTTCATAAGTATCAACACACAAGCATTTTATAGTATAAATCATCGCAAACGTTCCCGGGAACGTTTTAACACGTGAAGAACAGAAATATGTTGATTTACAAATAAGCGGAATCCAGTCGTGTCCGACTAGATTCCGCTTGCATTCAACGTGGAACATTTTTTAGTGGTTCAATATGAATTTAATAATAGGAGCTGGTGCGTCAAGACTGTGAGGATGATGATCGCAACCTTCTTTGATGATTACCTCAATCTCTCCCCGAAGTTTTTTATAACGTGTTGCCAAAATTTCAAGATTCTCATCATAAGGCACAGTTTTATCGCTGTCCCCTGCTACAGCTATAATCGGAATCTTCGCTTTTGCCAAAGGTTTCAGATTGTCGATAGGATTACCCTTGAAATTTTTCATATCCTCTTCCTTGATATTCCACTCCTGCAGAAATTCCTGCCATAAGTCAGTCCTTTCACGACTGGGCCAGCTCGTAATATCGCACACCGGAGCATCAAGATAGATACACGATACTTTCTCCGGATTTGCTGCTGCCCAATCGACTGCAAAGAGTCCGCCTCTACTAAATCCTTCAAGGACAACTTTTTCCGAAAAGCCGTAATACTTAATCATGGCATTGTAAAACAGGGTTCCGAGTTCCTGAGATCTCGGGCTTCCATAAAGGAATGCCAAGTCATAATGCACTACATGGTAACCCAATGCTAGCATTGCGATATCTACAGCAGGAAAAGCCCCGAAAAAAGCAGGCCTCCAAATCCAAGGCTTACCGGGAAGAGGCTTGGCAGGGGCTACTATATTAGCCTTTCTCCCGTTGAACTCGAAATCATATTTATCATAACCCCTCCATTTAGTCTTGACCCCGGGGAAATCCTGAAGCTGGAATTCTTTGGAATTTCCAGTCATCGCCCTATACGCACATTTTGCCATCTCCAAAGATGCCACCCTGTCCGGATGCAGTTTATCAGGGAAATGTTCTCGCATTCCGGAAGTCGCGGCATGCATGTCTACTATTTCAAGACAGTTTTTCTCTGCAACCTCCCTAATGCGAGGGATTACACCATGAACTATAACGCTATCTTTAATCGAACCTTTTTCAATATAGCATGTAGCCGGGAGACACAAATAAATTTTAGGTTTAGAATCCATACCCGAGAACACGTCAATCATAGCCTGCATGTCTCCTTTAAATTCATCCTTATGCTTCCAATTACCACCCTTTGAGTCATTGGTACCGAATTTAATAAATATTATATCTGGTTGAAAGTCAAACACCTGTTTATACACACGAGTATTTATATAGGGACTG
>OGOG01002957.1_pt1 | contig 13509 bp, 13 predicted proteins | sample 1552581 | NCBI WGS metagenome assembly OGOG01 (sample SAMEA2580152, study PRJEB22360) | human gut metagenome | biome: human gut; feature: human-associated habitat; material: faeces | place: Denmark | collected 2008/2010 | reverse complement strand
AATATTATCTATAAAAAGATTAATCCTAGTTATTTATTAATACCAGTTATTATTATCTTTACTATTATTCTTTTAAAAGATACAGCTATCTTTATTAATAGAAACTTCTTAAGAGAATGTAATATTTTCTATTTAATTATTTTACTTATCTTAACATCTCTACTAATTTCTAAAAGAGAACTAGATCAAATAGCTCATCTTGCCTTCATCTCTTTAATAATCTTTATTATTTTATTTGTAATTCAAATATCAGGTGCTACTCACTCCCTTGATATAGCTTATTTATCTAGTAGTTTTAATTCTACTAGTATTATTAAAGGAGCCTTACTATTTAGTAGTTATACTTATCTACCTTTTCTTTTATTTAGTATCTTTGCTACTGATAAAACTAAAAAAATGAGAAAAGCTTATCTTTTAGGATTTCTCTTCTCATTATTAATTATTATCTTAGAATATTTTCTAATAGCCCTACTACCATCATTACTACTTAGTAAATACTATGACTATCCTTATATGTTAGTAATGAATAAAATATCGTCATTCCTAATCTTTAATAGATTCTATGCTATATTTAATATATTTCTAATTCTTGACCAAACAATTGTCTTAGCCTGTTTATTTTCTTTTCTAAAAGGTTTTATAGTAAGAGTAAAATCTTCTATTAGAATATCAAATTAATATAAATTCCGTACAAAATGTACGTTTTTTCAAAAAAAGGAAGAAAGATTAGAATCTTCCTCCACCTCCGCCTCCACCGAAGCTTCCACCTCCACCGATTGATCCACCAGAGAATCCATCACCTGAAGATGAGCTTGAAGCTGCTATTGAACTTCTTGATGAAGATATAGCTTGATTTACTGAATTTGAAATACTATTACTTACTGCATAGCCTATATATGTAAAGTCATTATTATACATATAGTATGGATATGGATTAGTACCATTTTCACTCATAGTAGCCATTTTTATCTTCATCTGTTTAGATAACTTATCAGCACAACCTAATACAGTAGCATATACTAAATATTTATCCCAGAAAGGTACTTCTAATAACTCTTTCTCATCAAACCTTGAAAAGTCTTCTAAGAATTTCTTATGGGCCATCCACATCTTATATTCCTTGGCTCCTTTTTTAGTATAGGTTTTTTGAAAAGCTAAAATTATCATATTAATTAAGCCAATTATTCCTGCTATTGTAGCTGGTAAGAAATCAACTTCTAATTGTATTCCTAAAAGCATTATTAAAAACCCTAATAAAGATACTATAATAGCAATAACTTGTACTTTAGGCATCTTATCATAGTAGCCTTCCGCTTTTCCAAGATTTACTCCTTCTTTAACAAAATCATTATAAAGATTCATAATATTTCTAGCATTTAATTCTTTAGAACAATATGATTTAATCTTAGAAAGCTCAACACTTTCCCCATTTCCTATTCTATCAATAAACATCTTTTTAGCTGCTTCTTCAGCTTTAGTTAGTACTACATTGCTATCTTTTTGAAAAATAAGTCGATAGTTTTTCTTATCCATATCAGTAGGTTCTACTTTTAAAACTTTTTTATAAATAAGATTTAAGATAGTAGCAGATAAACTCTTTTCCGTTACGTTTTTAGATAAAAGATACTCTAATACTTCTGGTCCATATTCTCCTGGAAAGTCACGATAATACTCCATAGCAAAATCTGTTTTCTTAGAGTCTTTTGTTTTCTTAATCGTCAGTATAGAAAGTAGTAAAGTAACTACATACCAAATTACAGTTATTATTTTAACAGTGTTGTTTTCTCTTGCTATTTTATCTCTAGTAGCATTAGCTTCATCGGCAAGTTTAGTTTGATATTTAATAATATCTTCTTTAGCAGTCATTCCACTAAACTTAGTCGCATTAGGTACTAAATCTTTATTAAATAGGATTCTAATACTTACTGGATTATAAGCTCCAACAAAGTCCGAAGTAGCTACTGCTGTCTTATTATCAGTTCTATCCATATAACCATTAAGTGGTCCATGTAACCAAGCTCTAAAGTCACTATCTTCGCCTGGTAAATTAACTTGTACCCTAAAGTCTTTAATATTTTCTTCATACTCACTACCAAAGATATTAAAGGCATATTCTGCTATATCATTATGTACTACAATTACATTAGGAATAGTATAAGAAAGATAAAAAGCTTCATTTTTAGATGATGGATTGTAAACAAGTAGACTTACACCATTACTAGTATCTTCCCTTGTATAAACTCCACTTTCTCCTTTATTAGCATAATTAACTAAAGTAAAGTAATTTACTGCCTCATTTAAACTATTAAAAGTTAAGTTACTATTGCTAACACTTGATACTTGTAAATCAGTAATACTACTTCCATTATAAATACTACTGCCTTCTAAATCACTAACACTACCGCTAAACTCTTTAGCATTACTATTTCGATAATTTATAATTCTTCTTAATCCATTATAATTTCCACTAAGTTCAAACAACTCCTTGACTTTAACACTACCATCTTTTTCTATATCAATATTGCTATAGAATTTCTTAGTCATTCCAACTGCCCTCACCTGTTGTGGATTAAGTAAAAAGAAACAAGCGATAATAATAAGCAAATATCGTTTTTTCATTATTCTCCTCCTAAAAAGACTTGCATAAGTTAGCAAGTCTATTCAAATGATACTTTTGGTGTTTCTCTATCTTTTTCATCTACTTTGAAGAATGTCTCTTCTTTAAAATGACAAAGATTAGCAACTATATTACTAGGTATAGTTTGTACTTTATTATTATAAGAAAGTACTGTATCATTATAAAATTGTCTCATCATGCTAATCTTATCTTCGCTTTCTTTTAAGTCATTTTGTAAACTCATAAAGTTTTCATTAGCTTTTAGTTCTGGATAAGCTTCAGCTAAAGCAAATAATCTGTTTAATACTCCAGATAATTCTCCATTTGCTTTCATTTCTTCTTCCTTAGTAGAAGCATTTACTACAGCATTTCTTGCTTTTACAACATCTTCGAAAGTGCTTTTCTCATGTTTTGCATATCCTTTTACTGTTTCTACTAAATTAGGAATAAGGTCAGCTCTTCTTTTTAATTGAACATCGATTTGACTCCATTGATCTTTTACTCTATTTCTTAGTCCTACTAATGAATTATATGTACCAATAAACCATAGAGCAATAATAACAACAATAACGATAACTACAATTAACCATACTGGCATCTTTATCTCCTCCTTACATCTTAAGTATATCTTAATTTTTTTAAAAGCAAAAGCTTTTTTAGTATAATATTCATTATTTTGGTAAAAATATGTCTAGGAGATGATAAAAAATGGATTTAAGTATAAGAAACCATATTATTAATAATTTTAAAGGTGATGATTTTGATGAGCTTAAAAGAGCAATAGATGAATCAATTGCTGAAAATGATGAAGAAACATTACCTGGTATGGGTGTCTTTCTAGAACTTATTTGGCAAGGAGCTGATGATAAATTAAAACAAGAGATGATAGAGATCATTAAAAAACAAATAAGTGATAAACAGTAAAAGATGGATTACAACAAACCCATCTTTTTTATTTTTTCTAAGGATATTCCGGTCATTTCTATAACTTTTTTAGGAGTTATACCATTTTTAAGCATAGTAGATATAATGGAAAATTGACCTTCTTCACGTCCTTCTTTGAGACCTTCATTACGACCTTCTTCACGGCCATCTTCCTTAGCTATCTTATTATAATATGCTATTTTAGCTTCTTCTTTCCACTTTCTATCAAGTTCAGCATCATATAACCCGATAGTATTGATATCAAAAGTAGCATCTTTGATTCTTTCAACTGCTTCCATTAAGTCTTCATCTCCTTTGCTGATCTCTTCTAAGTCTTTTATCTTATCAAGTTTTAAAATAAGTAAGGCTTTTTCAAGTTTATTTAACTTATCACCATTATAGTATTTCTTTTCTAACTTGGGAAGACTGATATGATATTTTTTAAGATTTTCCGTTTCAATTTCTCCATTAACTATATCAGTATAGACAAATTCAAGTATAGGACTATCACTTTTAAAATGGATAAAGTCATTAAAGTTCACTTGTAGAAATCGTTGCATATTACTATAATCTTCACTAACATTTAAACTTTCACCTTCAATTTTACCAAGATAAGCTTGATTTCTAATTAGTAATCCATCAAAGTATTCACTATTCATTTCAAAATTTATCAAAGACTTATCAACTTTAGCGATAAAGTCTGATATCTTTTTTCTTTCTTTAGCATTACTAAGTGGTAATTCATTATTCTGAATAATAATTTTTTTTACTAAATCAGATTCGTTAATATTAATAAACTCACTAATTAGAAAAGTAAGATAAGACTTACAAGAGGTCATAACAATCTTAAACATAGTATCAGTAGTACCAGGTATTACTTTACCATTTTTAATAAGATTATCCCTTAATCTAGAAAGCCTTGAAGATATTTTTTCATCTAAATCGATTGTGTTCACCTCCTTTCGCTCCTAATCTATCACAATAAAAATTAGAAAGCAAAAAGGGAAAATTGTAAATTAGACCTGTTTTACCATGTCAATTTAGCAAATTGAAGGAGCAATTTAATAAATCTTCTTATTAAACATACTGGAAAATACAAAATCTCCTTTCTAGAGTAGAAATTTGACTTTTTTTTCATTTTCATGTTGATAAAAATGATGTATAATAGTGTTAGTTTGGTAGGTGGGAAGAATGGATATTACTTTTGCTTCTAAAGAAGAACTTTATAAAAGAGTTAAACCAGCATTACGGACTAAGAAAAATGAATTTAAAAAGCTAGGTTATTCTTATATAAAAGAAGCAGACATTTGGAACTTCCTAATAAAAAAGAAATGGAAGAATGGTAATCAACTTTGTCTTGCTGATATTGTTAGTGATATTATGCATGTTCAAAAAGAAGAAGTAGATGAATATCTAAAATTAATGCATCAACAAACAAACGACAACAACAATTTAGAAATATTATGAGGTGTGAGAAATGAAAAAAAAGAAAAAACAAATGATTGGCAAACTATTATGGATTTTTATTATCACAGCATTAGTTTCTGCCTTTTTTAAGCCTCTATTTCAAGATTTGAAATTTGGTCTTGATTTACAAGGAGGATTTGAAATACTTTATCAAGTTAGTCCGATTGATGGAAGTAAAATGACAAAAGAAAAATTAAATGCAACTTATAAAAGTATGCTAAAAAGAATTGATTCACTAGGAGTAAGTGAACCAGAAATAGTCTTAGAAGGTAACGATAAGATTAGAGTTAAACTAGCTGGGGTAACCAACCAAGAAGATGCTAGATCAAAATTATCAACTGTCGCTAATTTGACATTTAGAGATTCAAACAATAATCTACTAATGACAAGTGATGTCTTAAAAGCAGGGGGAGCTAAAGTAGGACAAGACCAAAGTGGGAAACCAGCTGTCGCTCTTAGTGTTAGAGATAAAGATACTTTCTATAAAGTAACTAATAAAGTAAAAGATATGAGTGATAATGTAATAGTTATTTGGTTAGACTTTGATGATAGCAAAGATAGTTACTCAAGTGAATCATCATCATGTGGAACTAGTGATAGTCACTGTTTATCAGCTGCTAAAGTATCACAAGCCTTTGCAAGTGATGTAATTATTCAAGGTGATTTTACAGAAGATGAAGTACAAAACTTAGTAGACTTAATTAACTCTGGAAGTCTACCAACCAAATTAACCGAATTATCAAGTAAAACAGTAGGAGCATCATTTGGAGATGCCACTTTGCAGAAAACTTTAATAGCAGGAGTTATTGGTATCGCTTTAATTATCTTCCTATTATTAGTTTTATATCATTTCTGTGGTATTTTATCAGCAATATCTATTATCCTATATACATTCTTTGTCTTTGGAACATTTTGGTTAGTAGGAGGAGTATTAACTCTACCTGGAATTGCTGCCTTAATATTAGGTATTGGTATGGCAATTGATGCTAATGTATTATTATATGAAAGAGTAAAAGAAGAACTTAAAAAAGGAAAAAGTTTACCATTAGCCTTTAAGATGGGTAGTAAATCAAGCTTCAAAACAATAGTAGATTCAAACCTTACAACTTTATTAGTAGCTATTATTATGTTTGTCTTTGGGGAAAGTAGTGTTAAAGGATTTGCTACTATGTTAATTATCAATATAGCAGTTACTATGGTAACTATGGTAGCAATAACAAGAACATTGATGAAAACCTTTATTAATACTGGCTACTTCAATGATAAAATAAGCTTCTTCCTAAATGTTAAAGAAGAAAAAGAAAATAAAAAAGCTAAGAAACCATTATTAGATTATTCTAAATACTTTGCAATTTTCTCAAGTATCATCTTCCTAGTCGGAGTAATATTTACAGCTACTAAAGGATTAGCTCTTGGAATAGATTATCAAGCAGGTAGTGATATTAGTCTAGTAACTGAGAAGAAATTATCAAGTAAAGAATTAACAAAAGATTTAAAAGAATTAAAATTAACAAAAGTAGAAATAGAAAGACGAGATAAAGAAGCCGATCTTAGAGTTAAAGATATCTTAAAGAAAGATAAAGTAGAAGAAGTAAAAAGCTACTTTGAAAATAAATATAAAGCTAATGTAGATATTGGTGTAGTAAGTAATGTTGTTAAACAAGAACTAATTAAAAATGCTATCTTTGCTATACTAGTTTCTTTAGTAGGTATCATTATCTACATAAGTATAAGATTCCATATAAGCTTTGGTATTTGCTCTGTTTTATGTCTACTACATGATGTTTTATTAATGACATCATTCATGGCTATTTCAAGAGTAGAAGTTGACTCAATGTTTATAGCAGCAGTCCTTGCTATTATTGGTTATTCAATAAATAATACAATTGTTGTATTTGACCGTATAAGAGAAAACCTTAATGGTAAAAATATAAGTAAATTAACTGATAAGGAAATTACTGATGTAGCAAATATCAGTATGAAACAAACAACTTTAAGATCTATTTATACATCACTTACTACTATCATACCAGTTATTGCACTAATTATTCTTGGTAGTAGAGAAGTATTATCATTTAATCTTGCTATGACAGTAGGACTTATTGCTGGTACTTATTCATCACTATTTATTGCTCCATTATTATGGACTAAGTTTGCCAAACTAGGATATAATAAAAAACAAAAAATATATAGTGAGAAAACAGAAAAGACTATAACAGGAATAAACGATTAATAAATAAAATAAAGGGAGGTAATATTATGGCTCATAAGAAAGATATGGTTAAAATAGATGATCTTTTAGAAAAACTAGACTATATGAAGGAAGGCAAAGATAAGATAATGGAAGCTTATCAGTATGCCTTAAAGAAACATGATGGACAATATCGTAAGAGTGGAGAGCCTTATATTATTCACCCTTTAAATGTTGCTATTATTCTAACTAGTGTTTATGCTGATAGTGATAGTATAATAGCTGCTCTTTTGCATGATGTAGTAGAAGATACTGATGCAACTCTAGATGAAGTTGAAGAAATGTTTGGACCAGTTGTTAGAAAACTAGTAGATGGTGTTACGAAACTAGGTCGTATTCATTTCTCAACTGATAATGAGTATTTAACTAACTACTATAAAAAGATAATAGTAGGAATGAGTGAAGACGTTAGAGTAATTATTATAAAACTAGCAGATCGCCTTCATAATATGCGAACTCTTTGGGCTATACCAGAAGAAAAACAAAAGAAGAAAGCTAAAGAAACACTAGAAATATTTGCTCCTTTAGCTCATCACTTAGGAATACATAAGATAAAGTCAGAACTAGAAGACTTATCACTTCGTTATTTAAAACCAATGGTTTTCTATGATATTGCCGAAAAACTAAATAAAACAAAAGTAGAACGTGATCGAACAGTTGGTCTTATGATGAGTGAAGTTACTAACTTGCTTAATGAACATCATATTCCTCATGAAATAAAAGGAAGAGCAAAAAGTATCTATAGTATTTATAATAAACTAGATAAAGGTAAGAAATTTAGTGATATCTATGATTTACTAGCTCTTCGTATTCTTGTTGATACAGAGCAAGATTGTTACTTATCACTTGGTATAATTCATTCAAAGTTTCGTCCTTTACCTAAGAGATTTAAAGACTATATCGCTATGCCAAAACCTAATATGTATCAATCACTACATACCACTGTTTTTGGTATAGATGGTTATTTATTTGAAATTCAAATTAGAACTTATCAAATGGATGAAGTAGCAGAAAATGGTATCGCTTCCCACTGGGCTTATAAAGAACATAAAGATGCTTCTAAACTAATGCAAAATACAACGGAACAGAAACTACAATTCTTTAAGACAATTATTGAACTTTCCCAAGATAAAATGACTAGTGAAGACTTTGTTAATAGTGTTAAAGATGAAGTGTTAAATAACAACATCTATGTTTTTACTCCTAAAGGAGATGTAATGGAACTACCTAAGGGAGCAACCCCACTAGACTTTGCCTATAAAGTACACTCTAAAGTAGGAGAGACAACAGTAGGAGCGATAGTTAATGGACAAATAGTACCACTTGACTATCAATTAAAAAATAATGATATTGTAAAGATTAATACTAATAAAAGTGCACATCCTTCTAAAGAATGGTTAAAAATAGTAAAAAGTACCCAAGCTAGAAATAAAATTAGATCATACTTTACTAAGAGTGAGAAAGAATTATTTGTAGAACGTGGTAAGTATTCCCTAGAAAAAGAATTAAGAAAGAAAAAGTATAGTATTCAAGAATTTATGAAAGATGAGAATATTAATACAGTCTTAGAAACATTAAAAGTAGGTAACTTAGAAGAATTATACTTAGAAATTGGTAATGGTAAGTATAGTCCAACCACAGTAATTAGAATTATATTTAAAGAAGAGGAAGAAGAAAAAGAGAAAGAAGAAGTTAAAGTAAAGAAAATAGATAAAGAGACCTCATCAGATATAATTGTAGCAGGAATAGATAATATTAAAGTAAGTTTAGCTTCTTGTTGTGATCCAGTTTATGGAGACTCTATTGTAGGTTATATTACTAAAGGAAATGGTATAAGTATTCATAGAGCTACTTGTCCTAATCTTTTAAGAATGGATGATAGATTAGTATCTGTTAGTTGGAGTAATAATCCTGCTAGTAAGTATTCAGTAGACCTTGTTATCTATAGTAATACCAGTGATAATAATCTAGCAGATATAATTGCTACTACTAGTAAAATAGATGCTAATATAAATGGTGTTAAGATAATTGATAGAGGTAGTAATACTGTTTATGAAATGGCTTGTTTTGTAAAGAACTTAGAACACTTAGAGAAAGTACTAGTAGAACTTAATAAGAAACCATATATTAATAATATAGAAAGGTTAATGCAGTAGATGAGAGTATTAATTCAAAGATGTAAGAATGGATTTTGTGATGTTGATGGGAAAAGAGTAGGAAGTATTGATAAAGGATTAGTCTTATTAGTAGGTTTTACTGATGGAGATAGTAAAGAGACTATTGACTGGATGGTTAATAAGATTTGTAACTTAAGAATCTTCCCTGATAAAGATGGAGTTATGAATCTTTCTATTCTAGATGTAGAAGAAAAAGTCTTATCAATATCTCAGTTTACCTTATATGCTGATACTAAAAAAGGTAATAGACCTAGTTATATCAAAGCGATGAATGGAGCGAAAGCTAAACTACTATATGACTGCTTTAATAAAAAACTAAGGGAAAAAGTATCAGTAGAAACGGGCGTGTTTGGCGAAGATATGGAAATAGGTCTAGTTAATATGGGACCTACTACAATTTTATTAGAAAGGTGATTATATGTATAAGAATAAAATTAATTATAAATTATTAAATTTCTTAATCTTAATGGGACTTTTATATATTTGTGTAACTAATATTGGTACTTGGTTTCAAATAATTAGTAAAGTAGTAAGTGTTTGTTTTCCCTTTATAATTGCTTTTGCTATTGCTTATGCTTTATATCCATTAGAAAAAAAATTAGAAGAAAAAGGAGTAAGGAAAAGTATTGCTATTACTTTCTTAGTTATTATCTCTTTATTAATTATCTTTGGATTAATAGCTATAACCTTACCCTTAGTTTATCAACAGTTAATATCCTTTGCTTCTAGTTTTGGAACAGTAGTAGATGAAGTATCTAAAAAATTTAACTTAAACTTATCTAGTTTTGAAAATACATTATCAACATCACTTAATCAAATAATTGGTAGTTTAGGTAATATCTTACAAAAAGGTACTATTGATGTAGTAGGTAAAACAGTATCTATCTTAGGTCAATCAGTTATTGTCTTAGTAGTTACTATTTATTTTCTAGCTTATATGGATAAAATAAGAGGAGCGGTTAAAAGATTTCTAAAGAGTTTAGAAAATAGAAGTTATGCTTATGTAAAAGCTCTTGATATAGAAATAAGTAACTATCTAAAAGGATTAGGCTTATTTATGGTTATTCAGTTTTTTGAATACTCTATCGTCTTCCTTATTGCAGGACACCCTAACTGGTTATTATTTGGTATTCTAGCTTGTCTTACTACTGTTATTCCATACTTTGGTGGATTAATTACTAACATCTTAGCCTTAATAACTGCCTCTGCTATTAGTAGTAAAGTCTTCTTTGCCACCTTAATCGTTTGTTTAATTTTCCCACAATTAGATGGTTATTTAATCTCTCCTAAAGTATATGGTAAGACTAATAACATTAATCCATTAGTAACTATCATGGTAGTATCAGTAGGAGGAACACTTGGTGGTATGTTTGGTATAATAATCGCTCTTCCTATTTATATATTAATATCAAGTAGTTATCGCTTCTTCAAAAAAGATATAGAACGCGGAGTTAGAAAGGTAAAGGAACAGATAAAATGATAAACTTTAATAAAGTAGAACTAACAGAAAAAGATAAAGCTACATTTCTAACCCATAGAGGAACTATGCATGCTGATGAAGTTTTCTCTACTGCTTTCTTATCTTTTTTGTTTAATGTAAAACTAGCAAGAGTAGGGGAAATTACTAAAGAAGATAGAGAAAGAGATGTTATTATCTATGATATCGGTTATGGTAAGTTTGATCATCATCAAGAAGATGCGAAAGTTAGAGAAAATGGGATTAAGTATGCTTCTTTTGGACTTTTATTTGACTATTATGCAAAAGATTTATTAGAAAGTCTTGGAGTAGAAGATATAGATACTGTAAAAAAAGCGATAGAACAAGATTTTATCATTGGAATAGATGCTATTGATAATGGTGTTTTCCCATCAATTGATGCTCCCTATAAAGTAAAAACAACCTCAGATTTAATAAAACTATTTAATCCATCATATAAAAGTGGACAAGATGAAAATGAACAATTTTTAAAAGCAGTTGATGTTGCTAGAATAATACTATCTTTAGAAATAGAGCGAATAATTGGTAAAGAAAAAGCTAAAGTTAAAGTCTTAGAAGAGATAAAAAAACAAACTGGTCCAATTCTCTCCTTTGATGAGTATCTTCCTTATGAAGAAGTATTATTAAATACTAGTGAAGCGAAAGATATCTTATTTGTAATATTTCCTTCAAATAGAGGAGGCTATGCTATAAATACAGTTCCTACTGATATAACAAATAGAACAGATAGATTATTATTTCCTAAAGAATGGGCTGGTAAGAGTGGTATTGAACTTGAAAAGGAAACAGGTATTACCGGTAGTTTATTCTGTCATGTTAATAGATTCTTAACTACGGCTAAAGATAAAGATACCGCTTATAAACTTGCTCTTTTGGCTATTGAAAAGAGTGATAATGTGTGAGAAGTATAGTTTATAACTCATCTTTAAAAACAGAAGTAGGTACTCTTTTTATAACTGCTAATGATGAAAAAATCTTAGGGATTCACTTTGTAAGTGATTGTCCAAAAGATAATGAAAATTACTTAACAAAAGCCCTTAAACAAGAGTTAGTTGAATACTTTCAAAAGAAAAGAACTACCTTTTCAACTTTTCCTTTAAGTCTTTCTTCTTTAGAGGAAAAGATATTTACTAAAATTATTACTATCCCTTATGGTAAGACCACCACTTACTTTACACTGGCTAAAGAATTAGGTAATGTCAATGATGTAAAAGAAATAGCCAAAATTATTCAAAATAATCCTTATTTAATCCTAATACCATGTCATAGAGTACTTGGTAAAAACAAAAGTCTTTATAACTATCAAGCAGGTGTTAAGATAAAAGAAGAATTGTTAAAATTAGAACAAGATAATTGTCTTAATAAAAAAAGTATGTTAAACTAACATCATAGGGAAGGGGTATTTAATATGAAAATTATGATTTCTCTCGTTAATTTAAGAAAAATTTTCTTTCTAGTGCTTTTACCATTACTAATTACTATTGTTTTATTTACAATATTTACTATTATTTTTAAAGCAAAAAATAAGAAAGAACGACCAGAATATACTATCTATGTACTTAATTATTGGTCAAATATTTTAGGTATAATTTTTGCAGCCATTATAACTGGACTTGCTACTGGTTTTTGTATCGCTTTTAATGCTACTTTAAGAAAGTATGGATTAGTGGAAACTAATAAAATTATCTACTATGCACTATTTCTTTTTCCACTTATTCCATTTTCAATACTAATACTATTTGTTTCTAAACTTTTACAGACTATTAAATATAGAGACACTCATGAACTAGATAAGAAGGAGAAAGAATATTATGGATAATAATAGTAGCAGTTTAAAAATTGCCTTTGTGTATATAGCTATTTTTCTACTAGTTATTTTAATAGCTATTCCGCCAATATTTAGAATTGCTTTTGGTGATAATGATAAAACAGCAGATACTAGTAATGTAAAGAATAATATTTCTACTACAGTATTACACTGTACTAAAGAAGAAACTATTGGAACATTAACTTATAATGTTCAAACATTTAGCACTTATAGTGACAAGTCAATAGAAAAAGTAATTATTCGTTATAAAAGAACAGGTGAACTTGATTCTACTAATCAAAATAATAATTATGAACAAGAAATAGCTAATTTAAAAGCTAATAGTAATATTACAGAAACAGAGTCAGATAACGGTGGTAAATTTGAAATTTTAAAAGATGCATTAACTACTAAGGCATCTGATCAAATCGTTGGATTATATGCTAAAAATATTGATGAGGAACAAGCTTTCTTAGCTAGTAATAATTATGTTTGTGAAATAAATAAGAATTAGGAGTAATGAAATGGAGCAAATAAAAGCAATTTATATTCATATACCATTTTGTCAAACTATTTGTTCTTACTGTGATTTTTGTAAATTATTTTATAATAAAAGACTAGTTAATTTATACTTAAAAGAACTTGAAAAAGAAATAACAGATAATTATAAAGGGGAAGAAATATCAACGATATATATAGGAGGAGGAACACCTACTAGTTTATCGTATGATGAACTCTCTTTTTTATTTTCTATTATAAAGAAAATTA
>OGOG01002955.1_pt1 | contig 13519 bp, 10 predicted proteins | sample 1552581 | NCBI WGS metagenome assembly OGOG01 (sample SAMEA2580152, study PRJEB22360) | human gut metagenome | biome: human gut; feature: human-associated habitat; material: faeces | place: Denmark | collected 2008/2010 | reverse complement strand
AGATCTCCGGGGTCAGCAGCACACGGCCCAGAATGGAGTAGTTGCTGAACTCCTGACCCTTCTTGGGCTTCTCGATCATGTCGTCCACAAAGAAGTAGTTGTCGTGGATGGGGGTGGTCTTGAGGCTGCAATAACGGCTCACGTCGGCCCAAGGCACGGCGGACACACCGGCAGCCGGGCGGCCAAACTCTTCGTAGGCACGGATGAGCTGAGCACAGACCGGGTCTTCGCCCCAGATGACGTCGTCACCATAGATGACCACAAAGGGGTCGTCGCCGGTGAAGGGCTTAGCCATGCTGACAGCGTGGCCGAGGCCGAGGGTCTGCTGCTGGCGGACGAAGAAGATGTTGGCCAGATTGGAGATGCCGAGGCACTCTTCCAGCATCTTCTCCTTGCCGGGAGCAGCAAGTTTTGCTTCCAGCTCGGGGCTGCGGTCAAAGTGGTCCTGGATGATGTCCTGATTGCGGCTCACGATGATAAGGATGTCGGTGATGCCGGAGCGGACAGCCTCCTCCACCAGATACTGGATGGCGGGTTTGTCCACGAGGGGGAGCATTCCTTTGGGCATCGCCTTGGTGGCGGGCAGCACGCGGGTGCCAAGACCAGCGGCGGGGATGACTGCCTTGGTGACTTTTTTCATGGTTCAAACTCCTTCACATTTATAGCAATTCAACTTTTTAATGCAACAGCAACAGCGTTGAATTGCATATCGCAAATATGCTGTTTGGATGCTGCACTGATTTCTTGACTTGCGATAGAGTCACGTCTGGGTGTATCAGCCATAGAAAGCGTTGAGGATGGCCTGCAGATCCGGGCCGAGCAGCAGGGTGAACGCACTGCCGCAGACACTCAGGAGCAGGACACAGAGAAAGACCGCGCCGAAGCTGACGCCGCCCTGGGCGCGGAGCACGGCCTGACGCTGCTGGGCATCGGGGAACTCAGACTGGATGCGGCGGATGTGGTCGGCGGCGCTCTTGCGGTAGAGCCACTTGCCGTACATACCGCGCACCAGCATCAGCACGAAGCTGAGGACAGAGCAGACGCGGGCAAATACCGTCAGAGCTGAAGCGCTCATGGCCGGGGCGAGGGCGCTGCCGGAGAGCTGCAGCATCTCGATAAAGGTGGGCGCTGCCAGCAGAAGTTCAGCGGCCAGAAAGCCAAAGGCCGGTTTCCACGCCTTGCGGTAGAAGAAGTAGAAGGGACCGAACAGCAGAGCCGAAAAGCTCATGGATACTTTGCTCTTCTGGAGCTGCATCCGGCTGTAAGCGGCGAGGTAAGCGGGAGCGGCGGGGCCGATATAGTCCAGCCAGTCCTGACGGTCGATGCCGTCCATCTTGGCCTCTTTGCCGAAGGCGTCCTCAAAAAACTCCTTCTCCGGGTCAGCGGAAGTGCCGAACTGACGGTACATCTGGGAGTAGTCGAAAGTCTCTTCACCGCTGCCGCGGGAAGAAGGAGGCTCCTGCCCCTCGGGGGGCAGCACAGCACCGCAGCAGCGGCACGTTTCCTCGTCCCGCAGGGTGCGCTCGCCGCAGGACGGACAGGTGCGGAGCTGGCTCTCCTCGTAGGGGAACTTCCACTCATAGCCGGCGGCGTGGGCGGGGCGGTGGATGCACTGGCCCAGCTTCTCGTAGCAGACGCGGTGATAAGGCGCACCGCAGTCGGGGCAGACCACGATGTCATCCTGAAGTGTGAGGGGCTTGCCGCAGCCCTCACACGGACAGCCATAGTATTTTGGCATAACATCCTCCAATGAATATGGTAGTTTATCAGTATTATACACTTAAAATGCGGAAAAGAAAAGGCGAAAATCTTCAAAATTCCAGCACAATGGTATTTTTTCCTCTTTACTTTATCATGGATTCTGGGTATACTAATGAAGTATCTGTGTATAAACTGTATCTTTTAGGAGTAAATCTCTCCGTCATTGGCCGAGTCCTCGGACAGGCTTTCCTTCGTACAACCTCTCCGTCACGCCTACGGCGTGCCACCTCCCCTGGTAGGGGAGGGTTTGGCAGTCCCCGCAAAGTGAACGGTTTCGCCAGAGGCTCCCCTACCAGGGGAGCTGTTGAGCGCCAGCGAGACTGAGAGGTTGTACTAAGACGGGTCTGCCCGTGTGCGTGGCTGATGATGAAGAGGCTGCTCCTGTTCTTTGAGACGAGAGGAATAAAACGATGATCACCACTGATGAACTGAAAGTACAGCTGGCTGAATACCACACCGCTGTAAAGGACTTGGAGGAGGCGCTGGCCATCGACGCTTCCCGCAAGCGCGTGCAGGAGCTGGAGCACACCATGTCCCGCCCCGGCTTCTACGACGACGCTGAGCTGAGCAAGAAGGTCTTCGACGAGGTGGGCGACCTGAAGGGCAAGTTGACCCGCTTCGAGAAGCTGCAGGGCCTGTACGATGACGCAGAGACCATGCTGGTCATGCTGGACGAGGAGTACGACCCCGAGATGGTGCCGGAGGCCGAAGAGGCCGTCAACGCCGTGGGCAAGGCTGTGGACGAGCTGCAGCTGATGACCATGCTGAACGGTGAGTACGACCACAGCAACGCCATCCTGACCTTCCACGCAGGCACCGGCGGCACCGAGGCACAGGACTGGGCCGAGATGCTCTACCGTATGTACAACAAGTGGGCGCAGGCTCACGGCATGACCGTCGAGGTCCTGGATTATCAGGACGGCGACGAGGCCGGCATGAAGAGTGCTTCCATGATGGTCAAGGGCGCCAACGCCTACGGCCTGCTCAAGAGCGAGAACGGCGTCCACCGTCTGGTGCGCGTCTCTCCCTTTGACGCCAACGCCCGCCGTCAGACCAGCTTTGCTTCGCTGGAAGTCATGCCCGAGCTGGACAACACCATCCAGGTGGACATCCGCCCCGAGGACATCGAGATGCAGGTCTACCGCTCCTCCGGTGCCGGCGGCCAGCACATCAACAAGACTTCTTCCGCTGTCCGACTCATCCATAAGCCCACCGGCATCGTGGTCAGCTGCCAGACCCAGCGCAGCCAGTTCCAGAACCGCGACTACGCGATGGAAATGCTGAAGGCAAAGCTGTACCAGATCGCCAAGCAGCAGCACATGGATAAGATCGACGACATCAAGGGCGTCCAGAACGAGATCGCATGGGGCCACCAGATCCGCTCCTACGTCTTTATGCCCTACACGATGGTCAAGGACCACCGCACCAACTACGAGACCGGCAACGTGGACGCTGTCATGGACGGCGACCTCGACGGCTTCATCTTCGCTTACCTCAAGGCTGCAAGCCGTGGTGAGCTGCAGGATACCTAAAATCAGAGCATAACAAAAACGTCTGTACTTCGTTTGGAGGTACAGACGTTTTTCTTTTTATTCGAGGTCGCCGAGTATCCCCGGCCAGAGGGCTTCCTCCTGCCGCATGGCGACGAAGCAGCAGTCGAGGTACATCTTGTTTACGGCAGCGACGATGGTACCGCGCAGCAGACGCTTTTCGTCGGCGGCATCCGGGTCGAGGCCGCGGATGGTGCTGCCGGCACCGAAGATGTAGGGCAGGCAGTTCTCCACCTCGTCGCAGAAGTAGTCGTAGGCTTCGGCGGCGGTGCAGTGAGCCCGCTGCATCTGAAAGAGGGTGTCGATGTTTTCCAGCGAGAGGACATTTTTAGACAATACGATATAGATGAGAGAAGCCAGCTGTTCGCGGGAATACTTCTTTTTGACGGGGTGGGAGATGACTCCTTTCTTGACGTAGTTGCTCACCATGGAGGGGGTGAGCTCCACCCCGGGGAAGCCCCGGAAGCAGCTGTTGACGAGCTGCACGGTCTGGTCGAGATACAGCCCCACGGAGGGCAGCTCCCGGTAGCGCGGCAGGGAAAACCCGGCGGCGCAGGCCGTGACACGGCGTTTCATTTCCTGATTCATGGTGGTAGTATAGCGCATTTTTGAGTCGGGGTCAACCGTTTATGAAAACAATATTAAGAATTTTACAAATCGCTTGACAGGTTTTTGAAAAACTGATATAGTGGACTCACCGAACGTAAAAAATGCGGCGGACACCCGCCGGAATGGAGATAGATGAGATGAAACGAATCGTTGTGGACTCTTCCGCCAGCCTGTACAAGCTGGACGGCGTGGATTTTGCTGCTGTGCCTCTGAAGATCGTGACCGACGAGAGGGAATACCTCGACGACGGCACGCTGAACGCCGTGGAAATGGCGACTACCCTGCGCACCTATAAGGGCAAGACCAGCACCTCCTGCCCCAACATCGGCGACTGGCTGGAGGCTTATGAGGGCGCAGATGAAATTTATGCCATCACCATCACCGGCACCCTGTCGGGCAGCTGCAACGCCGCCCAGCTGGCCGCAGAAGAGTATCAGGCAGAGCACCCGGGTGCTCAGGTCTTTGTGCTGGACAGCCTGTCTGCCGGCCCGGAACTGGTGCTGCTGGCAGAGCATATCCGTGCGCTCATCGAAGAGGGCAGGGACTTTGACGAGGTGTGCGAAGAGATGCTGCGCTACCGTCACCACACCCATCTGCTGTTCTCGCTGGAATCGCTGGCGAATCTGGCCCGGAATGGCCGGGTGAAGCCCGCTGTGGCTGCTGTGGCGCGGATGCTCAACATCCGGGTCATCGGCAAGGCCAGCGATGTGGGCGAACTGGACGTCCTCTGCAAGACCCGCGGCGAGCACGGCGCTCTCGAGCGCATCGTGCTGGAGCTCAAAAGCCACGGCTACACCAACGGCAAGGTCATCATTGCCCACTGCGGCAACCCCGCCGCCGCCGAGCGCCTGATGCACATGGTGCGGGCTGTCTTCGAGGGCGCACAGGTGCGGGTGACCGAGTGCGGCGGCCTGTGCAGCTACTACGCCGAGCTGGGCGGCCTCATGGTGGGCTTCGAGGACGCGGACGCCTGAGCTTGAAATCTCCGCATCTCTGCGCTATACTATTCCCATAAAAATGCTGCCGAAAGGCAGCGGAGGAGGCGCAGATGTTCTTTCGGCTGCCGGTCGTACGGTTCTTCAATCGTGTCATCAACAGGGCCACGGTCACAGTGGCCCTTGTTTTGCTACAGATCGGCTGGCTGCTCTGGGCCTTCTTCTCCCTCACCGCCGGAAAGGTGTGGGTGAATGCGGGGCTGAACGTCCTCAGCCTCTTCATCACCCTCTACCTCGTGCGGAAGGACGAGAACAGCGACTATAAGATCATCTGGCTCGTCCTCATCGGCATGATGCCGCTGCTGGGCGGTGCGCTCTATCTGGCCTTCGGCAACAAGGCCCCCGCCAAGCGGATGCGCCAGCGGATGCAGGCGGTGGAGCGCCAGCACACCGCCGACCTCGCCCAGCAGCCGGGCCAGACCGACGCCCTCGACCCCGCCAGCAGGGGACTGAGCCGGTATGTTTCGGAGTACGGGCCGTACCCCGCATGGAAAAACTCCACGGCAAAATATTACCCCTGCGGTGAGGCCATGTACCCTGACCTGCTGGCCGACCTCGAAAAGGCAGAGCGGTTCATCTTCCTCGAGTTCTTCATCGTCCGCACCGGCAAGATGTGGAAGGGGGTAGAGGACATCCTTGTCCGCAAGGCGGCACAGGGGGTGGATGTCCGGCTCATCTACGACGATTTCGGCAGTCTGCTGGGTCTGCCGTCCGATTTCGTGGTGCAGATGGAGCGGGCGCATATCCGCTGTATCCCGTTTAACCCGGTGGTGCCGCTGGTGTCGCTGGTCATGAATCACCGCGACCACCGGAAGATCGTGGTCGTGGACGGAAATACAGCCTATACGGGCGGCATCAATCTGGCCGACGAGTATATCAATGAAGAAGAGCGGTTCGGCTACTGGAAGGACGCAGCCCTCCGCACCGAGGGCGCGGCGGTCTGGAACTTTACGGTGATGTTCCTTGACCACTGGAACGCCTTCCGCCCCAGCGAGGAGGATTATGCGCCCTTTATGCCTCAGGCTGAGTCCCTGTCTGCCCAGTCGGACGGAGTGATACAGCCCTACGGGGACAGCCCGCTGGACGAAGAGGCTCTGGCCGAGACGGTCTACCTGAATATCATCAATCAGGCCCAGCGGTATGTCTATATCTATACGCCCTACTTCGCGGTGGGCGAGACCATGCTGGAAGCCCTCAAGGCGGCGGCAAAGCGGGGCGTGGACGTCCGGCTGGTGCTGCCGGGCATCCCGGACAAGAAGCTCATCTTCCGGCTGACCCGCTCCTATTATGTGCCGCTGCTCCGGGCGGGGGTGCGCATCTACGAGTTCACGCCCGGCTTCCTCCACGCCAAGTGCTACGTCAGCGATGACCGCGCCGCCGTGGTGGGCAGCATCAACATGGATTACCGCAGCCTCTTCCTCCACTTTGAGTGCGGGGCGCTGCTGCTCTATAACAGTCAGGTCATTGCGCTGCGGGACGATGTGCTCCGCACCCTGCCGGAGTGCCGGGAAGTGCAGCTGGCCGACTGCCGCACCTCGCTGGCCGGGACGCTGCTGGACAGTGTGCTCCGCCTGCTGAGCCCGCTGATGTGAGCGATACTGTGGTGGAATAAGTGGCAAAGTTCCATAAATTAAATGATATATCGTTCAATATTGATTGTTTGCCAACCTGGCAAAGTTCTCCTGATTGGCAAACTACCTACTTTGCCAGCAAGCCTTAAGTTTGCCAACGTGGCAAAGTTTGATTTGTGACGATAACACGCTGGTATTTTGGAACTTTGCCAGATAACACGTCGGTCTCAGAGCACAGTTGTAAATTTTCTGTGCGGTGCTTGACTTTTGCAGGGAATCGCATATAATAAAGATGATAAATGTGGAAGCCAATATGTCATTGGCACACCCAAAAGGAAAAGACCCCCTCCCGGAGCGGCAATCTCCGAAAGGGGGTCCTTTTTAGTGCTTACGGCCCGTCAGCCATCCGTCAAGCCACTTGCAGATATAGTAAGAAGCTACATTTGCTGCGACGGACAGGATAAATGTGGAAATATACGCCATTGGGCAACACCTCCCTTCCCATAAAACTGGGCGGGGTAGGCCGCAGGACAAGTATAACACAGTTTCCAACAAAAAGATACATAAATAAATAGACTCCTGTCGGGCTATACTACTCCCAAAGAGATGAAAGGGAGCGTAACGCTTATGACACAGAGACAAAAAGCTCTTCTGAGCTGTGCCGTGGCGGCGGCACTGCTGCTGTCCGGCTGCCGCAAAGGCAACAGCGATTCCGGCAGCATGAGCAGTTCGAACGCCATGTCCGGCTCGTCCGGCAGCGCCAGCACCACCCAGACCGGCGGCTGGAAGACCGGCCTCGGCATCCTGACCGAGGCTTCCGATGAGGCCCGCACCGGCACCATCCATACCATCGCCGCCGCCGTCCTGCTGGACGGAGACGGCAAGCTGGCCGACGTGATGCTGGATGAGCTGGAAGTGGAAGTTACCGCCGACGGCAAAGGCGTCGTCACCATGCCCACCGACTACCGCACCAAGCGCCAGAAAGGGGACGACTACCCGCTGGCAGCGGCATCTTCGCTGAAAAAGGGGTGGGCCGAGCAGGCCGATGACTTCGCCGACTACCTCACCGGCATGACGCCCGAGCAGGCATCCATGCTGGAAACGGATAAGGACGGCAAGGCTGTGGACGCCGACCTGCTGTCCGGCTGCACTATCCGGGTGGATAAGTACCGCGACGCCGTGGCGAAAGCCTGCACGAATGCGTCCGCCCTCGGCGCGGCGAAGGGCGACCGGGTGAGCCTCGGTGTGGAGGCGGAGAATGCCTCTTCGGACATCACCGCCACCGACGACAAGGATGTGAACGCAGAAGTTGACCTTACCGTCGTGGCCCTGACTCTGGATGCCGATGGCCGTGTGACAAGCGCCATCGGCGACATGGCAGAGCCTGCGCTGACCATCGCGGCAGACGGCGGCGTCACCGCCCCGGACACCGTCCGCTCCAAGCTTGAGCTGGGCGACAGCTACGGGATGCGGAACGCATCCAGCCTTGGCAAGGAGTGGTACGAGCACAGCGAGGGCTATTGCAGCTACCTCAAGGGCAAGACTGAGAAAGAGGTGGCGGACATCCCTGCCGACGGCTCGGACGCCGACCTCGCGGCCCTCTGCACCATCTCCATCGACGCCCTGCAAAAGGCCGCAGGGGATGCGTTTGAGAATGCGTCATTATAAATTGAACGGAAAGTCTGACCGTCACCGTGAGGTGGCGGTTTTCTTTTTGTCCTTTGTACAAATACACCGAAAACCCGATCGGAAAGGGGCGGTCTGCGGGCAAAACGCGAAAAAATCGGTTTTCCTCTTGCAAAACGGGGCAAAACGCGCTATTCTATAGTCACAGTTTAACAATTTAGCATGGTAAAGCGGTAAAACGAAGCGTCGCTTCTGCTGAATCTGAGGGAGGAAATTACAACATGAAACGTCTGGTCTCTGCTTTTCTGGCCGGTGCGATGGCACTGAGCCTTGCCGCCTGCGGCGGTTCTGCATCCACTTCTACGGCTGCTTCTTCTGCCGCCGCCTCTGCCGCCCCGGCAAGCTCCGTGGCCGCTGACAGCGACCTGGCTTACATCCAGTCCAATGGCAAGATGGTCATCGGCTACACCGTGTATGAGCCGATGAACTACACCGACGCCGACGGCAACTTCACCGGTTTCGATACCGAGCTGGCCACCGCTGTCTGTGAGAAGCTGGGTGTCGAGCCGGAGTTCGTGGAGATCAACTGGGACACCAAGGAGACCGAACTGGCTGCAAAGAGCATCGACTGCATCTGGAACGGCCTGACCCTGACCGATGACCGCGAGGAGAATATGGCCTGCACCAAGCCCTACGTCAAGAACGCCCAGGTCGTCGTGGTGAAGGACGGCACCGATTATACCTCCACCGCCGACCTCATCGGCAAGACCGTGGTGGCCGAGGCCGGCTCTGCCGGTGAGACCACCATCACCGAGAACGCCGACCTGTCTCAGGCTGATTTCATCTCCAAGGCTGTTCAGACCGACTGCCTGATGGAAGTCGCCGCTGGCACTGCTGACGCCGCCATCCTCGACCTGACTCTGGCTTCTGCCATGATCGGCGAGGGTACCGACTACGCAAACCTCAAGATGGTGGATGAGCTGAACGTCGAGGAGTACGGCGTGGCCTTCCGCAAGGACAGCGACGTGGCCGAGGCTGTGGACAACGCATTCGACGAGCTGAAGGCTGACGGCACCATGCAGACTCTGGCCGACAAGTACGGCCTGACTCTGGCTGAGTAACTTACATTATAAACGGATAGGTGTAGTGATTCTGTGACTGTGATTTTGGAGCGTCTGACCGGCGCATTCGCGCTCAACTGTGAGCTGTTCTTTCTGACCTTGCTGTTTTCGCTGCCGCTGGGCCTTGTGGTGGCCTTTGGCTCCATGAGCCGGTGCGCACCGCTGCGGGGCGTCGTCAAGACCTTCGTGTGGGTCATCCGCGGTACGCCGCTGATGCTCCAGATCATCGTCATCTACCTTGGCCCCGGCCTGCTGGGCATGACCAACCCCTGGCCCTCCGGCTCTTCGGGCCGTCTGGTGGCGGCGGTGGTGGCTTTCGCCATCAACTACGCCTGCTACTTCTCTGAGATCTACCGCGGCGGCATCGAGGCTGTGCCGAAAGGCCAGACCGAGGCCGGTCAGGTGCTGGGCATGACCAAGAGCCAGATCTTTTTCAAGGTCACGCTCCTGCAGGTCGTCAAGCGCATCCTGCCCCCGATGGGCAACGAGGTCATCACGCTGGTGAAGGATACCTCGCTGGCGAATGTCATCGCCAACAAGGAAATCATCATGATGGCGAAGGAGTACAGCGCCAAGGGCCTTATCTGGCCGCTGTTCTCCACCGCGATTTTCTTCCTCGTCTTTGTCGGCGCACTCACCCTGCTGCTGGACTGGGCCGAGAAAAAGATGGACTATTTCCGCTGCTAAGGAGGATACTGAATTATGGCATTACTCGAAGCCTCCGGCATCGGGAAGAATTTCGGCGAGACGAAAGTTCTCAGGGACATCTCGCTCACACTGGAACAGGGCGAGGCGCTGGCGATCATCGGCTCGTCCGGCTCGGGCAAGACGACGCTGCTGCGCTGCCTGAATTTCCTTGAGCGTCCCGACACCGGCGTCATCAGGGTGAACGGCGAGACCATGTGGGACGCCGCCGACCCTGCCACCCAGCGGGAAAGCGAGGTGCGGAAAAAGCGCCTCCACTTCGGCCTCGTGTTCCAGAACTTCAACCTCTTCCCCCAGTACACCGCGCTGGAAAACGTGATGCTGGCGGGGGAGCTTCTGGCAAAGGAGCAGCCCGGCTACAAGGCCAACAAAAAGGCCATCCACGCCCAGCTGGAAGCACAGGCCCGTGACCTGCTGGCCCAGATGGGCCTGTCGGAGCGGGCAGGCCACTACCCCCACCAGCTTTCCGGCGGTCAGCAGCAGCGGGTGGCCATCGCCCGCGCACTGGCGCTCCACCCGGACATCCTCTGCTTCGATGAGCCCACCAGCGCCCTTGACCCGGAGCTGACCGGCGAAGTCCTCCGTGTCCTGCGGGACCTCGCCGACCGAAAGACCACCATGATCATCGTTACCCATGAGATGCACTTCGCCCGCGACGTGGCCGACCGCATCCTATTCATGGACGGCGGCGTCGTGGTGGAGGAAGGCCCGGCCCGCCAGCTCATCGACCACCCCCAGGAGGAGCGCACCAAGCAGTTTTTGGCGCACTACTCTGAATAAGACAGGCTATGGCCCTCCCCGCTCGGGAGGGCTTTTTTTCGCCATTCACGCCGAAAACACCACGATTCGCGCAGTTTTTATTTACATTCTCCGGATTTTTTGGTAAGCTTGTATCGAAAAAGGCGGATTCTTCAAAAGACGAACAGACCAAAGGAGGACAGACTATGAGACTGAAGAGCGCACTCCGGCGGGGCGTGGCCGCTGCCGTCATCGCGGGCATCGTGGTGAGTTCCGGCATCCCGGCCTATGCGGCCCGGTGGGACATCGCCAACGGCGACATCACCGTGAAAGCGGGCGACGCCGAAGGAAAGAACAAGGTCTCACAGGGCGAGACCATCGACAAGGACGACACCAACACCGTCATCACCGGCGAGTCGGATAAGAACACCGTCACCATCGACACCTCCAAGGGCGACGTGGACGTCACCTTCGACGACCTGAAGATCGACGTCAGCGGCAAGAAGGAGGGGGATGGCAGCGATGACAGCCCTGTCCAGGAGAGCAAAGCCGCCGTCACCGTGCAGGGCGACCACGATGCGACCATCGAGCTGGACGGCGACAACGAGCTGAAGAGCGGCGGCTATAATGCGGGTCTTGAGAAGAACGAACACGAGTCGAAAGGCACTCTGACCATCAAGGACGACAACGGCAAGGACGGCTCCCTCACCGCTGAGGGCGGCTTCGGCGGCGCAGGCATCGGCGGAGGCATCGAGAGCACCGGCAGCAACATCACCATCCGGGGCGGTACCATCGAGGCTGTGGGCGGGAGCAACGCGGCAGGCATCGGCGACGGAGCAGGCCGCGCGTCGGACGACACCGACGACCCGAACCCGGGAGACCTCTACATCTGCGGCGACGCCGAGGTGACGGCCAAGGCGGGAAGCCAGATGACGGACGCCAAGGCCCCGGCCATCGGCGGCAGCTACGGCGAAGTACCCACGGAGAACCTTTCTGACGATGAACATAAGGTGACGGGAGGACGGCTGACCCGTCTGAACGCGGACGGCACCGTGATGGAGGGGATGGGCTACGACTACACCTCCACCCCCAAGCCCCAGCCGGACGACGACGAGGACGACGATGATGATGACGTCCCGCCCCCGGTGCAGGAGAACGCCCCCGAACCCCTGCCCGGCGGCATGGTGGTGGGCGGCTTCTTTTCCAGCCGGGTCACCATCCAGCGGTGGGATTCTGCTTTGGCCATTATTGAGAGCACCGACCCCATGGTCGGCAGCGTAAAGGCCGGCGACGCCGGAGAGGTCCTCACCCCGGGGGGTGTGGTGCTTATTGAGAGCGCCGCTCCCCGCTCCACCGTCACCACCGACATCTCCAGTCTCCGGGAGGACGGCGTGGAGGACATCTTCTTCCGCTATGAGGACACCATGACCCACTATAGCGTGGACAAGATGGCCGACGCGGCGGGCGAGGACGCTGACGTGGAGCTGAAGCAGAACAGGGAGGACATCAGCCTCCGGCTGGACGGCGAAACGCGGGACGACCTGTCAGAGCGCTATCTGGAGTGGGTGCCGGTGCAGACGCCAGAGCCGCAGGAGTGGCTGATATTGACCCACGAACTCGCGAAAAAAAGGGACGACCGCCCGAGTTTGGATTGGTGGCTCGAGCCTGAGAGAGAGGAAACGGTAGAGCAAAAAACGAGTGAAGAACTCAGACGTGAACTCGACGAATTACTGAAACAAGAGCGGGAGATGGGCTTCCAATTTGCGAAAAAAAGGGACGACCTCCCGAGTTTGGATTGGTGGCTCGAGCCTGCGAGAACGGAAACGCCGAGAATCGGGCTTGACGAGTCCCTGAAACAGCTGGCTTCCCGATTTGAGGCCATCGCTCCCGAGGAGGATAAGCCACGGCTTTTCCTGCTGGAAACCACCGTCCCGGATGGCACAAAGTATACCAATCTGTTGGAGAGTGACCTGCGGAGCTATACCGACCTTGGTGACGACTGGGACGACCTGCCGGATACCCAGGGTGAGATAAAGCTCTGGATACCGGAGGACTTGGGGCAGCCCAAAGAAATAAGCATCTCAAAGGAGAGCCTGAGCCGCAGCGACGGCATTGCATGATACACAGAACGAAAGGAGATGTACTATGAGACTGAAGAGCGCACTCCGGCGGGGCGTAGCCGCCGCCGTCATCGCGGGCATCGTGGTGAGCTCCGGCATCCCGGCCTATGCGAAAACATGGGACATCGCCGACGGCGACATTACGGTCAAAGGTGCGAGCGATGAAAGCGGAAACTATAACAATGTCAAGCAGGGTGAAAAGGATTTCGAGAAGGATGAGGGGGAGACCGTCATCACCGGCGAGTCGGATAAGAACACCGTCACCATCGACACCTCCGAGGGCAACGTGGACGTCACCTTCGACGACCTGAAAATTGACGTCAGCGGCAAGACCGAGGTGGATGGCAGCGGCAAGACCGAGGGGAACGTCAGCGACGAGACCGAGGGGGACGTCAGCGACGAGACCGAGGGGGACGTCAGCGGTGACAGCCCAGTCGATGCGGGCAAAGCCGCCGTCACTGTGCAGGGTGACCACGATGCCGCCATCGAGCTGGACGGCGCCAACGAGCTGAAGAGCGGCAGCCACAATGCGGGCCTCGAGAAGAATGGCCATGAGTCCTCCGGCAAGCTGACCATCAAGGACGACAACGACACCAAAGGCTCCCTCACCGCCGAAGGCGGCAAAGACGGCGCAGGCATCGGCGGCGGCTACGAAAGCGGTGCCGGAAACATCGAGATCACCGGCGGCACGGTAGAAGCCGTGGGCGGTGAGGGTGCTGCCGG
>OGOG01002949.1_pt1 | contig 13545 bp, 10 predicted proteins | sample 1552581 | NCBI WGS metagenome assembly OGOG01 (sample SAMEA2580152, study PRJEB22360) | human gut metagenome | biome: human gut; feature: human-associated habitat; material: faeces | place: Denmark | collected 2008/2010 | reverse complement strand
CCACAGGAATAAATATTTCAGATACATTCCAATAAGGAAAAGTTGTACAATCATACGGGCTGTACCTATGAGGGTTGCTTTTACCAATCCGGTTTTGAATTTCCAAAGATAAAATACTGGTATTGCTAATAGTAGCAATCCTGTTAACAGACTGAAATAGGATATATCGATTGTCCCCATATGTTTATTTACAATTCATTATTATTATGTGATCATTTTACAACTCTATCAGTTGGTTACAACCGTGGGCAAAGACTTTATCGTGTGAGACAGCCAATACAGCAGTCCCTGTTTCTGCTTGATGGCGAAAAAATGAAAGCACTTTATCTGTTGAACCTGAATCCAGTGCGGATGTCGGTTCATCGACGATGATCAATGGCTTTTTTAATAGAGCCGCTACCGCAATCATAATACGTTGCCGTTGCCCACCGGACACTTCTACTACTCGCTTGTTATATAATTCTTTGTCTAATCCCAATGTCTCGAAACATCCGAAAAGTTTTACTTCCGAAAATGAAACGGATCTGTTAGCCTTTAGTTCAAAAGGTAATCGTACCATATCCTTCACCCATTCGGTAGGTAAGGCAAGTTCCTGAGGGATCCAAGCTATTTGTTTTCGGATAGTATCAATCGTATTTTTGTTTAGTTGCAGGCCACTTACAGTGATCGTCCCTTCCTTAAGGGGGACAAACCCCATAATTGCATTAAGGAGAGAACTTTTCCCTCGTCCCGATTCACCTGATATACAGGCTGTTTCACCTTTGTTTAATTGCATACAGAATCCGGAGAATAATACTTCTTCCCCGAAAGCGATGCATGCGTTGTCAATTTGCAGCATTTTATTACGTAAATCTATCTTTCGGCAAAGTTAATTAAAATGGAGCAGTTTCGATACGATCGACAGGGAAAATAGTGATTTTAAGATATAAGAGGACTTATAAAATATAAACCTCCGATGTTTCCACGGAAGCACCGGAGGTTCGAGTATATCTTAACTCGGGGTTATTGTCGAAATGAGTACACCTGACATTGAATAGATAAATACCGGGACATCTTTTTCTACTCCACTAATTGTGATCGTATTTCTGTTAACAAAGACTTCAACCCCACTTGTTATTGGTGAATTGATTCCAGATGGATCATTTACTGTTACATTGCACATAGCTTTAAATTCGCCATCAACTGTCTTAAACATGACATCTATAGTATAGGTTTAAACCTTTCATGTCATAAGTTATAAACCTTCTGGTGTAAAGGTTTAAAGATACTATGTCAAACATGGGGATGTTTCACTGCGAAACACCCCCATGTATTACTGTTAAACATCCCCATGTTTGACAGTGAAACACCCCCATGTTTAACAACGGATCCCGGTGAGATAAATAGTGAAGCTTATAACTAAACATGGGATATGTCTGCATGTAACGATATCCGCCTCGTTATTGTGTACCAGTCTGCATTATTATGAATGAGGCAAACTCTACTTTTTCAAGAGGTGTATAGTCGGGTAGTATGCAAAATTGATACTATTTTAATATGATAACCCCGGGAATGTTTTTATCTTTGTTCCTTGGTTTTAAATAAGTGTAAGAATCATGATACTGAATGAACGGAATATTCGCCATGAGCATGCAATCGAAGTGGCAAAACAAATGATGACAGCCGCCCGTACTGCTCCTAAAGGAAAGGGAATAGATATTATTGAAATCGTCCTGATCGAGGGCGAGCATCTCAAAACTCTTTCGAATAAGATGATTGCAATGGTCGACGAGCATGGAATGAAATTCTTCCTGCGCGATGCGGCCAACATTCTTCAGGCTGAATGTGTGATACTGATAGGAACCCGTGAACAAGCCCAAGGGTTGAATTGCGGGCATTGTGGATATGCCACATGTACGGCACGTCCCGCGGGAGTGCCTTGTGCCATCAATTGTACGGATGTCGGGATTGCCATTGGCTCTGCTTGTGCGATGGCGGCAGACTTGCGGGTGGATACCCGCGTTATGTTCTCTGCCGGGTTGGCTGCGCAACGGCTTAACTGGCTGGAAGGGTGCGGACAAGTATATGCCATCCCTGTGAGTGCTTCTTCAAAAAATCCTTTTTTCGACCGGAAACCGAAAGAGTAATCCGGCTGTTTTGAATATATTATATTATAAAGGCTTTAATTGTGAATAAACGAATGGGAACAATTACCGGATCATCTTTTTTACCTGCCGAATGGTATCCGCAGAGTGGCATACAACTTACATGGCCTCATGCCGCTACCGATTGGAATTATATGTTGGAAGAAGTGCAGGCATGCTTTTTAGATATAGCCCGCGAAATCGCCCGAAGGCAGAAACTGCTAATCGTTTCACCCGATCCGGATGCGGTGGAACGACAAATTATGTCTACCGTAAACATGGACAATGTCCGTTTTCTTATGTGCGAAACCAATGATACCTGGGCACGCGATCACGGGGCTATTACGATGCTTGACGAAGCAACCCCTCTCCTTCTCGATTTTACATTTAACGGCTGGGGATTGAAATTTGCTTCTGATAAAGACAACCAAATTACTCGCTGTGCCGTGGAGCAAGGTGCCATTCAAGGTGAATACGTGAACCGTTTGGGATTTGTGCTTGAGGGTGGCTCCATTGAAAGTGACGGGATGGGTACGTTGCTGACAACTACCGAATGTTTGCTTTCGCCCAACCGGAACGGGCAAATGAACAAAGCGGAAATAGAAGACTACTTGAAACGGGTCTTCAGACTTCAGCAAGTGCTTTGGCTGGATCACGGCTATTTGGCAGGAGACGACACGGACAGTCATATCGATACGTTGGCGCGGCTATGTCCGGATGATACCATCGTTTATGTGCAATGTAGGGATATAGGAGATGAACATTACGAAGCACTTCAAGCTATGGAGGAACAACTCAAGACTTTCCGTACATTAAAAGGGCAGCCCTATCGTCTGTTAGCTTTGCCAATGGCGGATGAAATTATAACAGATGGAGAACGTTTGCCCGCAACATATGCTAATTTTTTGATTCTGAACGATGCAGTACTTTATCCTACTTACAATCAGCCGGTGAAGGACCGCTATGCAGGAAAGGTATTGCAGGAGGCATTCCCCCGTTACGAAATAATAGGTATCGACTGCCGTGCATTGATTAGGCAACACGGATCTCTGCATTGCGTGACTATGCAATATCCTGCGGGTGTGATCCGGTAGTTTTATGAATCGTTTCAATCACTTTTAACTGTATATATAATAATGAGAACAATAAAAGCCGGTCTGATACAACAGGCCAATACGGAAGATGTCAAGACGAATCTGATGAATCTGGCAAAAAGCATAGAGACATGCGCTGCCCAAGGCGCACAACTTATTGTTTTGCAAGAACTGCATAATTCCTTGTATTTCTGCCAAACGGAAAGTACGGAGCTTTTTGACCTGGCGGAACCGATTCCCGGTCCTTCTACCGGATTCTATTCGGAATTAGCAGCTGCGAATCAGGTTGTGCTGGTGACTTCCCTTTTTGAGAAGCGCGCTCCGGGATTATATCACAATACGGCTGTCGTCTTCGACCGTGACGGAAGCATTGCCGGGAAATATCGCAAAATGCATATCCCCGATGATCCGGCTTATTATGAAAAATTCTATTTTACGCCCGGTGATATCGGTTTTGAACCGGTTCAGACTTCCCTAGGAAAACTGGGGGTTCTTGTTTGTTGGGATCAATGGTATCCGGAAGCAGCACGTCTGATGGCATTAAAAGGAGCCGAAATATTGATTTATCCGACAGCTATCGGTTGGGAAAGTTCGGATACCGAAGAGGAAAAAGCAAGGCAGTTGAACGCATGGATTATCTCTCAGCGCGGCCATGCCGTAGCTAACGGACTTCCTGTGATCTCCGTCAACCGTGTCGGTTATGAACCCGATCCGTCGATGCAGACAAACGGAATCCTTTTCTGGGGCAACAGTTTCGTGGTGGGGCCGCAAGGAGAGTTCTTGGCACAGGCAAGTAATGAATATCCGGAAAATATAGTTGTTGAAATCGATATGGAACGGTCGGAGAATGTGCGCCGTTGGTGGCCATTCCTGCGGGATCGAAGGATCGACGAATATGAAGGACTGACAAAGCGTTTTTTGGATTAAACTTCGAAATGAAATAAATTCCCACTATTTACTTTGAAAATAAAAGAATTAGAGTATATTTGCATCTATTCGGTTACACTTTCAAAGTAAATAGATTTATGGGCAGAAAACTTCCTTTTGACCGGTTTTCACAGCAAGCTCTCCAGACCTTGCACCGGTATCGTGCCGTTATGTTCAGTCCCACCTTTATCTTCTGTTCGTAGAGCCCGTTTAACTTTCCTTTCCTCAAAATAAGGCTGAGTAAAATTTAAATGAACTCTTAGATTGGCGAATGTTTTTTTAATCTTAAGTCATTTACCCGCTAAACAGAAGTAGATTATGGACAATAGACCTACCATAGCAGAAGTACAAGAATGGGTACTGAAGCTGTATAACGCATGTGAGCAAACCATCACCAATGAAGAACGCAAAGAACAGCACAAGTATGCTGTTATGGTCCAACGTCCTCAGGATAAAAAATTCCTGGTGAAAATGTTGGATGAATCCTCTCAAATTCGCGATCGTAAGAAACTGGCCGCACGTATTAAGACGTTGATCGACCGTTACGGGATACCTGAATTCTTGAATCAACGCGATGCTTTCCTTTTCAAAATATACCAGCTTTTCGGATACCATTTCGATTTTATTGCCATCCCCATTATTAAGAAGCGTTTGCGTATGGATACCTCCAAAGTGATTTTGGACGAAGCGCGCCCTAAGCTGACTGAGCATCTGGCTACCCGGGCTAGACAGCATATCGGGCAAAATGTAAATCTCTTAGGGGAAGTTGTTTTAGGCAACGGAGAAGCCGATCACCGTTATAATCATTATTTGGAAGCTCTGGAAGCACCGGATATAAACTATATCTCGGTAAAAATCTCCGGAATATATGCCCAGACACATGCATTGAATTATGAGGAAAGTTTTCCGGAATTGGTAAAACGCATGTCTGCGCTTTATCAGAAAGCTATCGACTTCCCGTATGTAGATGAGCATGGTGTGAAACATGCCAAGTTTGTCAATTTGGATATGGAAGAATATAAAGATGCACATTTCACGATGCGTCTTTTTAAAACCGTACTCAGTAGACCGGAGTTTAAGAATTATTCAGCCGGTATTGTCGTACAGGCTTATTTGCCGGATGCTTACGACTTACAAACGGAATTGCTCGAGTTTGCCAAAGGACGTTTTGCCGAAGGAGGCGCTCCTCTGAAGATGCGCATAGTGAAAGGTTGCAACTTGGAAATGGAGACAGTCATCTCATCTTTACGTGGTTGGCCGAATCCGATTCGACCGAGTAAAACAGATGTCGATGCCAACTACCTGCATCTGTTGGAACGCGCTTTATTGCCTGAAAATGCCAAAGCGTTACATTTGGGAGTAGCCTCTCATAATTTATTTACCATTGCTTACGCCTACCTGCTGAGTCAGAAACTGGGAAGTTCAGAATTTATGACTTTTGAAATGTTGGAAGGTATGGCAGACCATGTTTGGCGCGCGCAATCTCAGTTGGGTAATCAGGTCATTTTATATGCTCCGGTGGTTAAAGATGAGCATTTCTTGAACGCTGTCTCCTATTTGGTGCGTCGGATGGATGAAAATACGGCACCGGACAACTTCTTGACTCACTCATTTAATTTGAAACCGGATACGGACACTTGGCGGTTCCTCCAAAAACAGTTTGAAGATGCTTACCGTCTGAAAGATTCTTTGGATCACACTCCTACCCGGGTACAAAATCGACTGGAGGCTTACATACCCTTGCCACCTGCAGATGCCATGCGGAATGAGCCTGACACTGATTTTGATCTGTTGCCGAATCAAGAATGGGTAAGACGGATATTTACCCGTTGGAAAAAGTCGCTTCCAGATCATCCGGAGATTATTCCATTGCAGATCGGCAATGAAACTGTGGTTTGCGATAGACGTCACCGATATATGGATCGTTGTCAAAATGACGAGGTCTGTGTTTGTGAAATGTCTCAGGCGAACACCGAGCAGGTCAACCGAATTATAGATATTGCGGAAAAAGATCCTGCTGGATGGCAAGGCACGACTTTGGAAGAACGCCATCGCATCATGTATGAAGCAGCCAATCGATTGGCAGAAATGCGTGGTGATCTGATCGGTTGCATGTGTGCTGTCACGGGTAAGACTGTTGTAGAAGGAGATGTTGAGGTTTCGGAGGGCATTGATTATGCACGCTTTTATACTACTGAAATGAAAAAATTTATGGATTTGGCTGACGTGGATATTTCTCCGAAGGGAACCGTATTAGTTATCTCTCCCTGGAACTTCCCGTGCGCCATTCCCATTGGAGGCATTGTGGCGGCACTTGCAGGAGGGAATACCGTTATTCTGAAACCGGCAACAGTTGCTGCACCTGTTGCTTGGATGTTTGCCAAGGCATTCTGGGATGCAGGTGTTCCTAAAGAGACCCTGCAGGTACTCATTACTGACCGCGAAGCTTTAAAAGTATTGACAACCGCCCCTGCTATCAAACATATAATATTGACAGGAGGAACTGATACGGCCCAAAACATTGCACGCAGCAATCCCGCCACTCCTCTATCAGCAGAGACAGGTGGTAAAAATGTAATCATACTGACTGCGTCGGGTGACAGGGATCATGCGATTATGAATATCGTGGCTTCCGCCTTCGGAAATGCTGGACAGAAATGTTCTGCATGTTCATTGCTTTTGGTAGAACGTTCGGTGTACGAGGATAAGAATTTCCAAGATAAGCTGAAAGATGCTGCAACAAGTCTGAAAGTGGGCAGTGTATGGGAAGCTGGGAATATAGTCGGACCGATGATTACCAACCAAAATGATAAATTGCTGAAGGCGTTGGAACTCGAACCGGGTGAATCGTGGTTGGTGCCGCCTCGTTTTATCGATGAAAAAAGGTATATCCTTGCTCCTACCGTAAAATGGGGTGTCAAACCGAGAAACTATTCATTCGGGACAGAATTGTTTGGTCCGATGCTGAGTGTAGCCTGCATAGACGACCTGCAACATGGGATTGACTTGGTGAATAGTCTTGATTACGGGTTGACTTCCGGTTTGCAAAGTCTTGATGAAAATGAGCAGAAACTTTGGAAAAATTCGGTTTTGGCTGGTAACTTATACATCAATCGTGGAATTACAGGGGCTATTGTCAATCGCCAACCTTTTGGTGGTATGAAACTTTCTGCTTTTGGGGGAGGTATAAAGGCAGGAGGTCCCAACTATTGCACTTGTTTTGTAAATATCACGGATAAACCGGACAGTAAAACAGATTATAAACAGAGTTACCGCCAAGCTTATGAGATGGAATTTGCACATGCACGTGATGTTAATAACCTCTACGGTGAACAAAATGTTTTCCGATATCTACCTTTGAAAAATATGGTACTCCGTTTATTTCCAGGTGACAGCATTGAGAGTGCCAAAATGATTGCCTATGCGGCAAAAATTTGTCGTACTCCCTTGACTATTAGTTTTGCACCGGATAATGACCGTACTGCAGAATTATCTTCGACCGGTTGTCAGCTTCGAAAGGAGACGCAGAATGAATTTATACGTTCGATGAAAAACTATGAACGTGTCCGTACCTGCGGACCGGATATTCCGATGGAAATATATAAAGAAGCCGCAGCAATTGACAAATACATTGCAACAGTACCGCCTGTTAAGGATGGGCGGATAGAACTGATCCATTATATCAAGGAACAAAGTATTTCATTTGAATATCATCGTTATGGAAGTATATCTGAAATTCCTCCGGTTGAGGAATAAAAAGAAGGAATGGAGAATTATCTCCTTCCGTCCGATGGAATTGGGGATTAACGGAAAGTGAGTTTCTTATTGGTAATGAAATTGACCGATCCGTATATGAATAGACCGAAGAATTGTGCCAGGTACTCATTTACATTCCAAGCTTCCACTAACAATATAAGGAACAGGAACTGGGCACTGTAAGCTATTCCGAAAGCTATACTGAAGAACAACATCTGCTGCCAGATGTTGTTCTTTTTGTTTTCAGTGGGAAATATCCAATATTTGCTCCAAATGAAATTATGAATCTGAGCCACAACGTACGCAGTTATATTCGCTGGAATATAATCATATGACATTTCGTCCATCATCAACCAAATGACGAAAGCAGTAATCAACGCATTAAGCGTACCTATTAGGGCAAAACGAAAGATGCGTACCGACTCCTTCACTTACTCCTTGATATCAACTACCAGATTCAATTCGTCTAATTGGGATGGATCAAGTGCTGCCGGAGCATCCAGCATTACGTCACGACCAGAATTGTTTTTGGGGAATGCGATACAGTCGCGAATTGAATCCAGTCCGGCAAAGAGAGAGACCCAACGATCTAAGCCATATGCAAGACCACCGTGTGGAGGTGCACCGAACTTGAATGCATTCATTAGGAATCCGAATTGTTCTTGTGCCTTTTCGGGGGTAAAGCCCAAAATTTCGAACATTCTGGCTTGTAACTGGGAGTCATGGATACGGATGGAACCGCCACCAACTTCCACACCATTGATTACCATATCGTAAGCATCGGCACGTACTGCTGCCGGATCGGTGTCCAGTAAAGGTATGTCTTCGTTTTTCGGATGAGTGAACGGATGGTGCATGGCCATCAGTCGACCTTCTTCTTCACTCCATTCAAACATTGGGAAATCTACCACCCACAGGCAGGCAAACTTATTTTTATCGCGCAACCCAAGTTGAGAACCCACCTCCAAACGGAGTTCATTCAACTGCTTACGGGTTTTCATAACATTATCGCCACTCAGTATCAAGATCAAATCACCTGGTTTAGCTCCAAATGCTTCTTTCATCTGTTGCAGAACTTCCTGGCTATAGAATTTGTCTACGCTTGATTTTACGGTTCCGTCAGCCTCGATACGGGCATAAACCATACCCTTGGCACCAATCTGTGGTTTCTTTACAAACTCGGTCAAGGCATCCAATTGCTTGCGGGTATAAGTTGCAGCACCTTCGGCACAAATGCCACCAATGTATGTAGCGTTATCGAATACGGAGAAACCGTGTCCTTTCATTACGTCCATCAGTTCGACAAATGGCATACCGAAACGTAAGTCAGGTTTATCACTACCATAATATTTCATGGCATCTGCCCACGTCATGCGTTGGAAGGGTTCCGTCAATTCGATACCGCGCATTGTTTTAAATAGATGCTTAGCCATACCTTCGAATGTGTTAATTATGTCGTCTTGTTCAACGAAGCTCATTTCACAGTCGATCTGTGTAAATTCCGGTTGACGATCCGCACGTAAATCTTCATCGCGGAAACATTTTGCAATCTGGAAATAACGGTCGAAGCCGGAAACCATCAGCAATTGTTTCAAGGTCTGAGGTGACTGCGGCAATGCATAAAACTGTCCCGGATTCATGCGTGAAGGAACTACAAAGTCACGCGCACCTTCCGGTGTAGATCCGATCAATATAGGAGTTTCTACTTCAAGAAATCCCAACTGATCCAAATATTTGCGTACTTCGATGGTCATTTTATGGCGTAGTTCAAGGTTGGAACGAACTGCATTCCGACGTAAGTCAAGGTAACGGTATTTCATTCGAATATCATCACCTCCATCTGTATTATCTTCAATTGTAAAAGGAGGAGTTGCAGATGTATTAAGAATATTCAGTTCCGATACAATGATTTCGATATCTCCGGTAGGAATATTGGCATTTTTATTGAAACGTTCATTTACGGTACCTTTGATTTGTATTACAAATTCACGTCCCAATTTGTTAGCCTGTTCGCACAGTTCTGCGTTTACTTCTTCATTAAACACCAATTGGGTGATTCCGTAACGGTCGCGAAGGTCAATAAAAGTCATACCTCCCATTTTACGGCTGCGCTGTACCCAACCCGCCAGCGTGACTTGCTTATTTACATCGGAGAGTCTCAGTTCTCCACAAGTGTGTGTTCTAAACATATATTTCGTATTTTATAATAATCTTTGTTTAAGTAGCCTGCAAAAGTACACAATTTATTAATCCTTCCGAGTCAATTTCTTAATAATTTTCTGATTTTTGTGAGTGATATTGTCTACGATTGCTTCATTGATCATTTTAATGCCATTGACGTATTCTTGCGCTTTCTGAAGTACATTATTGCTCTCTACCGTATTTCTTGGGACGACCACATATAATCCTCTTTGTATGATTTCGATGTTTATGTCCTCGTCGGCTTGCATCGGATCGCCGTCAAAATGTACGACTCCCGGGTTGTCACGGTGAATACGTAGCTTTCTACAGCGGAAGGTTTTTATGCGGCTATTTTGGTCGAGTGTTTTATTAAATAACTGAAAAGCGAGTGCCGGTACATCAAGTACAGTAAACGGTTCTAGAATTGTGACATCCAAAAGACCGTCATTGAGAGTGGCTTGCGGTGCGATATACGCATTGTTTCCATATTGTGAGGCGTTTCCACAAGCAATAAGGAACGCTTTGTATTTACAAATACCATCCTCCGTCTCAAGTTCATAGGTCTCCGGCTGATAAGTAAGACTTTCTTGCAATGTTTTTTCAAGGTAAGTCAAAGGGCCTCGTTTGCCGGCATTAGCGAATTTCAGACTCACAAAAGCGTCAAAACCGACTCCGCAGGTACAAAAGAAATCTACTCCATTGATTTTGCCATAATCAATGGAATCCATGACTCCATCATTGATTATTTCCAATGCTTTTTTAGGTTCCATGGGAATGTGCAGATGTCTGGCAAGTCCATTTCCTGAGCCACAAGGGATAATTCCGAGTGCGGTTTTCGAATGTACGAGAGAACGCCCTATTTCATTAATAGTGCCGTCTCCACCAATTGCAACTACAATGTCTACATTTTCTCGGGCTGCTTGTGCGGCTATTTCTATTGCATGACCGGCTCTTTCAGTATTTACCACATTCCAAATATATTTTTCCTTATCTATCTTTTCGTTTAATAGATTAAGAATCAGTTCTTTTCCCTGTGTACCTGAAATTGGATTGACAATGAATGTTATTTTCTTCATCTTTTCGTTCATGCTAATTCTTATCGATTGTGGTCGACAAAAGTAATATAAAATTCTTAATTTTAATTCTTTCTACCAAGTCAAAAGCGGAAAGAGTAGTTTTTTTCATTTAAAAAGAACATCCAAAAGCAATTTTTGTTATCTTTGCACCCTGTTTTAAACAGTTATTAAGGAAAAAGATTTTAGGCTGCTGTTCAGCCAGCAACTAAACAAGTGAATATTAAACAACAATTCATGGGATTATTACAAGAGAAGTTAGCTAAATACGACTTGCCACAGCAATATATGGCAATGGGCGTATACCCTTATTTTCGTGAAATCGAAGGAAAACAGGGTACAGAAGTCAACATGGGCGGACACAAAGTGTTGATGTTCGGTTCAAATGCATACACGGGTCTTACTGGAGATGAAAGAGTTATTGAGGCCGGAATTGAGGCTATGAAAAAATACGGTTCAGGTTGTGCCGGCTCACGTTTTTTGAACGGTACGCTTGACTTGCATGTGAAATTGGAAAAGGAACTAGCAGCTTTTGTAGGTAAGGAAGATGCCCTTTGTTTTTCGACTGGTTTTACTGTTAACTCTGGAGTTATAGCTTGTCTGACGGATCGTAATGATTATATTATTTGTGATGATCGCGATCATGCTTCGATAGTGGACGGGCGTCGTTTGTCATTCTCTCAGAATCTTAAATACAAGCATAATGATATGGCCGATCTGGAAAAGCAACTTCAGAAATGTAATCCTGAATCGGTGAAATTAATTATAGTGGACGGTGTGTTTTCTATGGAAGGTGATTTGGCGAATTTGCCTGAGATTGTCCGTCTAAAACATAAATATAATGCAACCATTATGGTGGATGAAGCTCACGGATTAGGTGTTTTTGGAAAGCAAGGACGTGGAGTTTGCGATCATTTTGGCTTGACTGATGAAGTAGACTTAATTATGGGTACTTTTAGTAAGTCATTGGCATCTATTGGGGGATTTATTGCTGCTGATGAATCAATCATTAATTGGTTGCGTCATACGGCTCGTACTTATATTTTCAGTGCATCCAATACTCCGGCAGCTACGGCTTCTGCTCTGAAGGCTCTTCACATCATTCAAGAAGAACCGGAAAGACTGGCTGCCCTTTGGGAAGCTACAAATTATGCTCTGAAGCGTTTCCGTGATGCGGGATTTGAAATAGGTGCAACTGAATCTCCTATTATTCCTCTATATGTTCGTGATACGGAAAAAACTTTCATGGTCACTAAGTTGGCTTTTGATGAAGGAGTTTTTATTAATCCGGTTATTCCACCAGCTTGTGCCCCACAAGATACGCTGGTGCGTGTTGCGTTAATGGCTACGCATACTAAAGAACAGATTGATATCGCTGTAGAGAAATTATTGAAATGCTTTAAGGAATTGGAAATCCTTTAAAAGACAAGGGCTGTTTCCAAAGAAACGGTCAATTAAAGAAAGCCTACCATTCTCGGTTATCATAACAGAGGAAATGGTAGGTTTTCATTATATAGGAATTCAAATTTTAGCCTCTTGATCCTAAACTCTCTAGATCCGGGTTCAACTCTTCAACTACTTTTTGAACTTCCTTTTTGGTTACTTTACTATAAACAGCGATTTGCTGTCCGGGCAATACTTCCGGGTTTTTACTCTCTAGCTTTAATTGTTCTTTTCTCTTTTTAGAGGCATTCTTTTTCTTCGTATCCATATCTTTCAGTTTAGGTTAGTATTGATTGTGTAACAGAAATGTTTCTTTATGGTTCATTCGATGCCTTGCTTTCTACTTCCAACTCTTTTATTTCTTTGTTTAAGAAAACCGAAAGGACTGTACGTAACACAACTACACCCCCAAGAATAGCAAGTTCATTAAGGGTTGGTTCGAGTACTGTTTTTAGAATATCAGAAGCAATGAGGAATTCCAAACCAAGCAGCAAATAAGTTCCGAATGTGGCTCGTAGTTTACGGATATTTATTGGGGAATATTTACCATTGAACCTCATAAGTTCATTAATTAGAAAAGAAATAAAAGCGATCAGTGCCCCATATGTAACAATGAGAAGGCTGATTACGCTTATTATAGTGGCCAAAAAGTTTAGAAAATGTGTAAGCATAGGTCTATTTTCTATATTATTATGAATATTACATTTGGCACCCGGTTTTAGTTCAATCCTTAGTATGAAAACTCTTAGTTTTTTCTTAATAACAAATGATAAATCATAAACAAATGAAGGTCAAATGTTTAATAAATTAATAGCAAAAATATTAGGCTTTAGTATTGCTAATTTGAAAATACTCCCTATCTTTGCACCGCTTTTCGATAGAACGCCTCCATCTTCGGGGTGTAGCGCAGTCCGGTTAGCGCACCTGCTTTGGGAGCAGGGGGTCGTG
>OGOG01002931.1_pt1 | contig 13602 bp, 7 predicted proteins | sample 1552581 | NCBI WGS metagenome assembly OGOG01 (sample SAMEA2580152, study PRJEB22360) | human gut metagenome | biome: human gut; feature: human-associated habitat; material: faeces | place: Denmark | collected 2008/2010 | reverse complement strand
ATGGTGGCGCAATTTTCAACTGGAATATTGGCGCACTTTTCAATTAGTATCTACATATTCCGCTGACCAGAAATGGACCAGCGCATCTGTCGATACCACATACGTAAGAGCGGACACCGTTTCCATGAACTCTCCGCTTCCCATCAAGAAGCGTGATTCACTGGCCCATGCCAGCGGCACACTGCCCAAACAGGGTATCTCCCGTGTAATGGAAGAATCCGACATCAATACCATCAACATCATGAAGGCCCAGGGTGCAAAATGGACACAAATAGCATCCAAACTGACGGAAGACCCTTTGTTCTGCTCCATCGGGCTGGACGAATCCAATGAGGCGAATTTTCTGACAGCCTTATGCGAGGGGGTTGTAGCGGTTGAGGATCTGACCAATGTCGGAACAGCACTGCGTGTCAATTTCGGTTACCTGCCGAAAAACGGATTTGGTGTGACCACTCCCGGCGAGATAACCTTGGATGACATAGAACGTGTGCTCGCCGCAGCTGACGGAGACGGCAATTCCATATCAGTCATCTGTATCGCCCTGTCAACCTACAAAAAACTGCGCCAGACACAAGGAGCCAAAGAACTCGCCGCCACATACAGAGGGCAGATTTTCGACAGTGATACCTCGCTGCCCACTCCTACCTCATCATTGTTTGACGAGGCTTTCGCCGACCAATATAACGGTGTCAGATTCCTGAAGATTGACCGTTCGATCATTTATGAGAAAAACGGTGTACGCAAGGCTTACAAACCGTGGAACGCAAACCGCTTGGTTTATCTGACTACCGAAAATGTCGGCAGTTTGGTCTGGGGGACATTAGCAGAAAAGACAAGCCCGGTGGAAGGAGTGGTTTATACCACAGTTGATGAGATGAAACTTATCAGCCGTTTCAGAACCGCTAACCCTTTGGTGGAAACTACCGCTGGACAGATGCTTGCGCTTACCGTGATTGAAGGAGTAGACCAGATTTATTATCAGGATATCACCGATGCACAAACTGTTGACGCAGAAAAGGAGGCCCAAGATTCAACAGATGTGAAAGTCACCATCTGGGGAGATACCTACAAAAAAACGGAGTTCGTTCAGGAGCTTAACAAGATAACTGGTGGCAAGCTGACTGCGAAATCTGCCGATGAAAAGATCATCGCCCGTGTCAACGAACTGAACGATGAAGATGAAGCCACTTTAAAAGCCACAGTAGAATCACACAAATCTGAATAATGTATGAAAACGGTCCTGCAAGCATTGAAAGATGAAGTCCACTACAAATTAAGTAGTGGCTTCTTTGAAAACCGTTTGCTTGAAAGAAGTCTGGACGGAAATGAAATATGCACCATCGACATTCTTAAAAGCAAACCGTTCAAAGGTGCTGTGGCCGACTGTCTCATGAGCCTGATTCAGATGCCCAACTTTACAGAAGGAGATGTTTCCTTAAGTCTATCTGACAAGGATAATATACTGACGTTAGCCAACGGCATCTATAATTCAATAGGCGAAACAGAAAAAAACATTGGTGAACCGATAGTCTATATAGGAAAATAATCATGATACTTGATGATAGACCACATAAGCTGCAATATCTTATTACCGCTCCCGGTTACGAAGACAAGAACGGCGATTACCACCAGGGTGAAAGCCGATGGGAAGGTGATATCCCATGCCGGAATGTTCCGGCCGGAAAAGCTGAACAAAAGCAATTTGAGGACGGAGCAGTCCGTACCTATTCAGCCACGATACGTCTTGATGCTGAATGCCGGGAATTTACTGTTGGAGATCGTGTGAAGTTATTCCTGTCAGGAGATATCGTTAGAGAATGTGAGGTCAAAGGGTTTCATCGTTATCAACTATATGCGAAACTATGGGTATAAAAATGACGACACCTGCAAGTCGGATAGACACCCTTATCAATAAGGAAAAAGAACGTGTTGAAGTGTTAACTGTCCGCGCCCTCTCCTACCTTGGAGAATTGTGTGTGATCGAAGCAAGGAACAGACCGCAGGAGATAAGCTGGTATGACCGGTCAGGAAACTTGCGCAGTTCGATTGGCTATGCCATCATCCACAACGGAAAAATACTTGAATACTCAGATTTCACACAAGTACGACAAGGTAATGAGGGAGTCAGGAAAGGCAAAGCACTTATTGAGGAATTGTCTAAAAAATTCGCGAATGGCTACGCACTTGTTGTAGTAGCCGGAATGAACTATGCTGAATTTGTGGAAGCAATGGAAAATAAGAATGTACTTGCATCCGCCGAACTGTTTGCAAGAAAGGAACTACCGGGAATGATGAGTAAACTGAAAAAGCAACTTGCATCATGATGAAGTCTGATATTGAAATCAAAGATGATATTTACAAACACATCAAAGGTTCCCTTTTGGAAAAAGTCGTGAACGGAAAACTTTGCAAGGCATCAAAAAGACCATCCAACTCTGACAGGGAGGATATAGTCATATCAATCCTTGAAAATGGAAGCGGACAGATACAGGAAGCTTTCGTGAATGTGAACATTTATGTAAAGGACAATATCCGTAATGGCGAGGCGGAAATGAATGATGCACGCTGTAGAGAACTTTGCAAAGTCGCTATCCAAGTATTGGAAACAGGGCATGGAGAAAGCTACCGCTTCACGCTGAATAAACAAAGGGTGCTTGAAGTGAACGGAAAGAACGAGCACTTCATTAACAATAAACTATTATATTCATTCAATAACGAATAAGATCATGGAATTATCTTGGGGAAAATGTACTATCAAAATTGGAAAGCTGCAAAGCAGCGGAGAAGCTCCTTCATCTTGGATTGATATACCGACACCTGTCGAGAACTCTACAAAATTGACACCTACAAAAGGTGCGAAGAAAGAGGCCAAGATTGAAGGTGGAGAAAACGAGGCTGTCAAGTATGCGGCAAACACCTATACGTTTGAGTTTGAAATCCGGGCTGGCAAAGGCCGTAGAAAACCGGTGGAAGATACAGATGGTGTGATTACAGGTGAATACGCTGTCAAGCTCCAGCCTGAAGACAAAACTGTTGAAGGTATCATAATCGACAGAAGCGTGTTGTCCTTGGAGGATACATACGACACAGATAATGGCACCAAGTGGAAATATACCGCTGACGTATTGAAACCTAAGACCGGCAATCAGGTAAAATTCGAAGTCGTAAATTTTAATGGTGCCGGCAGCCTTCGAGTGATCATCACAGATGATGGCGGAGCCGGCATGTGGAAATTATCTACAGAAACGGACTGGCATCATAGCGGTACTTCAATTACCACAAAAGCCGGTCTTGTGACAATCATATATAAAGATATCGAAGGAAAAACACTGCCTACACAGACATCCGCTACTGTTAAAGATGGGGAAACAGTTGAAGTAAACGCGGTGTACACTTCTGCCGGATGATAATTTTCCATTCAGAGAACAGGCAAACGGAAAGACGTCCTTTACAGGTTGGAGGATAAACCTGCATCAAATTTATGATTTATGAATGACAAAGAGCGAAATATTGAGATGGATGTGGCCGACGCCATCATGGAAAGACCTGCCGGCTTTACCGTTGGCAAGCGGTCTTTCTTTATCCATCCCGTCACACTCGGCAAAATGTATCTTTTGGCCAGATTATTTGATTCCCTCGAAATAAGCAAACAGGTTGTTTCCACCAATCCTTATATGGAAGCCATAAGGATCTGCAAAACGAAACGTGATATTGTCTGCCGCATACTCTCCTACTCCACGTTCAACCGGAAGAACGATTTGTTCGACAATAGCAAGGTGGATAAGCGTACAAAATTGTTTTCCCGAACACTCTCTGAGGAGGAACTTGCTACCATACTGGTTCTCATTCTTACAAGTGATAATATGGATACCTTCCTGCGGCATTTCGGAATAGACAAAGAAAATACGGAAAGAAAACGGATAGCCAAAGTAAAAAAGGACAATAGCAGTATCTCATTCGGAGGCAACAGCACCTACGGAACAATGATAGACTTTGCCTGCCAAAGATACGGATGGACTTTTGATTATGTGGTATGGGGCATCAGCTATATCAATCTAAGGATGTTAATGGCTGATGCCATCACGACTGTATATCTGTCCTCTGACGAAATGAAACAACTCGGAATATCTGGTTCAGAAGAAATAATCGATGCCGGGAATCCAAAGAACAGGGAACGTATCAAAGCCCTGCTTGAGGAATGAATCGGAAAAACAGAACAATATTTTCATAATCGGTCAAAAAAATTACGGGGTCTATAATTTTATAACAAGAAAAATAGAACAAATGTCATGTCAATGCACATGATACCCATCAAATCGAAAAGACTATGGCTGGATTGCATTTTGATATAACTGGGGATAACTCCAACTTTTTACGCAAGCTAGAGGAAGCACGCAACGGAGTACGCAACACATCAAGACAAATTGAAGAAAGCGGGCTGAGTATTGAGAAGATATTCGGAAGACTGACCACGGCCGCAGCCACTTTCGGAATCAGTCTTGGAGCGCAGCAGCTCATCAGTGACATAGCTCGTGTACGTGGCGAGTTCCAGCAGCTTGAAGTGGCATTCCAGACAATGCTTGGAAACAAGGGACAGGCGGACACACTAATGTCCCAACTGGTACGTACCGCCGCCATCACTCCATTTAACCTTCAGGATGTAGCCAATGGTGCGAAACAACTGTTAGCCTATGGTACGGAGGCTAAAGATGTGAATGATACGCTTGTCCGGCTTGGGGATATCGCGGCAGGACTATCCATCCCTTTGAACGATCTGGTCTGGCTGTATGGTACCACCATGACACAAGGAAGGCTCTTCACACAGGACCTACGTCAGTTTATGGGACGTGGAATTCCATTGGCCGATGAACTTGCCAAACAATTCGGAGTAACCAAAGACAAGGTAAGCGAACTTGTGACAGCAGGAAAAGTAGGATTCCCCGAAGTGCAGAAGGCCATTGAATCCATGACCAATGAAGGCTGCAAATTCGGCGGTCTGATGGAAGCACAATCCAAAACCATTACCGGACAAATAAGCAATATCGAAGATGCAATTGACACCATGTTCAATAAAATCGGAAAACAAAACGAGGGTGTCATCAACAAGACCTTGTCCGGCATGTCTTATCTGGTGGAGAACTATGAGAAGGTAGGTCGGTTATTGACCGGACTTGTTGCTACATACGGTTCATACAGGGTTGCAGTCATGGTCGTAACAGCCATTCAGTCGCTTCAAACCTCCGGCATAGCGGCCCTGACTGTAGCGGAACGTGCCCACTACGGATGGCTGGTCTTGCAGACAACAGCACAAAAAGCGTTGAACGCTGTCATGCTTACTAATCCGTATGTGTTATTGGCAACGGCAGTTGTAGGGCTTGGAGCTGCCATGTGGGCATTATCCGACAGCACAACATCTGCTGAACGTGCTTTGGACTCGTACAACAAGAAAATAGAAAAACTCGACACGGACGAAGAAGATCGGAAACGTACTTTGGAAGGTCTTGTTAGCACCATTAATAGCGAGGTGGAAGCCGAGACCACTAAACTTAAAGCCTTAAAAGACATTGAGAAACTATATCCTGTACTTTTTAAGAAGTATGTCGATGAGAAAGGTCATATACATGACTTGACTGGGTTTTGGAAGGCATATAATGAAGAGGTTTCAAAATCCAGAACACAGTCAAAACAGGCTATAGTCGAATCTTTGGAACAACAAATAAAAAGTGCAGAATGGGCTTATAATCTGGCAAGGAAAGAGAACAACCGTTCCGAAATGAAGGTTCAGGCACAGCGTATCGAAGACCTGAAGAATGAATTGGCAAACGCAAGAAAAGATGTCTTGTCAGAAATCAATACCCAATTGGAAGTTGAGAACAGACAGGAAACACAAGAAACTACATATCAAGAGGATTTGGCAAATGCTAAAGTCGAATGGGAGAAAGCGAAAAAAGGGTATGAGGCCTTAATCAAAGATCAGACGGCTACATCGAAACAGGTGAAAGAAGCCAAAGATAAGATGGAGGCATCCAAAAAGACATACAAAGAGCTGGGCGGAGTAACCGGAAGCGCACTGACCAGACAGGAAAATCTAGCAAAAAAGCAAAAAGAAAATCAGGAAAAGCTGGACGGGCAACTTCTTTCACTTCACCGTCAGAACCAACAGGATGAAATCAACCTGATGAGAGAAGGCACGGAAAAGAAGTTGAAACAGATTGACCTTGATTATCAGAAACAGATTGATGCGATAAGAAAACAGGAGGAAGAATGGAGCAAAGCCGGTAACGGTAAGCTGACCGACAAGCAGGCACAGAAAATTTCAGAAGCTTATACCAATGCCGAAAGTATGAGAGATAAAGATATTTCCGATGTAACTGAAGGACAGCTGAAAGCCGAACAACAGGCTTTGAACGACTACTTGAAAGAATATGGCACGTTCCAGCAGCAGAAATTGGCTATCGCCCAAGAGTATGCGGAAAAAATAAGGAAAGCACAGGAAGAAAACGGTGTTAATAGTGCACAAGTAAAGTTACTGGAGAAACAACGTGATGTTGCCATACAGAACAAGGAAACAGAAGCCATAAAAGCCAATATAGATTGGGTTACTGTGTTCGGTGAGTTTGGTTCCATGTTTTCCGACATGATAAAGCCCGCCTTGGACGAAGCGAAAAAATATGTACGGACTGACAAGTTCAAGAACTCCGATCAGGCAAGCCAGAAATCATTGATTGACGCCATCAGCCAGATGGAAAAGTCTTTGGGTGGTACAAGTGGAGTCAACTTCAAGAAACTTGGAGAGGATGTAAAAGCCTATCAAATAGCAGAACAGAATCGTATCAGTGCCATAGGGATTGAAACAGCTGCTTTGGAAAGACTAAAGAAATCACAGGATGATTACACCAAAGCGCAGAAGGGCGGAACGGAAAGTGAGAAACAAGCCGCAGCAAACGCTCTTGAAACAGCACGGCAGAATGCTGACATTGCATCCGCCAATGTGAAGACACAGACTGATATCGCCAATCAGGCCCAGCGTAATGTGACTGATACTGCCACCATACTGAAAGCAAGCATGGAAAATTTGTTGGGAGGCTTGCAGCAGATTTCATCCGGTGGATTGTATAACGCATATAGCGGAATTATCAAAACCGTGAACGGATTCAAGGATGTCATAGGAAAAACGTCAGAATCTCTTAAGGAGGTCCCCATTGTCGGATGGATTCTGTCCATCATTGACGTACTCAAAGACGGATTAAGTGATCTTGTCGGTGGTCTGCTTGATGCTGTTCTGAACGCTGTCAGTGGAATTATCGGTGATGTCTTGTCAGGGGATTTGTTTGTCACAATCGGCAAGTCATTGAGGAACGGCATAGGAAACATCCTGAACGCAATCTCATTCGGAGGCTTCAACTCCTTGTTTGGAATAGGTGGAAACGCCAAGGAAGTACAGGAAACGATAGACAGGCTGACGGACAGGAATGAAACTTTGCAAACGGCCATCGAGGATCCGACTGACGAGATGAAGGCAAGCAAGGGAATGAAATCGGTTGAATCTTACAGGGAAGCTGTAAAGTATCAGGAGGAAGTCAATAAAAACTATCTGCAAATAGCAAAGGAGCAAGCCGGATATCATAAGAGCCACGGCAGCTGGCAGCATTATCTGAAATGGACGGATGAAATGCTGGAACACGCAAGAAAAGCTACCGGCATGCAGGATTTCTCCGGCACCGATTCCTTGTGGAATCTGACCCCCGAACAGATGAAGGCTCTACGGTCGGACGTATGGTTATGGGATATCATGGAATCTTCCGGTAAGGGAGGTTACGGTGAGCGTGTTACCGACAAGCTGGATGATTATATAGAGCAGGCAGGAAAACTGGAAGAACTGACCGACAGTCTTTATGAGGGCCTGATCGGAATGTCATTCGATTCCATGTATGACAGTTTTATAAGCAGTCTGATGGATATGGAGAAGAGTGCGGAGGATTTTGCTGATGACATATCCAAATATTTCATGCAGGCGATGCTGTCAAATGCCATCGGTGAACAGTTTAGTGACAAACTGAGGACATGGTATGATAAATTCGGTGAAGCCATGAAGGATGATGGTACGCTTGACAATAATGAGCGTAAGGAGCTGATGGATGAATACATGGGTTATGTGGACGAAGCCATGAAGCTCCGTGACGAGCTTGCCGCAGCAACCGGATATGACAAGATTTCGCAAGAATCAACATCCCAGTCAGCTTCATCCAAAGGTTTTCAGGCAATGAGTCAAGATACTGGCGAAGAGTTGAACGGTAGGTTTACAGCATTGCAGATTGCAGGAGAAGAAATAAAAAATGCCATGCTGAATACGCTGGCGGTGGCACAAGCCATATCCTCATTTGCCAAAGACAACAATACAATGTTGACTGAGATAAGAAATCTGATGATTTCATCCAACGGTCACCTTGAAAGTATTAACAAATACACCAAACTAATTTATAAGTTTGGAGACAAGCTTGACGAAATAGCGAAAAATACAAAAAGTATATAAATATGCCACAAGAAGAACTGTTTATTAATGGAAAGGACGCTTATACCACATGGGGAATAAGCATGGATGACACTGCACTGTCCGCCCTCATGACCCCAGCACCCAATAAGGAGTTCATTGAGAACAAGAGCCGAATGGAGCATGGAAAGCGTGTGATAACAGCTGATCCCAAAAAGGACGAGCGCGATCTTACATTACAGATAAACCTGACAGCCCCTGATAAAGATACATTCTTTGCAAGGTATGACAGCTTTTGTAATGAGTTGGATAAAGGAATACTTGAAATAAAGACAAAGTATCAGCCCAATATAGTTTACAGGACTATTTATATTTCCTGTAACCAGTTCAGCCAATTCATGCAAGGCATAGGAAAATTCGTGCTGAAGCTGAATGAGCCTAATCCCAATAACAGAAATTCCCCTTGATATTCTATTTGATTTTCAAATAAAATATATACTTTTGTTCAGCATTGTGTAAAGGCACACAAAACTTAATTATGGAACAAATCGACATCAAAGACATATCCGGTGCTATCCAGCTTACAACTTTGATCAATGAAGGCTGCAAGCGTAAGTTCACTCTGATGAAGGAGGACTACATCATGTTAAAGTTCTCCTTAGAGAATCCCATATATTTCAAACTTGGCTCATACGTGGAATGTAACTTCGGATTGTTCGAGGTGTGCGACTTGCAGAAGCCCGCATTCAACACCAATACCGCCGGCTACGATTACGAATTAAGACTTGACGCCTACTACTGGAAATGGAAAAACAAAATCTTCAAATATACCCCGGAGACGACCGGACAGGAGGCGTCCTGGAACCTGACCGCCCCGCTTGACGTACAAGCCGGTATAGTCCTTAGAAATTTGAAAGCTCTTGGTTACACATACAAAGGACAGGATTTTGTTTTCTCCATTGATTCCACAGTCGAAAACAAGTCCCAGTTGATGAGTTACGATAACATCAACATCCTTGACGCTTGTTTTGAGATGGCGAAGAAATGGGATTGCGAATGTTGGGTGACTGAAAACATCATCCATTTCGGACGTTGTGAGTCTGGCGATGCGGTGATTTTCGAGATCGGGAAAAACGTGCAGGAAATGTCACAGTCAGAATCCCAGTCCACCTATGCCACCCGTATCTACGCTTTCGGCTCAACAAAGAATATCCCATCTGACTACCGTCCGGTTGATGAGACCGTGGTTGTGAACGGCGTGGTGCAAAAACGCTTAATGCTTCCCGAAGGCACTCCTTACATTGACGCTTATCCTGATATGACTACCGAGGAAGCCGTCGAGCAGGTGGTTATCTTCGATGAAGTCTATCCCCGAAGAACGGGCATCATGTCGGATGTCACCACTATCGAAGTGACGGACAAGGTGGAGAATGAGGACGGCACAACCACCGAGGAAAAATGGAATGCCTACCGCTTTAGGGACACGGGTGTTAACTTTTCCGAGAAATATATCCTCCCCGGTCAGGAGCTGAGGATACGTTTCGCGTCCGGGCTTCTCAACGGTTTGGAGTTCGCCGTGAAGTTCAATCCTGAGGGAAAGCCGGAGAAATTGGAGGATGGCGGATGGAACCCTGAGGCACAGCTTTGGGAGATAGTCAGGAATGAGGACTATGGCAGACCGCTTCCCGGTGATGTGCTCTTTCCCCAGGATGGAGATGAATATGTGCTTTCCGGCTGGGACAGCACGAAAATAACCGAACTGGGGCTTGTGGGTGCCGCCGAGCAGGAGTTGAAGGAAAAGACTGAAAAGTACGCTGCCAAATCCAAGATAGACCCGAGTACCTATGGCTGCACGATGATGTCAAATGACGCATACCGTGAGGATGGCGTTCATAATTTCTATGGCATCGGTCAAAAGGTCAACCTTATCAACAAGGCTTATTTCGAGAACGGAAGACAGTCAAGGGTTATCGGATTTGAATTCAATCTTGACTATTCCTTTGACTCACCTGTTTATACTGTCGGGGAAACCGCCGCCTATTCCCGTATCGGGGAGCTGGAGGAAAAGGTTGAGAGCCTTACCCTAAAGGGACAGACCTATACGGGCGATGGTGGCAGCGGTGTGTATGTGATCGGAAGCCACGACTCCACCCCTGCGACAGACCATAACGTGTATTCCGCATTGCGCTCGCTGATCATGTTCATGCGCAAGGATACGGAGGAACGCACCGGTTTCCTATTATCCCTGTTGGGCGGAACCGTCATCAAGAAATACGCCAAGTTCGGTGATTTCGTTACCGGCGTTTCTGGAGGTTACATCGGTGAGGACGCCCGTGCCGAGCTGGAGGCTCTGGTCCTGCGCAGCTCTCTGAGTGTACCAGAACTTCGTTTCAACCGTCAGACCTATTTTGAAGGATATAATACTATAAGTCCCGGCGGAGGGCTGAAGATAAAAAGCTTTGTCGCCAATAGTGACGGCAGCTATACTGTCACCCCTGATCTGGAGGATGGTGTACCGCTGGGACAGAAGCCGGACGATATCCTCCTAGGCTTCTGGCATGACAAAAGCGTCACTACCGGTGACTTTATTGGTTTCCGGAAAATACAGTACCGTATCACTTCCGCAGATTACGACGAGAAGACATTCGTGATGGTTCCGCGTCCCGGATATGAGTTCGTTCCCCATAACGAGATGCGTCTCGGACAGACGGGGAACTTCACCGACAAGGAGCGTCAGACTTATATCATCATAGACGTGCGTGACGGTAACTGCTGTATCACCCTTGTTGACAATGCCAACACCTGGGACCCGGAGCCGGCACAGATGAAGAGCTGGTTCGGCAAGAAGAAGGGTATGACCATCAACGGGATCAACTGCGACAGGTTCTCGGCGGTATTGCAGGATATCATCATGACGGGATTGATTTTTCAAATTGATGAAATTACCGGTAGCACAGTCCGCGTTCCTATCGACTTCCCTAGCTGGGAGCCGGGCAGGAAGTACGCATATTATTCCCGTGTGCCCCATAACGGTTCCACATGGTTGTGCGTCAATGACAAGGGCACTATTTCCGAGCCATCCGAAAACAATCCGGACTGGCTTGTATCAGCCGCCAAAGGTGACAAGGGTGATCCGGGCCTGTCTGTAATAGGTGGCGGTCATTGGGAATCCTCTAAGACCCCATACGAGGTCAATACCATGGTCACTTTGGCGGGCTGTGTTTTTATCTCCAAGGTGAAAACATCCAATCCTCCCATCAGGATCGCAAGGTTCAGGAACGGCAGTTATCGTCGCAAAAAGGATGGCGGTTATATCCTTGCCGGGAAGTCAGCCGACTGGACCGTGCATGAAGACTGGGAGATGCTTCTGGACGGGCGTGAGCTGAAAGGCGAAAGCATCACCTTCCTTGGTGAATTTGCATCCCATCCATCCAATCCCAAGGAGGGTAACAGCTACCGAAATACGGCTGACCATTGTACTTACATATACCGGAATGGTTTGTGGATGGTCATGGTCAAAGACGGGACTGACGGTAAGGACGGCAAAGGTTACGAGTGGATCTACACCCGTACCAACATCATCGGCCTTACCCCTGACAAGCCGGAATCGAAACAGCAGGATGATTATATACCGGAAGGCTGGACAGATGATTTTCTTGGCGTGGATGCCGACCATCAGGTGGAATGGGCGTGCAAACGTGTGAAGCGTGATGGAGTATGGAGTGAATGGAGCACTCCGGCCCCTGTGCACCGTTGGAGTAAGGACGGGGAGTCGAATATCATGGCCGACCTTGACAATGAGATGGTGAGCGTCGCTCTTACCAGTACCGGCGTTACTACTTCCGCACAGTCATGGACTACCCATGTGTCCATGTGGTACGGTACCGAGAAACTCACCCTTGAATCTTTGACAGTCAGCACGCCTGCCGGTTTCACGGCAAGCACAAGCAAGGCCACCGGAGCGGTGGCGATATCCGTCGCTGCCGGAAAGTCGGTTCCGGAACAGAATACGGTCACCATCACACTGGCTGCAATGAAGAACGGGCAGCTCTATACCCGTGAACTGACTTTCAAGATAACCGGTGTCCGTGGCGGGGCGGACGGTTCCGATGCGGTAATTTATAGCCTTGTCACTTCGGTCACGATGGTCAGCAAGAACAAGAACGGCGGTTACAGTGTAGCTTCGGTATCCTGTCGGCGTATGAAGACAGTCGGTGCAGTCACTACGGCCACAACGGACGGGGAGTTAAAGTACAGTCGTGACGGTGCGGCCGAGGTTCCCATCGGTGATGGTGTCGGGGTGGCTTCCGGTAATTTTACCAGTAGCTTGAAGTTCGTGTTCTACGTGAACGGTCAGGCGGTTGATGTCGAAACTGTCCCGATGGTTGTGGACGGCAGTGACGGAAAGGATGGTGAGAGCATCACAGCAGCCGGTCATTGGGAATCCGCCAATACTCCGTATGCCAAGAACAGTACAGTATCGTTTGCCGGAGGATCTTACTTAAGCAAGGTTGAAACCTCCAACCCTCCGATTAAAATCGCCAAGTTCAGAAACGGCAGACTCCGCAGGAAAAGAGACGGCGGATACATCCTCGCCGGCAGATCTGCGAACCGGACGGTACATGCGGACTGGCAGGAGATGGTTGCCCCCGTCGGACCGTCGGCATCCTACTGGCTGGACAGTCCTGTCAGCGTGATCAACTTCACTTCAACAGGCACGCCATCCCCGTCTGGATTCCTTGTCACTTGCAAACAGAATGTGGCAGACAATGTAAGCACGTGCAGCACGCTTTATCTGGCAGCCCGCAAATACAACGGAAGCTGGCTGGCTCACGTAGGTGCTACCCTAAGCAATCAGATATCCGTTCCAGCGACAGCCGGATACACCCAGTTTGCCGTCCGGGCTTATAAATCCGCGTCGGACGCAAACGCATGGAATAATAATTTTGTCGCTGAAAAAGGGGTGGGTGTTGCAAATGATGGTTCCATAGGAGCGACAGGAGCAACAGGGGCGTTTCCCCGTGACAGAGGCGTATGGGCTTCCGGACAGACTTACGTCTGGAATGCGGATTACCGGGATAAGGTCATATATCTGATAGGGGGAGTTTATT
>OGOG01002924.1_pt1 | contig 13649 bp, 9 predicted proteins | sample 1552581 | NCBI WGS metagenome assembly OGOG01 (sample SAMEA2580152, study PRJEB22360) | human gut metagenome | biome: human gut; feature: human-associated habitat; material: faeces | place: Denmark | collected 2008/2010 | reverse complement strand
GAGAGCGTCAGCACCCCGGCGATGCCGGTGACAAAAGCAGCAGACCGCAGAAATGTTCGGCGTGAATACGGCATACCGATCTCCTAATCCAATGGAACCAATGGAATCCGCGCAGCTGCCCGGAACCTTCGCCCTCAAGGGCGAGATGCCGCTGACAGAGGCTTTCTCTCATCTTAGGAACAACGGACTTAGGAAAGGCTGTGGCGGCAAATATGAGGGAGAAGCACGACTTCAGCGCTTATCAGCGGCCGGACGCAAGAGCGGCGTGGCTGCCCAAACAATGCTTTGACCCACCAGCACGGTAATGCCGAAAGCGCGGAGTGCAGGCGTAGCGGAAAATACCAGCAGTCCAAAAGAAAGGAGCGTCGTAACGCCCGAAAAAAGGACGGCGGCAGAGGTGCGGCCGTCGCTGGGGCTCCCTGTGAGGAAGATGCCGTAGTCAACGCCCAGGCCGAGAACTAAAACGAGACCCAGCGCGGTGAAAATGGTGACGGGCGTTCCCGTCCAGCCAAAGACGGCCAGTGCGGCAAGAATGCCTAGGGCCGAGGGCAGTACGGCGCGCCAGCTCTCACGCCCGAAACGAAGCGTTAAAAGCGCCCAGAGGAGCACGATGCCGGCGGCGAGCACCATGAGAATGAGATCTCTGTAAAGCGAGAGCCCCTCGCTCATGCCGCGGGTGATGTCCACAAAATAAGCGCCCGGCACAGCTTCAGCGGCCTTCGTTAAGAAAGGAAGATGCTTGGGCTCAACGCCGGCGAGCATCAGTACCGTGACGGTGCGTCCGGGCTGGTTCTCCAGCACGAAGCGATGAGTGAGTTCACGCCACGGCGTACTTTCTAAGTCATTCAAGGCAATTCGCTGGGCGTCAGGCCCTTTTGGCGAAGCTCCGAGCAGCTCAAGAAGCCGGGGGACGGCGGCCGTTGCCGCGGCAACGAGATCTCTGTCAGCATCCTGTTTGGCATCCGAGGGCAGCAGCATGGAAAGCCCGGAAGGCGTGAGGCTCTTGAGTTCAGGTATGGCCTCCATGGCGGACAAGAGCGCTTCTTCGTGTTCGAGCGTTTCACTCAATGTCAGGCCCTGCAGGACAAAAGCTTGAGCCGGTGACGGCAGCGCCAAGGCGCGGGACACTGCCAGCTGACTCTCCAGGAGCTTGGGCGGCGCTCCCTGCAGGTCTCTGATGCCCGCGTCAAAATGCATGCGCGAGAGGCCAAAGAGAAGCGCTGCGGCAAAAATGGCGAGACCGAAGAGAACCGCAGGACGTCTGAGTGCCGAGGCGTCCAGTCTGGGAAGCCGGGGGAGCGCTTGGGCCAGCATTCGCATCAGCCGCGTCTGGTCTTTAGGCACCCAACGCTCCAGTCGAGGAAGCACCGTCAAGACGGTGAAGAGCGTTCCCACGACGCCGCAGGCGGCGAGGACGGCCATCTGCCGAAGACCGGGCAGCGGCGTCAGCGCAAGCGTGCAGTATGCGGCGGCTGTGGAAAGCGCTGCCGAGAGGAGCGCGCCGGCCATGCGGCGGCGGCGTGCTTGTGCGGATTCTCCGGCAGTCTTGAGGGCAAACCAATGCGAAGAATAGTCAATCGATACGCCGATCAGTGTTGCGCCGAAAACGAAGGTAATGAGCGAGAGCGTGCCGAAGACGGCAAAGGCGGCGCCGAGCGCAAGCGTGAAGCCGAGGAGAATGGTTCCGGCCATCAGCAAGAGCACGACGGGACTGCCGAAAAGCGCCCAAGCCAATGCAAAGACACTGATGGTCGAGAGGGTGCCGATAAAGGTGAGCTCGCGCTGTGCGCGGGCAGCGATCGCATCGGTAAAGAGCGGCACGCCGGCCGCTTCGATCTGGACGGAAGCTCTGCGCCCCACCGCATCCTGAGCGGCGTTTTGAGCGTCTTCGAGCGTCTGCGCAAAATGAGCTTTCCCGGCTGCCGCCAGGTTTTCGTCCGCGGTGAAAAAAAGCACGCGGACGGTTTCTCCGGGCGGCACCGTCTTTAATTCGAGCTCCGTGCGGCCGTTGCTCGAAGAGGCGCGCCAAGGGAGGCGCTTAAGTTCTTCGGTGAGCCAATGGTCATAGGTGCAGAACGGATCATTGGCAAAGCCGAGAATCCTGAGCGACACGGCGCTCGTGAGGCAGCCGACGGCTCGCTCTGTCAGCCGTTCGCTGCGGCTTGGTTCCGGCAGGCCGATGAGACTCCTGAGCGCACTTCTGTCGGCATCCGAAAGCAGTCGGCCGGCGGCATGAGGAATTTTGGGGACAGCACCGGCCCCAAAACGCTCTGGAGAGCGCTCTGATAGGGCGGGTGAGGCGAGCAGTACGTTCCGTACTGCCGCTTGAGCGGTCTCGGCGAGTTGCCTGAATATTTCTGCCGAATCAGCTGTTTCGCCCCTGACGCGAAGGAGCACGATGACATTGCCGGCTTCATCCTGACTCAGGCGGGCGCGCAGGGCGTCTTCAATATCGTCGGGAAGTTCCGGGGCTAATTCCGCTGGAATAAGTGACGCGAGACTTGTATCAAAAGCGCGGTGAGTGAATCGGTCGCAAAGCACCCATGAAGAGAGTGCAAGCAGGACGATGAGGCAGCCGAGCGCAAGCCGACCGCGTCCGACTTCCAAAAAACTGAGAAGTCCATCAAGGATTTTTTGGGCGCGGTGCTGTACGGTCAACGTGAAAACTTTTTTTGATAAAGAGAGGAAGTCGGCGTTCGAGTCGATTCGCCGCAGGAGAAAAGCGAATGAATGAACGGGAACGCCGCGAAGAAGATGCTCGCGGCAGTGCTGAGCATCTCGCTTCAGTCAGAGATCAAAGCGCTTAGGCCGGATGACCGCAGGTGAAGCAGAAAACGGGTTCATAGGTGGCCGGCAGCTTCATGCGTTTGCCGAGCTCGGGACCTGCAACCGAACCGCGCGCAACGCCGCCGAGACCGAGTGCGGTGCCGGCCAGATAAGCGGCTTCGACCATGGTGCCGGCATCGAGATAAGCCCAGTGCGGCCGAGCCATCTGCGTGCGGGGCGTCGCTTCAACGACAAAGACGAGTGTTACAGGGGCCGTATCAACAAAAGCGTGCTGTCCCATCGTTGACGCTGCGCGGAGGTCTTCCGGGGTCAGAAGCTCGAGCGTATTCTTGGACGCATTCCAGCGCCATGCGCCGTCAGCGCGCAGAACACAGACCGAGACAGTACGCAGATCGAGACAGGAGGGAACGGTCCGCTTTCCGTCAGGACGCGTGATGCCGGCCGTGCACCAAAGGAGCGTTGAAAGATCTGCGTCGGAAATGGGCTCTGTCGTGAAAGAGCGAATGGTTTTGCGTGCCTTCAGAGCCTCCGTGAGCGTCATCTTCAATTCGCGCGGAGCGGGCAGCTCAATTGTTTTTGTTGTCATAAAACCCTCCAAAGTAAGACGGTGCCTTTCAACCAGTAATGATTGTAGTTCCGCAGTGTGACGCTGTTTGTATTCCTGCTTCGTCCGGGAGCAAAAAAAGCGGCGGACTTCACTAAAGAGGTCCGCCGCTCATCGCTGTCACGCAGCGTTTGGCTGATTAACGATTGGTGTCGACCTTCGGGTCAAGCGCATCGCGCAGACCGTCGCCCAAAAGGTTGAAGGCAAGCACCGTGAGGAAGATCGCAATCACGGGAAAGATCGCCGCGTGCGGCGCGGTGAGCAGGTCAGCGCGGGCTTCGTTAAGCATTGCGCCCCATTCAGGCATCGGCGGCTGAGCGCCGAGCCCCAGGAAGGAGAGCGATGCCGCGGTGATGATTGACGTGCCGATACGCATCGAGAGATAGACCAGAATCACCGAGATCGTGCCGGGCAGAATATGGCGGAAAAGAAGCATCGTGTCGCTGATGCCCAGGCTTCGCGCCGCCTCAACATAGGTCTGGGTTTTCAGGCTCAGCACATTCGCGCGGACCAGACGGGCGAAGGCCGGAATCGAGAAAATCGCCACGGCCGCGACGACGTTAAGCATGCCGCCGCCGAGAATCGCCACAATGCCGATCGCGAGCAGAATGCCCGGGAAAGCAAAGAGCACGTCCGAAATACGCATGATGATGCGGTCGGGCCATCCTTCATAGAAACCGGCGATCAGGCCGAGAATCGTGCCGATGACAGCACCGGCAAAAACGGACGAAAAGCCGCAGACGAGCGAGATGCGGGTGCCGGCGACGATGCGGCTGAAGATGTCGCGCCCGAGGGCGTCAACGCCAAACCAATGCACGGCCGAAGGACCTTCATTCAGACGGTCGTAGTCGAAGAAGTTTTCCGGATCAAACGGCGTGATCATGGGGCCGACAATGGCGACGATGATCAAAAAGAAGACGAATCCGGCAGCGGCCATCGCCACCGGCTGCTTCTTAAACTTGCGCCAGAACTCGCCCATCGGGGTGCGCAGCGCATCGTTGGACTTGGCAATGCGCGGATCCACTGCAGTTTCAGTACTCATTTATTCACTCCGATTCTTCTTTTACTTGTAGCGGATCGACGGATTGATCCATCCGTAGAGCACGTCGACCACGAGGTTAATGACGATGAATTCAAGCGAAAAGAGCAGTACGCTCGCCTGAATCACAGGGTAGTCGCGCATGTCGACGGCGTCGACGAGCAGACGCCCCATGCCGGGCCAGTTAAAGACCTTTTCCACCACGATGGAGCCGCCGAGCAGGAAGCCGAACTGCAGACCCATCATCGTGACCACGGGAATCAAAGCATTGCGGAGCGCGTGCTTGGCAACGATCTTCGTTTCCGTCACGCCCTTGGCGCGGGCGGTGCGGATGTAGTCGTCATGGAGCACTTCCACGAAGGAGGCACGCGTGAAGCGGGCCATCACGGCGGCAACCGCTGCGCCGAGCGTGATCGACGGGAGAATGTAGTGCTTCCAGGACGAAGCGCCTACCGTCGGCAGCCAGCCGAGCTCAACGGAAAAGATTTCCATGAGCAGGATGCCGAGTGCAAAGGCCGGGAACGAAATGCCGGAGACGGCGAGCGTCATGCCGATGCGGTCAGGCCACTTATTGCGGTAGACCGCGGAAATCACGCCGATCACCAGACCGAAGATCACCGACCAAACCATGGAGGTAAGCGTGAGCCACAGCGTCGGGCCGAAGCGTTCGCCGATTTCCTGAATCACCGGACGCTGGGAACGAATGGAGGTGCCGAAGTCGCCTTGACACGCGCCCACCACAAAGTTCACGAACTGCTCAGGGATCGAGCGGTCGAGACCCAGACTGTGGCGGATCATTTCCACCGTCGCTTCGTCAGCTTCCGGACCGGCGGCCAAACGTGCCGGGTCGCCCGGGAGCAGGTGAATGAAGAAGAAGACGCAGACCGCCACGATGATGAGCGTGGGGATCATCCCGAGGAGTCGCTTGATGAAATATCTCAGCATGGAACTTTCTGCCTGCTTGTTTGTTGTTGATTTGTTCCTGAACTCGTCTTCAGGGCTTCATGAGGGAAGCCGGCTCTAAGCTGGCTTCCTCGAAGTTAAAGCTCGAGTCGGGCTGAATGTAAAAACCGTGGAGCGCTTTGGAGCTTGCCGCGATGTTTTGTTCACTCACGAGGAAGATCCACGGCGCATCTTTCCAAATCGTTTCCTGCATCTGCGCATAGATCGCTGACTTCTTCTCGCGGTCGGTGGTGCCGAGCGCATAGAAAAGCGCCTGATCAACCGAGGGATTGGAATAGTAGGACTCGTTGGAGCCGCGGGGCGGGAAGCTTGACGTTGCGAGGACTGGGCGCACCGCGTAGTCGAGTTCGCCCGTGGAGCTCGACCAGCCAATGTAATAAAGCTCATGACGGCTCTGCTCGGGCTGGGGCGTCGACTCTACAAAACTCGTGCGTTCGCCGGCCTCAAGCGTGCGTACGCGAACTTTGACGCCGACCTGAGCGAGCTGCTGCTGCAGGAACTGAATAATCTTGGAGGCCGTCGTATGGTTGTAGCCCGACCAAAGTTCCACTTCAAAGCCGTTCGGGTAGCCCGCTTCTTTAAGAAGCGCCTTGGCCTTCTGCGGGTCATAGGGCCAGGGACCGAGCTTAACGGCATAGTCAACCGAGAGCGGCGCAATGCCTTCGGCCACATCGGCGTATCCGGCAAAGGCCACCTTGACGAGCGCCTCTTTGTTCACGGCGTAGTTAAGCGCCTGACGAACGCGGACATCCTTGAAGACGGGCTTCGTGAGATTCATTTCCACAAAGCGAAGCATGATCGAAGGCGTGACGTCGACGCGGAGCGTGCCTTTGTCCTTCACCATTTTGACCTGCTCGGAAGGCAGCGGAAACGCATAATCGGCTTCCCCCGTGAGCGCCATGGCCACGCGCGTGCTGTTTTCCACCACAGGACGCCAGGTGATGGCATCGAGCTTTGGGTATCCCGCGCGCCAGTAGTTCGGGTTCTTCTCCACCCGCAAAACGTCGCTCGGGTTGTAGTTCTTCATGACAAAAGGCCCGGTGCCGCAAGGATGGAAGGCAATGCTGACTTCCTTTTCGCTGAGGCTCTTCGGGCAGATCATGACAGCCGACGGATGCGCAAGACGGTTGATGAAGGCCGAATTCGGACGCTTGAGCGTGAAGCGGACCGTGTAAGGATCGAGCACCTTGAGTGAAGCGACGTTTTCAAAAAGGAAAAAGCGCTTGAGCGTGCTGCCGGGCGTTGTGATGCGGTCAAAATTGGCTTTGACTGCTTCGGCCGTGAATGTCGTGCCGTCATGGAACTTCACGCCGCGGCGCAGGTGCACGACATGCTGCATGCCGTCGGGGCTCGATTCAGCCGATTCGGCAAGGCTCGGAACAACGTTCATTTCTCGGTCGAACCTGAAGAGCCCTTCATAAAAGGACTTTGCCACGGCCTGAGAGAGCGTGTCCGTCGCGTTCCACGGGTCCATCGTAGTGAAGGTGCTCGCTACGGCGACGGTAATTTCATTTTTGGCTTCAGCTGCGCCGGCCGGTGAGAGCACGGCGGCGCAAATGAGCGCAGCAGGGAGCAGTTTGGTGAGGGTTTGCCGTTTCTGCATGTTGTTTCCCTTTGCTCTTATTTATGACCTTCCATCGTGCCCACGACATGCTTGGCCACGAAGTGTCCGGGTTCAACTTCAACGAGCGGTTCGATGACGGGATCATCACCCACTTTGCGTACCGGGCTCGGGAGGTCTGAGAGATTGAGCAGCTTCAGAAGGTTGCGCTCCTGCGGGTCGGCAATCGGAACGGCCGAGAGGAGCTTTTGCGTATATGGATGGAGCGGATTGCCGAGGACGGCGCGGCGCGAGCCCATTTCGACGATCTGGCCGAGATACATGACGGCCACGCGGTGGCTGATGCGCTCAACGACGCCCATGTCGTGAGAGATGAAGATATAGGAAAGTCCCATTTCCTCCTGCAGTTCCATCATCAGGTTCACTACCTGAGCACGGATGGAGACGTCGAGCGCGGCAACGCATTCATCGGCCACGATGATCTGGGGTTTGAGCGAAAGCGCACGGGCAATACAGATGCGCTGACGCTGACCGCCGGAGAATTCATGCGGGTAGCGGTTAGCCATGTCCGGGGAGAGTCCCACGCGTTTAAGGAGCAGCGCTACGCGGTCGTACATCTCCTTTTTGGAGCAGTAGTTATGGATCATCATCGGCTCGGCAATCGAGTAGCCCACGGTCTGCCGCGGGTCGAGCGAGGCGTAAGGATCCTGGAAGATCATCTGCAGATTGCGGCGCTCTTCCTGAAGTTCGTGCCGGGTCATGCGCAGCAGCGACTTGCCGCGGTGGAGGACTTCACCGCTGTCGACATCGAGCAGCCGCAGAACGGCGCGGCCAGTGGTTGACTTGCCGCAGCCCGATTCGCCCACGATCGAGAGCGTTTCGCCTGCGCGCAGATCAAAGCTCACATGGTCGCAGGCGCGTACGACGTAGGTGGGGCGCCCCCAGAAATCGGTGCGGACGGGGAAGGTCTTCACCAGATTCTTAACTTCAAGAATTTTTTCTCCCGGCGGCGGGAGTTTGTCCGAGGGCGGTTCGATGACTTTGCCGTTGTCCGGATCAATCAGCCGGAAAAAGCACGGATGTTCGATGTCTTTCAAGGCACCCAGACGGGGTACGGCGGAGAGCAGCGCCTGCGTATAGGGGTGCTGCGGATGCGCAAAGATGGCTTGAGCAGTGCCGGACTCCGCAATCTCACCGTAGCGCATGACAGCGACGCGGTCGGCGATCTGCGCCACTACGCCCATGTCGTGCGTGATGAAGAGCACCGCCATCCCGATTTCTTTCTGAAGTTCGGAAATCAGGGCAAGAATCTGTGCCTGAACCGTGACGTCAAGTGCCGTTGTCGGTTCGTCTGCAATCAAGAGCTGCGGCTTGCAGGCAAGCGCCATGGCAATCATGACGCGCTGACGCATGCCGCCCGAGAGCTGGTGCGGGAACCGCAAAGAGATGCGTTCAGCATCGGGAATGCGCACGAGTTCGAGCAGATGAACGGCTTCCTTGAGCGCTTCCTTTTCATCCATGCCGCGGTGCAGGATCAGACTTTCGGCAATCTGCGCACCGACCGTGAACACCGGGTTCAGGGAGGTCATCGGCTCCTGAAAGATCATGGCCACTTCAGAGCCGCGCAGATGCTGCAGTTCAGACTTGTTGGCATGACGCAGGTCAACCACGCGGCCGTCGCGGCAGCGCAGTTTGATGGAGCCGTTGACGATCTTGCCGCCGCCGTGTTCGACAAGACGCATTACAGAGAGGGAGGTAACGGACTTGCCGGATCCCGATTCGCCTACCAGCGCAAGGGTCTCGCCGGGGCGGATGGAGAAGGATTCATCGACTACTGCCGTGGTAGTGCCCGAGTCCGAAGTGAACTGCACGCGGAGATGTTCAACCTCCAATATGGGGAGCTCTGCCTGCGGCGTGATGTTTGTTTCTTTAGCTTCCATCATTGTTCTTGTAAATTGGTTGGCTCAAGCGGATTGAATGCGTTGCGGCCGTGTTGATCCCTTGCGGGCTTTGGACATCCGAACTGCCCGTCGGGGCAGAGATGTTCTGCGCCGATCACTCTTTATGGGCTTAAAGCAAAGCACATGCCACGAACTCTTGCCGCGTCATGCAGAAAACCCTTGCATTCGGTCAGCGCAATACCGCCCGACGCAGTGTGCATTGTTGAGTTCGTACCATAGCGCCTCGTTTTGTCGGCGGCTTTTTCAGTACGCACAACGATCGGCAGATTCACTCGATTATTGATTTGTTCGACGTGGGGTAAGGCAAAGTACTCAGGGTTTACGACAAGACGCCTTGAATCGGATCGGGACGTTGCAAAATTGTGCGCAGCGCACTGAATTGGTGCATTTGTGTCATGATTGGGGCGTCGCCTGATGTTAGGCCGTTTGCAGGCCTCTCGAACCAGCCGACTGGGCGGCAGCAATGACTGCATTCATGCTCAATTCATGTGCTGGAGGACTGCCGCATAGGGAATTTGTTGAGGTCAGCTCTTCAGAAGTCGGCGGCATAATGCTCCAATGCCGTGCAGTCGGAGAACCCTGTCGACAGAGCCTTGAGAGGCATGCAAGTCTTCGGGTGCACCGCAAGGAATACAAATATAAATTGGAGATACATCCATGCAGCCCATTCTTGCCGACAAGGCATTTCCTGAATTGGTTCAGTGGGCGGACGAGCTTGCCGCTCTGCGCCGTGACATTCATGCTCATCCGGAACTCGGTTTCGAGACGCCTCGTACGGTTGATCTGATCGTCAAAACCCTCAAAGGCTGGGGACTTGAACATGTGGATCCCGATGAGGTCAAGGGCGGCGTAGTGGTTGTCATCAATGGAGCGGCGCCTGGAGCAACAGTGGCGCTGCGCGCCGACATTGATGCGCTTCCGATGCCTGACAATTCGGCAAATCCATGGAAAAGTCAGACAGAAATGCGCTGCCACGCCTGCGGTCACGACGGTCACGCTGCCTGGCTTTTGGGGGCGCTGCGCTATCTGCACGAAAAGCGCGCGAGTTTCAAAGGCCGCGTCGTCGGCATTTTTCAGCCCGCTGAAGAAATCGGCCGCGGGGCGCTCCGGGTGGTCCAGTCCGGCGTTTTTGAGCATTGGGGCATTCAGGAAATCTACGGTGCCCATGATGAACCGACGGTTGCCAAGGGACAGTACGGTTTGTGCGCGGGCCCCGCTCAGGCGTCAACCGACTTCTTCTATATCACGGTGAAGGGACGGGGTGTTCATGCGGCTCCCCCGCACCTCGGCGTCGATCCCATTACCACTGCCGGCGTGCTCATCGGCGCTCTGCAGACAATCGTTTCACGCAAGGTCAATCCCATTGAGACGGCCGTGCTCTCCATTTCGTCGGTGAACGGCGGGAACTTCCATACCCCCAACGTCATCCCTGAAACCGTCACGCTTTCGGGTACGGTGCGCACCTTCAATGAAGATGTCCGCAATCAGATTGAAGCAGAGATGGCGCGCATGGTGGAGCGCGTGGCAGAAGCCGAGAACTGCACGGGCGAATTCCGCTACGATCGTTTGGTGCCGTCGCTTTTCAATACGCCCGAAGCCGTCGAGCACATTCGCAGCTTCATCACGCATCAGTTCGGCGCGGAGCATGCCGAAGAGATGCCCATCTCAATGGGCGGAGAGGATTTCGCTGAATATACGTTTAAGGTGCCCGGCTGCATCATCCGCGCCGGTATTCGCGATGACAGCCATAAAGCCGCGCTGCACCACCCGACCTTCGACTTTAACGACGAAGTAATTCCCGCCACGGCTACTGTTCTCGCCGGAACCGTGCTTGAACGTCTGGCGGCGCTTTCATAAACTCTGAAAGTCATGCGGCCGAGAGCCTCTGCGCCCTCGGCCGCATTCTGTATTTCAAGCGCACAAACCTATGCCTTTCGGTATCTTAGCCACCTTCGCCGCGTATTTTCTCTGGGGTCTTTTCCCGTTTTACTTCCATGCCTTACAGGGCATCGGAGCCTTGGAAATTCTTGCCCACCGCATCATCTGGTCGCTTGTATTCATCACGATCGTGGTCGTCGCAATGCGCCGTACGGCGTGGCTTAAAGGCGCACTCATGACACCCAAGGTGCTCGGTGTCTTTTGTCTTTCTGCACTCATCATCGGCGCCAATTGGGGCATTTACGTTTACGCCATTGTTTCCGGCCGCACCATTGAGGCCTCGCTCGGCTACTTCATCAACCCGCTGGTGTCGATTGCTTTAGGGAGCTTATTTCTGCGCGAGCGGCTGCGCCGGCCTCAGCAGGCTGCCGTTGTGCTCGCGGGCATTGGGGTGCTTTGGATAACCTGGACCACAGGTGTTGCCCCCTGGCTCGGGCTGATGCTTGCCGTAACCTTCGGGCTTTACGGGCTTATCCGCAAGATTGCCCCGCTCGGCAGTCTTGAGGGCATGGTGCTTGAAAGTCTGCTCCTCACTCCGGCGGCTGCGGCATGGTTATGGTTTCTGTGGTCTGATCATGAGCTCGCCTTCATTTCGGCTGATCTGACGACGCAGATTCTGCTTATCGCTGCCGGTCCAGTTACCGCTGTGCCGCTCCTCTTTTTTGCTTCCGGCGTGCGCCGGATCCCTTATTCCACGTCGGCTGTTATTCAGTATGTCAGTCCGACGATGGTTTTTCTGATCGGAGTTTTTGCGTTCGGCGAGCCTTTTTCAAAAGGCATGCTCGTGGGTTTCCTGATCATTTGGGCAGCCGTGGCGCTTTTCTTGGGAGAAATGCTTCTCTTCGCGCGCCGGTGCCGCAACGAAGCTCGTGAAGCCGCCGACCGGGTCTGACGCGTGAAGCTTGGCGCAGGATATTCCCTGTAGCGCAAATGAAAGAGCCTCCGGAAACATTCAAGTTTGCGGAGGCTCTTTTCGAATTCAGGCGCGAATTATTTGACGGTCAGCTTCACGTCTTCCGTAATCGTGCCGGTGTAGCGGGCGACATATTCGCCGCGTTCAAGGTGCGGCGGAACAAAGAAGGTGCCGCTCGAAACGACCTGACCGGCTTTGAGCTGACGGCCGCGTTTTTCGAGCGCGGCGACGAGCCACTTGAGCGCATGGATCGGATTGTCGAGCACTTCCGTCGAATTGCCTGCCTTGATGAGTTTGCCGTCCTTGAAGAGTTCGCAGCGGATGGCATTGAGGCCGGCAACTGTGAGCGTCTTGCCGTCAACGGGCGTGCCGTGAATGATGCAGCCGCCGACGGCGCAGTCGGCAACCACCAAGTATTTGTTGAGCGTCGGGAACCAAGCTTCAAAGCGGGCGTCCGGAACTTCAATGCCGCCGGCGACGGTGATGTTTTCAAGAAGCTCTTCGTCGCTCATGCTGCTCGTCAGATCCACCTTGGGGATCATTGAGAGTTCAACCTCAATGAGCGGTTCGTTCATGTGGTCAAGTTCGAGCGTGCAGGGCGCTGCAAAGATATGCGACTTGGTTTGTTCGCCAAAGAGCGGTTCGGTGGTGCCGAACATATCCTGCGTCGTTTTGCTCGTGAGCGAGATCTTGTAGCCGCCAGTCGGTTCGCCCTTTAATTCGGCAAATTTGCGCTGAACGGCATAAGCACTTTCATAGTCATTCAAAACACCCGAGCAGGCCTTCATGTCAAGCGGCTTGTTGGTGCAAAAGGCGTTGTAGAGCGCCTGTGTAAGAGATGCTGCGTCCATCTGTCAAAATCTCCAAAACGGATTTACTGCAGAGAATAGGTTCTATTTTTCAACGAATTGATGCTTTATTCCTCAGGCATTTGTCTTAGAGAAGAACTTTAAAAGCAAGGGGCGGCGGTTCACTGTTGACGCAAAAGAAAAGACCGCCGACTCAAAAGGTCAACGGTCCTGCAGGTGATTCGAAATGAATCGGCTGACGTTTTAGAACATCTGAATCTGGGGTCTGGCGCCCTCGAGGAAGGTGATGGCGCCGCTCTTGGCGGTGCCGTCCGGGCCGTCGAGCTCCCAGTCGGGAATCACCCAGCGTTCATAGCCGTTCTGCATGTGCGCGGCAGGCTTATGGGTGTGGCCGTGAATGACCAGATCAACGCCTGCGGCTTTGACGGCTTCGGCAACGGCAGATTCGACAACATCCATGTCAGCCATGCTCTTTTCGCCCTTTTCGGACTCGGACTGCGCTCGGGCCTGTTTGGCAATGGCCAGTCGTTCCTCAACAGACTTCATGAGCATCATGGCCTGCCAGCGAGGATCGTGAGTGAGAGCGCGGAACTTTTGATAAGCCACATCGCGCAGGCACCACTGGTCGCCGTGCGCGAGCAGAGTTTTGCGGCCGCAAATATCAGCGACGATGGGGTCGCGGATCAATTCGGCGCCCGCGGCGCGGGCAAATGCGGCGCCGAGCATGACGTCACGGTTGCCGGGCATCACAATGACGCGTCGGCCGGTAGCGGCATGGAGCTTAAGCAGCGCGATCACAGGCTGTGCTTCAGGATGTGCGTCGTCGCCGATCCAGTAGTCAAAAAGATCGCCCAGGATAACGAGCTCCGGGTAGCGCGGCGCAATGGTCTTCATGAAGCGTACGAAGGCCATGATGGTTTTGGGCTTCGTAGGTGCAAGATGAAGGTCGGAAATGATGATCGGGTTCGTTAGCGGAGCGATCTCGGTAAGTCCGGCTAGTGCGGGCGGAGGAAGCTGATTCTGGGTGTCCATGACGGTTCTCGTGCGTATGCGGGAGGCGGGAGCCGGTCGGAG
>OGOG01002907.1_pt1 | contig 13701 bp, 10 predicted proteins | sample 1552581 | NCBI WGS metagenome assembly OGOG01 (sample SAMEA2580152, study PRJEB22360) | human gut metagenome | biome: human gut; feature: human-associated habitat; material: faeces | place: Denmark | collected 2008/2010 | reverse complement strand
CCCTCACCTTTGTGTTTGCTCCCATGGTGCACTGGCCGGAGGTCATGGTCAGCTACGAGAGCAGTGAGAAAGTACTGTTCTCTGCCGATGGCTTTGGCCGCTTTGGTGCTGTGGCAAAGTTTGACGAAAACGCCGACTGGGCCAGCGAAGCCCGCCGCTACTACCTGAACATTGTGGGCAAGTACGGCCCGCAGGTGCAGGCGCTGCTCAAAAAAGCTGCTGCACTGGATATCAAGACGATCTGCCCGCTGCACGGCCCGGTGCTTACCGGCGATCTGGGCAAGTACCTGAACTACTACGATCTCTGGTCCAGCTACAAGGCCGAGGAGCCGGAAAAGGTTCTGGTAGCCAGCGCCTCCATCCACGGCCACACCCGTGCCGCCGCCCACACCATGGCTGAAAAGCTGCGCGCACAGGGCGCAAAGGTGGTGGAGATGGACCTGACCCGCACGGATGTTTCCTATGCCGTTACCGAAGCTTTCCGCTGCGGTAAGATCGTGCTGGCCTGCGCCACCTACGATGGCTTCCTCTTCCCGCCGATGGAGAATCTGCTGACCCACCTCAAGACCAAGAGCTTTCAGAACCGCACCATCGGCCTGATGGAAAACGGCACTTGGGCACCCATGGCTGCAAAGCTTATGCGCGCCGAGCTGGAGAGCATGAAGAACATCACTCTCTGCGAGAACGTTGTCACCATCCGCTCTGCTGTCAACGCCGCCGCCGAAGCGCAGATGGACGCCCTTGCCGCAGAGCTCGTTGCAAAGTAACGCGATATAAAATCAAGTAAACGCAAACACTCCCGGGCTTTCTAAAAAAGCTCGGGAGTGTTTTTTGTTCCTTTGTTTGTTCCATTATCTGCTAGATTATGAGCGGGAAACACAAAATTTTACGTCATTTTTTGAAATGAACACAAACAAAAAAGCGGTGAAACGAACGAATTTCAAACGTTTCACCGCTATATTTTGGAGCAGGATACGGGACTCGAACCCGCCGCCTACTGCTTGGGAAGCAGTCGCTCTACCGGATGAGCTAACCCTGCAAGTGCTCCATTATTGTAACAAAGCAGGGCAGGAATGTCAAGGCTTTTCCGCACGAAATTTGCGGTCAGCTCATTTTGGCCCAAGTCAGATCCAGCACCGGGAAGAACGGGTCGAATACCAAGTCCCGCACGCCGTTTGCCAGCAGCAGACGTTTCTGCTGCGCCATCAGGGGCACCACGGTGCAACTTTCCAGCAGCTGCCGCTCGCACTGCGCCAACAGAGCGCAACGGTCCTTGCCGGTCTGCTGTGCGCTCAGTGCCAGCCGGTCGGCATAAACGGTATCGGCATAGCCGGTCAGACTGCCGCCTGCGGTGGTGAACTGCTGCAGCATCTGATATACGCTGCCGCCCTCGGCACGGATGGGCGCAAGGGCAATGGTGTATTTCCCGGCGGCAATGCGGGCGTCAAACTCGTCCTGCTCTACCTCTTCCACCGAGAAGAACAGGGAACACTCCTTCTGCCATGCGCTGTTGATCTGGTCGGCCAGTTCGCCCAGCCCGGCGTTCTTGGGCAGCAGCAGGGTCACGCCGGAAAAATCCGAGGTAGCCATGCCCTGCCGCGCAGCCAGATACAGGGCCTTTGGCTCCGGGATGGTGGGCAGGGGATCCCCGGCAGTTTCGCGGTAGTCCAGCCCATCCACGGTCAGACCCTCCGGCACAAGCCCCTTTGCAACGGCGTACAGGCCGCTGGAGGGCACATCGGCGTTTTCCCGGGCAATACCGGCCAGCGCCTGCCGCAGCTGCTGGTTCTGGAACACCGACCCCTCTGCCGCGTTGAACAGCAGTGCCCATGTGGTGTCGGAATAGCTTACCGTCTGTAAGCTAGTGGTTTCGCCGCTCTCGTCCAGCGCGGCAGAGCATTTGTCATCAGCAATGAGCTGGGCTGCGCTCTTGCCGCTACCGCTGGTGTCCTGCACCAGACGCAGACTGCCGACCAGCGGGCTTTCCACGGTACGGCGCAAAAACAGGCCGTTTGCCGTCCAGTTGTACAGGTAAAAGCTGCCGCTGGCAAGCGTAGTCTTGGCGGTCAGCCCGTAGGTGCCCCGGGTGCTCTCAAAAAAGGCCTCGTCACAGGGGGCTGCACCGGGCATGGCCAGTTTTGCTAAAAAGTTATCGTCCCGCTCGCTCAGCCGGAACACCAACGTCAGCGCCCCATTGGCCGAAACGCCCAGACTGCTTTCGTCTGCAAGCCCCGCCAGCACGGCGGCACTGTTCTGAATGGCGGAAAACTCCACCGCATAGGGCGAGGCAGTCTCGGCATGGAAAATGCGCCGGAACGCAAATACAAAATCCTCGGCGGTAATGTCGTACTCTGTAGCGGCACCCTTGGCGGCAGCGTAGGTCAGGCCGTCCTTCAGGGTAAAGGTGTAGGTCAGCCCGTCTGAGGAGACCGTCCACTTCTCACAGAGCCCCGGCACAAGTTCGCCGTCCGGGTCCTTGCGCACCAGCGTGCCGTACAGATTCTCGCAGGCGATGACATCCGATGCACCGGAGGCTACCTGCGGGTCCAGATTTGCGGGGATGCTGTCCACAAACCAAGTAAAGCTGGCAGAGTTTGTGGAGCTGCCACAGCCGGTCAGAGCAAAAAGAAACGCAGCAGCCAGCACCGCTGCGGTAAAACGCAACCATCGTTTCAAAAAGAATAACCTCATTCCGTTTATCTTCGCGCAGAAACGGCAAAAAACGCTCTGCAACGACAAGTGTAGCAGAAAGCAGCAGAAAAAACAATTGCCTTTTTGTGAATTTATCGGGCTTTTTGAAGCAGACTGTGCGGTTTTCCGTTGCCAATTGCGCGCAAATGGACTATAATGGTACAGCGAAGTGATCCCCGCGCTGCCCGTGCGGCGCGGTGTTATACCATGATCCTATTAGAGGAGGAACTGTTTTTATGCAGAAAGATCAGCAGAAGCTTGCCCAGCTTATTCAGGGCAAAAAGGTCGCCTTTATCGGCGCAGGCGTCAGCCACAAGACCCTCATAAAGGAGTTTGTGGAGCTGGGTGCTCATGTGACCCTGTGCGACCAGAAAAAGAGCGTGGAGGACTTTGGCGATTACGCCGCCACCATCCGGGAGCTTGGCATCGACCTGAGCCTTGGCGAAAACTATCTGGACGGCTTCAAGGGACAGGACATCATCATGCGCACCCCGGGCTTTGTGGGTTACTTTGAAAAGCCCCTGCAGGATGCCATGGCCGCCGGCACCATGGTCACCAGTGAGGTGGAACTGTTCTTCGATTTCTGCCCCTGCGAGATCGTGGCCGTGACTGGCTCGGACGGCAAGACCACCACCACAACCCTTATCTCCAAGTTCTACGAGGCCGCAGGCCGCAAGGTGCACTTGGGCGGCAATATCGGCGCAGCACTGCTGCCCATGCTGCCGGAGGTGTCCCCGGAGGATGTGGCTGTGGTAGAGCTGTCCAGCTTCCAGCTGATCAGCATGCACGCCAGCCCCAACATTGCGGTGGTCACCAACGTGACCCCGAACCATCTGGATCACCACAAGGATATGCAGGAATACATTGATGCAAAGCGCAATATCCTGCTGTACCAGAAGCAGCCCTGCCGCGCCGTGCTGGGCTATGAGAACGAGATCAGCCGCTCCATGCAGGCAGACTGCAAGGGCAAGCAGGTGTGGTTCACCCGCCTGCACGATACCGACAACGGTGCCTTCCTGCGCAAGGAGGACGGCATGCTCTGCATGGCCGAGGATGGTGTCGTGACCCCCTTCCTTGCCCAGAAGGATGTCAAGCTGCGCGGTCTGCACAACATCGAAAACCTGCTGGCTGCTGCCGCTGCCGTGTGGGGCGAGGTGCCCGTAGAAGCTATCCGTCAGGTGGGCAGCACCTTTACCGGCGTAGAGCACCGCATCGAGCCGGTGCGTACTCTGGACGGCGTGCTGTACTATAACGATTCCATCGGCACCAGCCCCACCCGCACCATTGCCGGTCTGCGCAGCTTTGACCGGAAGGTCATCCTCATCGCAGGCGGCTACGATAAGCACATCCCCTACGAGCCGCTGGCACCGGAGATCATCGCCCACGTCAAAAATCTGGTGCTGATGGGCGCGACTGGCCCCCGCATCGAGCAGGCTGTACGGGAGTGCTCCGGCTTTGACGAGGCCGCTCTGCCCATTCAGCATGCAGACAATATGCAGCACGCCGTAGAACTGGCGCGCGCCGCCGCAAAGCCCGGCGATATCATCATCCTGTCCCCGGCAAGTGCTTCTTTTGACCTGTACCCCAACTTTGAGGTGCGCGGCCGCGAGTTCAAAAAAATTGTCAACGCGCTCAAGTGATTGCACAGGTAAAGGATGCAAAGCGCCGTACCCGGTTCGCGAATGCCTGCCGGGGTCTGCCGGTGCTGGACGCTCTGCTGCCGCTGGATTGTACGCTCTTTCGCAAAAGTCAGCCGTGGCGGTTCTACGCGGGCCCTACGCTGGCGCTGGAACTTTCCGGCAGCACGGCATGGCTGGCCGGGCACGCAAACCCCGCAGAACTGGCAGGCTTTTTGTCCTTCTGCGGGTGCGAGAGCGCCATTCTGGACGAAGCCGTTTGCCCGCCGCCGGATGGCTGGCGTAAGGCAGAAACGCTGACCGTGTTCGGCCTGCCGCAGGCTGGGGCGCCGCCCCTGCCCGCCGTGGACGAAGCTTTGTGGACGCAGCTGACCCTCTGCCGGGAAGCTTCTGCCGCCCGGGTGGCAGAAGCACTTTATCCCGCAGACCTCACCCGGCAGGCAGACTTTTACTCAGAACTGTGCACAAAGCGCAGCCGGGGCAGGGCAGCGGCATGGACATTGGAGCAGGGGAGTACAGTCGTCTGCACCGTGGGTGCTTATGCCCTGTGCAATGGGCAAGCCTACATGGCCTGCGGGCAGACCGCAGAGCCGCTGCGGGGCAAGGGCATCGGCGGGCGGCTCATTGTGGAAATGGCAAACAGTCTTGCCGCTGAGGGGCTGCGCCCGGTATTCCTCTGTGCACCGGAGCGGGTACGGTTTTATACCCGCCTCGGCTTTGCAAAACAGGCAGAGTACGCCCGCTATGTGCCCGAGAAATGCTAAAGCTTCTTGCACAAAGAACCCAATAATAACAGGAAGGAACTATCACGTTATAATGTCGATTCTGAACCACTTTTTTGATTATAAGCCCGAGGTACTGGCGCTGGACGAAAAGGCCATGGAGCTGTGCCAGCCCTATTTCCGCCAGATGGAGGAGATCCGGGATTTCAACCAGCTGAAAATGCTCAAGGCCTTTGCAGATACCCAGATGTCCTCCACCGATATGCTGGGCACCACCGGCTACGGCCTGTGGGATACCGGCCGTGCCAAGCTGGAGCAGATCTTTGCACAGGTCATGGGCGCAGAGGATGCACTGGTGCGCAGCCAGTTCCAGAGCGGCACCCACACGCTGGCGGTGGCGCTGTTCGGTCTGCTGCGGGCAGGGGATACCCTGCTGGCCGCAACCGGCCGCCCCTACGATACGCTGGAGGGCGTTATCGGTCTGGACGGTAAGGGCAAGGGTACCGGCACCCTGATGGACTACGGCGTAAACTATGACGAAGCCCCCCTCAAGGCCGACTTCACCCCGGATTACGACCTGATCGCCCAAAAAGCCCCCAACGCGAAGGTATGCCATATCCAGCGCAGCCGCGGCTATTTACAGCGCAATGCCTTTGATCTGGCTACCATCCGCAAAATTGCCGATACCGCCCGCGCCGCAAACCCGGAGATCATCATCTTTGTGGATAACTGCTACGGCGAGTTCACCCAGACGCAGGAGCCCTGTCAGGTGGGTGCAGATATCGCAGTGGGCAGCCTGATCAAGAACCCCGGCGGCGGCATTGCTCCCACCGGCGGCTACATCGTGGGCCGCAAGGATCTGGTGGAACTGTGCGCTTACCGCCTGAACGCCCCCGGCCTTGGCAAGGAGCTGGGTTGCACGCTGGAGACCCCCCGGGATATGTATCTGGGCTTCTACTACGCTCCCGGCGTGGTGTGCGAGGCCATCAAGACCGCCATCTACGCCCAGTGTATGCTGGAGCTGCTGGGCAAAAAGCCCATCCCTCGCTACTGCGAGGATCACAACGATATCGTCACCTGCTTTGATGCCGGTACGGCGGAGGCGCTCATCGGCTTCTGTCAGGGCATTCAGGCTGCCAGCCCCGTGGACAGCTACGCCGCCCCGGAACCCAGCCCGGAGCCGGGCTACACCGACGAGGTGGTCATGGCCAGCGGCAGCTTTACGCAGGGCAGCACCATCGAGCTTTCCTGCGACGGTCCTCTGCGCGCCCCTTATACCTGTTATTTGCAGGGCGGCTTGAACTTTGCCGCCAGCCGCGCCGGTGTGCTGCTGGCTGTCCAGAAAGCTTATTTTAAGGAGTAATGTTTGCTCTGCGGGCAGGATATCATTATAACAAAAGGAGCTATCGCACAACACGCTGCGATAGCTCCTTTTTTCCCTCTATACACAAAGTAACACACAAATAAAGGCTTACACGGCACGGGCCTGCATGGCGGGGATCGGCTCGATCATAGCCGGGTGCATCCCCTCACGGTAGTCCAGATCTCCCTGATCCAGACCGCGCAGCAGCACCTCTGCGGTAGCAATGTTGGTAGCAATGGGTACGCTGTGCATATCGCACAGGCGCAGCAGATTCTGTTCGGTCAGGCTGGCGGCATCGGCCTTCAGCGGGTCGCGGAAGAACAGCACCAGATCCACCTCATCGCAGGCAACGCGGGAGGTGATCTGCTGTACACCGCCCAGCTTGCCGGAGAGGTAGCAATGCACCGGCAGACCAGTGGTCTGCGCAAGCATCCGGCCGGTGGTACCGGTGGCGATAACATTATTGCGGGAAAGGATGGCACTGTAAGCGGTACAGAACTGCAGAGCCAGTTCTTTGCGGGAATCGTGGGCAAGAATTGCGATCGTCATAGGATGCTCTCTCCTTTACTTATTTTTACATAGTACCAGTTGTGATGTACGAATTTTTGAAGTTCTGTGAAACGAGAGTGAAATCGATATCAAATCTTACACTATAGTTTTACCGCACAGAAAACGCTCTGTCAAGAGAAAATTTTGCTTTTTTAACCTATAAAAACATAAAAGTACTACTTTTACATTGTGAGAAACGGCGAATTCTTGGATACATACCACCATCCAAGAGAATCCATTTTCTGAAAAAAGTGAAATATTTTTCACTTTTTCACTTGAATCGAAATACAGTCCATCCCGATAAAACAAAAATACAGGCCAAAGCAGCTTGCATCGGCCTGTACAGGAAATTTTTTTCAACTGTGAAAAACTTGCTCTGCCGCGCCCGCAGGCCGGACAGAATTGTAAAAAAATTATGAAGAAGCCGGGGCAGGGGAGATCAGCGAATCTGCCCGTCACCGTGGATAACGTACTTGTAGCTGCAAAGCTCCTCCAGCCCCATGGGTCCCCGGGCGTGCAGCTTCTGGGTAGAGATGCCCATCTCGCAGCCCAGACCAAACTCGCCGCCATCCGTAAAGCGGGTGGAGCAGTTTACATACACGGCGGCGCTGTCTACCGCAACGGTGAACCGGTCGGCGTCTGCCTGCGTCCGGGTCAGAATGGCCTCGCTATGGCCGGTGGAGTGCTGCGCAATGTGGGCAATGGCCTCATCTACACTGTCCACCACCTTGACGGCAAGGATGTAGTCCAAAAACTCGGTGTCAAAGTCCGCAGGGCCGGCAGGCGTGCCGGGAATGAGGGCGGCAGCGCGCGTGCCCAGCCGCAGCTCTACCGGCAGCTTGCCCGCAGCCACGCGGTCGGGGCCAAGACGCTGTGCGAGCTTGGGCAGAAACTCCTGTGCAATGGCAGAGTGCACTAGACACACCTCCTCGGCGTTGCACACGCTGGGGCGGCTGGCCTTGGCGTTTTCAATAATATCCAGCGCCTTGGCCTGATCAGCGGTGTCGTCCACAAAAATGTGGCAGATGCCGGTACCGGTCTGGATGCAGGGTACCTTGGCGTTCTCCACGCAGGCGCGGATCAGCCCTGCACCGCCTCGGGGGATCAGCAGATCCACATAGCCCACGGCAGTCATCAAGGCATTGGCAGAGGCGTGGGTGGTGTCCTCGATCAGGCAGACCGCGTTTTCCGGCAGACCGTTCTCCCGCAGCCCCTGCCGCAGTGCCTGCACAATGGCGTTGGCGCTGCGCCAAGCCTCCTTGCCGCAGCGCAGGATGCAGGCGTTGCCGCTCTTGATGGCAAGGGCGGCGGCATCGCTGGTCACGTTGGGACGGCTCTCGTAGATGATGGCAATCACGCCCATGGGCACGGCGGTCTTTTCAATCACCAGCCCATTGGGGCGTTCCACTCGCTTCAGCACCCGGCCCACCGGGTCGGGCAGGGCAGCAACCTCTTCAATGCCCTTTGCCATGGTACGGATGCGCTCCTCGGTCAGGGCAAGACGATCCAGCATCACCTCGCTGATATGTCCCTTTGCAGCGGCCATATCGTCGGCGTTGGCGGCAAGGATAGCCGTCATGTTTGCCGGGCTGCACAGCTGCGCAGCCATACTGTGCAGTGCCTGTGCGCGGCTGGTGCCATCAGCCAGTGCCAGCGCAGCCTTTGCCCCGCGGGCGGCTTCCAGAATTTCCTGTGTGGTCATAGCTCAAACCTCCTGTGTGGACAGCGCGGGCTGCTTGTGCCCGGCAAAGCGGGTGCCGATGGGCTTGCCCGCAGCGATATCATACAGCAGTTCCGGGTGTGCGCCGTTGGCGATGACCATATCCGCACCGCTGCCGGTCACCATGCGGGCAGCCCGTAGCTTAGTGGCCATGCCGCCGGTGCCCAGTGCCGAGCCTGCACCGTCTGCCAGCGCCATCACCTCCGGGGTGATCTCCTCCACCAGCGGGATCAGTGCCGCATCCGGGTGGGTGTGGGGGTTCGCAGTGTACAGGCCGTCAATGTCGCTCAGCAGCACCAGCAAGTCGGCCTTGCAGCAGCAGGCCACAATAGCGGCCAGCGTGTCGTTGTCGCCAATGGAGGTGATCTCATCGGTGGCAACGCTATCATTTTCATTGATGATGGGCAGTGCACCCAGTTCCAGCAGACGGGTCAGGGTGTTCTGGATGTTCACCCGGCGCTCGGTGTGCTCCACGTCCACGCCGGTAAGCAGGATCTGCGCTACCGTGTGATCGTAGGCACTGAACAGCCGGTCGTAGGTGTACATCAGCTCGCACTGCCCCACGGCGGCGCAGGCCTGCTTGGTGGTGGTATCCTTTGGGCGTGCGGGCAGCGAAAGCTTGCCTACGCCCATGCCAATAGCGCCGGAGGACACCAGAATGACCTCGTGTCCCTCGTTCTTTAAATCGCTCAATACCTTGACCAGTTCCTCTGCATGGCGGATGTTCAGCCGCCCAGTGGGGTATGCCAATGTGGAGGTGCCCACTTTCACAACGATGCGCATGATTCCATTAACCCTTTCCCATTTCCTTTGTTTTGTCGTAAGCAGCCAGCACGGCATCCATCACCGCACCGCGCAGCCCATGTTCTTCCAGTACCCGCACGCCCTGAATGGTGCTGCCGCCGGGGCTGCACACAGCATCCTTCAGCGCACCGGGGTGCTTGCCGCTTTCCAACACCAGCTTTGCGCTGCCCAGAACCATCTGTGCAGCGTATTCCTGTGCCTTTGCCCGGGGCAGGCCGCAGGCCACGCCGCCATCGGCCAGCGCTTCAATAAACTGGTACACCCATGCCGGGCCGCAGCCGGAGACGCAGCTTGCAGCATCGATCATGCCCTCGGCCACGGCGTCCAGCCGCCCGGCGGGAGCCATCAGCTGGCAGAATGCAGCCTCCTCCTCGGCAGTCACGTTGACGGAGCAATACTGGATCATACCTTCGCCCACCGATGCCGGGGTGTTGGGCATGATGCGGATGACAGGGTAGTCGCCGCCCGCCATCTCCTGAATGCGTGCCATCGGCAGACCGGCAGCCATGGTGCACAGCACGAACCGCCTGGTGCGCTCGGCAAGGATGAACCGCAGCGGCTCCAGCATGGCCTCCATCATCTGGGGCTTCACCGCCAGAAAGATCAGGTCGCAGTCACCGGCCACCTCGGCGTTGGTGGCTGTCTGGCAGCCCAGTTCTGCGGCAAGTGTTTCGGCCTTGGCCGTTGTGCGGTTAGCCAGAAATACATTCTCAGGCTCGGTAGCCTTGCACACAGCGCGGGCGATAGCACCGCCCATGTTTCCACAGCCTAAAAACCCAATGGTTTTCATCATAATAATAACCCTCCCTCGGCAGGTATGCACTGCATTAAATTCTGCTTCTTATTCATTCTAAGCAACCGCTGGGAGAAAATCAAGACTTTTGTCTTATTTTTGGCGGGCAGATTGAAAAACAGCACCTTCGGGGCGGGCAGCGCACACACAAACTTCATAAAAAGGTAAGAATCTCTACTTGAAATAAGGTCGTATTTTGCGGTAAAATAAATTATGGGGTATCATTCACGGAAACGGCAGAGGAGTCTGCCGGGAAAGGATGGGTTTTTGTGTCACAAACGACAAAACGGGCACTGGAGGCATCTTTCAAGAAGCTGCTGCTGGAAAAGCCCCTGAACAAGATTACGATCAACGATATCACCGAGGACTGCGGGGTCAACCGCATGACCTTTTATTACCATTTCAAGGATATTTACGATCTGGTGGACTGGATCTTGGCAGAGGATGCCGCCAAGGCAATGGAAGGCCGCCGGGGTTTTGGTACATGGAGCGAAGCCTATCTGGACGTTCTGCGCCAACTGCAGGATAACAAGACCCTTGTGCTCAACGTTTACCGCTCGGTGGGTAGGGAACAGGTGGAACAGTACCTTTATAGATTGCTGGACCCCATCCTGAAGGATTTTGCGGACCGTGAATGCCACGATATCACCGTGCAGGACGCAGATAAGCAGTTTGTTGTCGATTTTTACAAGTATGCACTGGTGGGTATGACGCTGGAATGGACCCGCCGGGATATGAGAGGCGACCCCAAGAAGATGGTGGAGCGCGTGAGCACCATGATCCACGGGGATTTCCGCCGGGCGCTGTGCCGCCTGAGCAGCGGCAGCTTGAAAATAGAGGAATGATGTGCTTTGTGGCTGTGCGGCTTCAATAAAATTTTATCAAAGGATACGCCGTGATGGGTTTTCCATCACGGCGTATTTTCTGTTTATGGCACAAAAACGCGCAAAGTGGTAGGATGTGGTCAGGCAAAATAAGGATTTCCAAAGGAATTATTTCGGGAGGAAAAAGCTATGAATACATCTCTTGATAATCTGACTCACAAGATGCAGCGTGCTGCACTTGGTAAAATAGTGGATATGGCGCTTTCCCACGCCGAGCACGACCGTGAAAAAACAATGTGCCAGCTGGTAGATGCTGCAAAGCAGTTCTACGGCAGCGGCTTCAGCGACGAGACCTACGAGAACGCCAAAAAGGTGCTGACCGACCCCAACAGCAAGTGGACGAAGCTCATCAACTGCGTGCTGGACCAGACCGACCCCCATGTGGCGCGCACCACCGCGCTGAATCTGGGCTACGAAGCCTTCTTCCGCGGCACTAAGATGATCCGCGAGAACCGCGTTAAGTACCAGTGCAACATCCCCTGGCTGATCCTGTTCGACCCCACCTCTGCCTGCAATATGCACTGCGTGGGCTGCTGGGCAGGCGAGTACGGCCACAAGAACAACCTCAGCTTTGAGGACATGGACAAGATCGTCACGCAGGGCAAGGAACTGGGCGTTTACCTGTATATGCTGACCGGCGGCGAGCCACTGGTGCGCAAGAAGGACGTGCTCAAGCTGGCAGAAAAGCACAACGATGTGCAGTTTGCCATCTACACCAACTCCACCCTCATCGACGAGCCCTTCTGTGAAGAAGTGCAGCGTCTGGGCAATATCGCCTTTATGCTGTCCATCGAGGGTACCCCGGAGACCAACGATGCCCGCCGCGGCGAAGGCCACTATGCCGCTGTGATGCACGCCATGGATCTGCTCAAGAAGTACGGCATTATCTTCGGCACCTCCATCTGCTACACCCGCCAGAACATCGAGGCCGTCACCAACGATGCGTTCATGCGGCTCCTGTGCGAGAAGGGGGCACACTTCGGCTTCTACTTCCACTATATGCCGGTGGGCAATGAGGCCGCCCCGGAGCTGATGCCCACCCCGGAACAGCGCAAGTATATGATTGACCGTATCCGCTATCTGCGCTCTTCTGCGTGCGATATCCCGTTCTACCCCATGGACTTCCAGAACGATGGCGAGTTCGTGGGCGGTTGCATCGCCGGCGGCCGCAACTACTTCCATATCAACTCTGCCGGTGACGCCGAGCCCTGCGTGTTCATCCACTACTCCAACGCCAATATCCACGACCAGTCTATTCTGGAAATTCTGCACAGCCCGCTGTTCATGGCTTACCACAACGGCCAGCCCTTCAACAAGAACCATCTGCGTCCCTGCCCGATGCTGGAAAACCCGGAGCTGCTGGAAAAGATGGTGCACGAGACCGGTGCCCACAACACCGACCTGCAGTCCCCGGAAAGCGTCGAGCACCTGTGTGAGAAGTGCAAGAGCTACGCCGCCAACTGGCAGCCCACCGCTGATGAGATCTGGTCTCACCACAAGATCCGCGAGAGCCGGTATGAGAACTATAAGGACTGGAAGCCTTCTCAGCCGCAGGACTGAACTGAAACCTGATTCAAAACAATAACAAGACCCCCGCCCTGTGTTCCTGCCCGGAACATAAGGCGGGGGTTTTGCTGTGTAAACTGGAATTTTTTACTTCTTCATCTTAGGCGCAATAAGCAGCACGACTGTTACAAGGAAATATAAACCATACAGTAACCAAGTAATGGTATTGTTCCAAGGAAAACTCATTTCTGGATGGTTCAATGCAAACATTATAAATATAACAGCTATAATCAACATTAGCAAACCGATAATCCTTGACGTGCTCTTTTTCATGTAAATCACCTCGTCAAATTTGACCTATAATACGTTAAAAATGCCCCGCATCGGAAGTGCTCTGATGCGGGGCAGGGAAGGTTTACTGGTTCTCAGCAGGTTGCGGTGCAGCGGGCTGTGCGGCTGCATCGTCTGTGGGGTCGCCGAACTGGTCGTGATAGCTGTTCAGCAGGGTCAGCTCCTGATGGCGCTGCAAGCCGTGGATGACCAGCTTTTTGATGACGTCGTAGATAACGGCGAACAGCGGCACACCCACGATCATGCCCACAAAGCCCCACAGGCCACCAAACAGCAGGATGGCGAACAGTACCCAGAAGCTGGAAAGGCCGGTGGTGTTGCCCAGAATTTTAGGTCCGATGATGTTGCCGTCCAGCTGCTGCAAAACCAGCACGAACAGCACAAACCACAGCGCCTTGATGGGGCTCTGGATGAGGATGAGCAGCGTGGCGGGGATGGCACCGATGAAGGGGCCGAAGAAGGGAATCACGTTGGTCACACCAATGATCACCGACACCAACAGCGCACTGGGGAACTTGAAGATCAGACAGCCGATATAACACAGCACGCCGATGATGGCAGAGTCCATGATCTTGCCGTTGATAAAGCCGCCGAACATCCGGTCTGCGTACTTCACTTCCTCAGTAATCAGCTGCGCCCAGCGGGGGCGGACGATGCTGTGCAGCACCAACTTGCCCTGCT
>OGOG01002902.1_pt1 | contig 13745 bp, 13 predicted proteins | sample 1552581 | NCBI WGS metagenome assembly OGOG01 (sample SAMEA2580152, study PRJEB22360) | human gut metagenome | biome: human gut; feature: human-associated habitat; material: faeces | place: Denmark | collected 2008/2010 | reverse complement strand
GCCTAAACCCGAAAAAAATACATGACTAAACACGAAACACCGACTTGACGAAATACATTTTCGGCAACAATAGGCCGTATAATGGCGCGCGTCGTTCCTGCCCGGGCCGCGCAGGTCGAGGAACGGCCCACGGCGACCGCCGCGATCTCCAACTTACGGTGCGCGGCGTCAACCAAGGCAAGGATTCATCATGGCAGAGCCATCCTCTGAAACGATTACCCAAAAACCACGCATCCCGATGCTGAAGCATGCTCCGCAAACAACGGAGGAAACACGCAGATCCCTGAAATGGCGTGTCGTCGACATCGCCGTCGGAGCGGCCGTCGGCGTAATGTCCGGCGTGATGTTCTGGGTGTTCGATGGCATGTCCTATGGCTTGTTTCCTTTACTGACTCTGATACTTCCAGGCTCCGCGGCACTGCTGCACGCATTGTTCTATTTCCCCGCCACACTGGGCTTGCTGATCGTACGCAAACCGGGCGCGTCGGCCTACGTGCTGTTAGTCGCCTCGTTCGTGGAAGTGGTGCTCGGCACGAAATACAGTGTGAGTCTGGTAGTGATCGCGCTCGTGCAGGCGCTCGCCGCCGAAACGGTGTTCGCACTGTTCCGCTACCGCCGTTGGACGCTTGGCGTCACACTGTTGGCGGCACTGGCGGTCGGCATCGTCTACAACTTCTATCTGCTGTTCTTCTACTACCAGGCGTTCTCGTTCTTCAGCCCGCGCGGCCTTATCGGCACGGCATGCGAGCTGCTGAGCGCGATCGTATTCGCCGGGTTCGGCTCGTGGATCCTCTACCGAGCCTTGGCCAAGTCGGGAGTCCTCACCCGCTTTGTCTCCGGACGATGACGCATGCTCGGGGGAATTTACTTTGATTGGTCGGCGTGCCGGAATGTGAACCAGGCGAGGATCTGTTGCTCGCTGACTGGCTTGAAATCCCATGCGTCGAGCCCCACGTTCACGCTGAGCGGATCGGTGCCGTCTGGAATGCCTTGATGCGTGTGGCCGTAGAGCAGCCAACCTTCGGTGGTAGGCGCCACATCGGCGAACTTGTTCCAGTTTTCCGGCCAGTTGCCGTGTTCTTCGGCCAATGCCGAGAGTCTGGGAAAGTGGCTCATGCCTATGGTCTGCCGTGTGGTTGCGGCCGTCGGCTTGCCGGTTCCGTCGAGGACGGGAAGTTCCATGTCGATCTCACGGTAGTCGTCGATGGTCTCGAACACGTTCTCGTATAGCGCGTCATTGGAGCGGAGACGGAAGTTGCGGTCATGGTTGCCGATGATCAGATGCAGATGGCGGCAGTTGATGCGGCGTAGACAGTCGAGCGTGTGCTCGACGGTGCAACGGTAGGAGAGGTCACCGAGAATCCATAGCTCGTCATCACGCCCGACGGTCTCGTTGATGTTGCCGATGATGGTGTTCTCATGGCGTGTGATGTCGCAGATTGCTTTGAACGACGTCTGATTGTCGCGCACATATTGTTTGATCCACGTGTGCGCGGCGGCGCGACCCTGCGCCTGCCAGACATCACGGTATTCGGTGCGGAGCCTGCCATTGTTCAGGAATCCGCGCAGTGCGGTGACCAGAGGGTGGCCGAAATGCGTGTCCGAAGTGAAATAGCGCATGTGATTCCTTACGGTATGCGGTTGCTGGATGTTTTTATCAATGATAGAGCGCAACATCACGCGAAAAGCCTTCCCCAAAATGCTTGTTGGCTTGTTTGTAGCATGTGTTGATGATGATCAGACGGAAGAGTTACGCGAAACGACAAAAGAAGCTCGGCGCTTACGGCGTGACTCTCCGGCTTATTTCTTGCCCCACCCGAACTTGGGCAGTTTGATCTCCGGGAGCTGTTTCAATCCGTCTGCTATTCCTTTGCCAAGCTGCTGCACTCCGTCGGCTATCCCGGCGCCTGCGTCCTGAGCACCTTTCGCAATGGCGTCGCCCGCATCCTGCGCGATGTGCGCGGCCTGGTTTCCGGCGTCCTGCATTCCCTTGGCAACGGCGGCACCGGTGCTCTGAGCGCCATTCGCTATCGCATTGCCGACGTCTTGGACGGCGTGTGCGGTCTGCTGCCTGGCATTCTGCAAGGCCTTGCCGGTGTCGTCTACGGCTTTGCCCGCGGCTTCGATCCAGGTGGGACCGTCTTCGACGTGCAGATGGATGTGCTCAAGTTGCAATGTGCTGGCGAATGCATTGAGATCGCTGGTGATGCTTTCGATGTTGGTGGGGCTGAGTTGCCCTGGCTGGGTGAATTTCAGATGTTTAATGATGCGTCCATTCGGTTGTCGTGCAACGCCGGCTTGAAACGGTCCTTTCTTGCAGTTCTTGCCGTATTTGGCAACCAGTTCGGCCGATTCTTTGGTGAGCTGCTTTCGGCCATGGCGTTGCCGGCCGCCTGTGTGCCTTTGCTAGCCGACGAGACGGTCTGTATGACTTTGGCCGTGAAAGCCTTGGAATCGAAGCCTTCGTTCTTGAGCCAGAGATCTATGGTGCCGGCGTCGACGAGGAAGACGATGCCTTGTTCATCTCGGATGATGGTGACGCTTTGAGCATCGTCTGTTGCTGTTTTCGGCGTTTTCGGTGTTGGCTCTGGCATCATCGTCTCCATCGCTATAGGGGATGAGTTCATTGGAATCATCATCGATCATGGTTTTCCCTTCAAGTCCACTTGGCAGCAGTATACGATTGACAGGCGCGCTGGTGCGTTTGGGAGTGGTGGAGATGCGCGGTGATGAGAAAATCTTAGGTTTGTGTTTACGAAACAGACTGGCGGAGAAAATACTTTCAGAGAACTGGTTGATATGTAGAGTCATCGAAAAGCTGCCTCTATAATAGCGTCACCGAGTAAACGTGTTTTTTGAGTGAGATATTGAAGATATTCCCTTCTGATAAGAGATTATTATTGTTCTTGTACCGAGTGGCTGAATCTTAGTGCCAAGATTCAGATGGTATAATCCTCCGATGCATATACTTGTCTGTACCAACAATTTAGGAGTTCAACGATAGTGAGTACTCTTGGCAAAGATGAGCGAGCACTTAGTGCCGTAGATCTTTTCGCTGGATGTGGCGGCATGTCTCTTGGGTTTATGGATGCTGGTTTTGATGTTGCAAGGGCGTATGATAATTGGGATGCGGCGATTAAAGTGTATGAGAAAAACTTTAATCATCCTATAATAAAAATGGATTTAACAAATGAAGAAGATGCAATTAAATCCATTTTGGAAGTGTCACCAGAGTTAATTTTTGGTGGTCCGCCTTGCCAGGATTTTTCTACTGCCGGTTATCAGGATGAAACTCGCGGTCGAGCCGTTCTGTCGATATCCTTTGCGCGTATTATCGCCGGTGTTCATCCACGCTGGTTTGTAATGGAGAATGTTGCGACTATACGAAATACACAATCTTTCAAAGCGGCTTGTTCGATTTTTAAAAGCGCAGGTTATGGTTTAACTTGCAAAGTTCTCAATGCGGCACACTGTGGTGTCCCTCAAGCTAGGAAACGTATGTTCGTTATCGGTGGTCTTGGTGAGAGCGACGGTTTTCTTCTTGATGCTTTAAATGAAAACCTTGCTGAAAGACCTATGACAATTCGTGACTATTTAGGTGATTCGCTTGGGATTGATAATTATTTTAGAGTCCCTACTAATTATAGCCGGCGTGGTGTATTTAGTATTGATGAACCGTCAATGACCATCAGAGGCGTAGACCGTCCTATACCTAAAGGATATAAGGGAAATCCAAATGATTCAGCTCCCGTCAGTGAAGTTAGAATATTAACTCCTAAAGAACGTAGCTATATTCAAACATTTCCTAAGAGTTTTGATTTCTTTGGATCGAAATCAGATATAAATCAAATGATAGGCAATGCAGTTCCTGTCAATTTAGCAAAATATGTTGGTTCGATACTTATGAAACATATAGCACAGAGAAAGGTTATCGGCAAATGAGAGCCGTTGATATTTTTTCCGGCTGCGGAGGTATGTCTTTAGGATTCGAACAAGCTGGAGTTGATGTTGTTGCAGCTTTCGATAATTGGAAGCCTGCTGTTGAAATATACAAAGCGAATTTTAAGCATCCGATTTTACAAAAAGACCTTTGTGATGAAGATTCTATTCAGTTGATAGCGGACAAACAGCCAGATATCATCATTGGTGGTCCGCCCTGCCAAGATTATTCAATTGCTGGGAAACGCCAAATTGGTGAGCGAGCTAATCTTACAATTAGATTTGCTGAAATTGTTACGTGCGTAAAACCACAGTGGGTTGTTTTTGAAAACGTATATAATATTGAACGTTTTGGAACTTTGCCTGTGATGCGAAATAAATTAAAAGCAGCTGGCTATGGTCTGAGTGAGCGGGTTATTGATGCAAGTCTTTGTGGTGCTCCCCAAGCTCGGAAGCGTTTTATTCTTGTTGGTCATATGAATGACAGCGATGGTTTTCTTGATGAAATACTTGATTCGAATTTGGCTGATCATCATATGACTGTTCGAGAATATTTAGGCGATAAGCTACATACGCAATATTATTATATGCATCCACGAAGTTATGCGCGACGAGCTGTATTTTCAATTGATGAGCCAGCTGCAACCATACGTGGTATTAATAGGCCTATTCCGTCCAATTATAAGAGACATCCTAGCGATGCGGCAGCTATAGAAGATGGTGTTCGAGCTTTAACTACAAAAGAGCGGAGCTATTTACAAACTTTTCCTGATGCGTTTAAATTGCCGGGAGCAAAAACAAATGTTGAACTTGCAATTGGCAATGCTGTTCCTCCTGCTCTAGCTAAATATATTGCAAAATGTATTGAAAAATACATTAATAATAAAGAAGATTCTGCTGGAGATGAAAACGAATGACGTATTTTAAGCGTATTGATGATTATCGGACATATTCAAACGCAAAATCTGATTTTCATTTTGACTACAACGCAAATAGTGGCGGTGGGCAAGCTTTTTTAGGTGGGTCTTTCTATGATGCCGGAGGTGCGCCTCATAAGCTAAAAGAATTAGAAGGAAAATATGCTCACATATCTTTCGCTTACCGCGATAAAGATGGGGTAACTCATACTGTAGATCTTGGTACTGACCCAGAAACTTCGTATCCAATTTCTCCACGGGCGGTAGGTAACAGCCAAATGAAATTGGGATTGTCGGGAAAGATAAGGCCTAGTCTTGTTGTTCCGGCACTTTTGATGCTTCCTGCGACTTGCGGCGTTAATATGGCAGAATCGCTTGACGTGTCGCCTTTAACTCAGAATAACTATTGGCTACGCTCAATGTGGTTAGAGTGTAGTGAACGCAATGGCTATGTTGTTTTAACCCCGAAAGATTATGTGTTTAGCGGTTGCAGTTCAAAGAAAGGATCGTCTAACAACAAAGTTATCGGAGAAACCAAATTCTTTCTTTTGGATTTTAATCAAAGAGCAAATGATATTATCTGGGCTGCAGCTCATTCCGCTTTTCTTCCACTCAGTATTGGAAAACCTCTAGAACAGATATCAGCAGTGCTTACATCAAATGCGCCTTTTAATTATGAAAAATGCGCTCAATATACTGCCGAGATCATGCGAAGTCTTTCACAAGAGCAGCCGGAACTCTACTCTGGTTATTCTGATCCACTTTTGGCAATCATAAAAATACTGCAGGAGACAGAGGCTAAAACAGTGAAACTGCTTAATGATATTGATACCCCTCGCAACTGGATTTTCTTTGGTGCTCCTGGTACTGGTAAATCGCATGAATTGAATCGAATCGCAGAGGAATCGTTCTCTGAAGAGAATATCTCGCGCGTGACGTTCTATCCTGACTACACCTATTCTCAGTTTGTCGGCTGTTTCAAGCCTATAACGGAGAAAACGGTTGATGAAAACGGAGAAACGGTATCGCATATCACATATCGTTATGTGTTGGGTCCCTTCCTTAAGACCTATGTCGAAGCACGCAAGCACCCAGATCAGAATTATCTGTTGATTGTGGAGGAGATTAATCGCGCTAATCCTGCTGCTGTGTTTGGAGATATTTTCCAATTGCTCGATAGGCGTGACGATGGATGCAGCGAATATTCGATTGCGACTCCTGAAGAGATGAGCAATCAGCTCAAAGAGGTTTTCAAAGACGAATCTACCGAAGCGGATAAATTAGCTATTCCTTCGAATATGTATATCTGGGCAACTATGAATAGCGCTGACCAGGGAGTTTTTCCCATGGATACTGCTTTCAAACGTCGTTGGGATTTCCGTTATATGGGCATTGACGAGGGAGAAAAGAAAATCGTCAAAGTTAAGAACGGAGATGTCGAAGAAAAGAAGCATCTTGACGAAATTAATATTCCATGTGGCAAGCATGTGATTAATTGGAATGGGTTCCGCAAAGCCATCAACAACTTTATGATGAGCGATAATCTTAAAGTCAATGAGGACAAATTGCTCGGGCCGTTCTTTGTAAGTCCGTCAGCGCTGAACGAAAAGCGTTTTGCGGATATATTCAAGGACAAGGTGATTCTTTATCTGTATGAGGATGCTTGCAAGACAAAGCATCAGAAAATGTTCCGCAGTGAACTTAAGACTTACGCACAGATTTGCGATGCATTTAATAAGGTTGATGCGGGAATTTTTGCCGATGGCTTTGATACCAGCGACATTTATGTCACTGACGAAGACGATGATTAGATTATTGATGACGATGATAATCAGAGCGAAGCAGTGGAGTAATGAGCTATGCGGAAGGTATATGTTCGTGAACTGAAGCCTTACTCGCTGCATGATCTGGCTGAAAAGCTCGCCCCTGAGAATGATGCACAGCAGATTGTCGAATGGCTGATGGAACGTAACATCATTCGTCCTTACGACAAATTCGCGTCCAACGAAGTGGACTCGTCATTTGAAGAGGAAGCTGGAGCTGATTCAACCGAGACTGAGCAGGAATACCAGTTTCGATTCGTGGGCATGGCAATAGTCAAAGACAATGTTCTCATTGTCTATCCGAAATATTTCCGTGATCGAGAACCGGACAGTAGCGAGTTAAAGCAGATTTTTCAAGTCCTTAAAAGGGATGGAGGAAGAGTAAATATTGTTTCTCCTACTGAGGAGGGGCGTCAGAGCACAGACAGATTGCCTCTTATGCTCGCCCTGTTGGAGCTCTATTCAGAGTATGGAGAATATTCCAACTATATTGATGGATTAGAAACCAACGGCGGTGGGCTTATTGAATGGAATCGAACTATCGGCAATCATTTGCCCATGGTTGTTAACGACGAGCCCATCTATGTTGAATATGAGTCTCGCAAGACATTTCGTGATGAATCCGATTTCATTACAAGGCTGCATCGTGCTGTCCTGACCGAATGTTCGGCTGAATTAGCTGATGCTGGTGTAACGGATTTGCTTTCACTTGACGAGGTTCGAATATCGGATGAGCCCGTGGATGATTTCGGTGATCTCAAAACTTTGGAATGGCGTCTTGAACGTGAGCGTGGCATCCAGTTCGTAGATTGGAAAATCTCCATTCTGGATCTCTTGACTAAGTATCTTCGAAAGCGAAGCACGAATGTCGAGAACAATGAAATCAAAGTGTTCGGTACGACAAGCTTCTACCACTTATGGGAAGAAGCCTGCAAAGTGGCTTTTGGTGATAAACTTCATACCAAGCTTGGCAAGCTTGGTTTTAAGCTTGCTGGTACGTGGAAAGACCAGGCGCGCAAAGAACTTATTAAGTTCATTCCCCACCCTCAATGGGAACGCTACCGTGATGGACACTATGCTGATTGCACTGAAACCGATACGCTGATTCCCGACACGATTACCTTTACGCGTAGTGATGATGGGCATCGCACATTCTGCATATACGACGCGAAATACTATGTTCCCAGTATGAAGGGGAAAATGAGACATCAGCCTGGTGTGGAATCTGTGACCAAACAGTTCCTTTACCAAGCAGCCTATCGAAGGTTCATTAAGGACTATAAATTCGATTCCGTATACAATGCTTTTTTGGTGCCATCATCGTCTGATACTTTTTCCAAAATTGCTCGTGTATCATTCTCAGAAGTCATGGGATGGTATGAAGCACCGTTCAACAATTACATCGATATGTGGGCTTTGCCTGCCCACAAGGTGTTTGACTCGTACTTGTGGGATAAAAAAATCAGTGATGCCGAGATAAAAGAAATCTTGAGGAGTGAGAATCAGACCAATTATGCATCCGTGGTTGAACATTATATGCAAAAACATCTCGACGATTCTCCTATTATTCAGAAGCTTCATCAGAACCGTCTGCTAAGCGAAGAAGAATTTAATAAGCTTGAATGTATCTTTACTCATGATCTTGGAAGTAAAGACGATTATGAGCATGCTTATGGTTCCACGCCTTTTGGCTTGCAAGTACGAAAGTTTGTCAAAATTGACAGAAAATTTGTTGAGCAGGAATTTTCGCATTTTTTTGAATCAAATGAATTGAGTGAACTGCAAATCGATTGCGTGCATGAGATAGAGGACTATATTGTCGAAAATGGCTATATGGAACTCAGCGCTTTGCATCAGTCTCCATTTGAAGGATCGAAATCTTTCAGTCGTTTGTTTAACGAGCAATTGAGAGCGGATCTGCTTTTTGTCATTGACGAAATTACGGAAAATGCAATGGAACCTTAAGCATAAGTTGAAAAACAATCACGGCAAAACAAGTAAGATAAGCCATTACGACCGTAAGCCTGCCGGCCTTGGCGGGGGTAGGCACACCGGTCATGGTGGCCGGCCTGTACGCCTTCCGTCCGTCGCTTTTCTCGTATCTCGCGGCGTGCGATCTCGTCGGTCTCGGTGTCGAGCATCGCGTCCTTCTCGGTGATGAGTCGGTCGAGCTTGGTCTTGAACAGGTTCTGGTCGATTTAACATGATGTTCTCTGGCGTGGTTCTATCTCCTATCCTTCAATCGCGGTTTTTGTTTTGGCGAATGAAAATCGTACACAGGACGCGAGCCGTACCTTTCCATGTCAGAGCGGGAATCCGAAAGTGCGCAAGAATTCGGGCATTATCTGAAGGCCTTGCTGTAGTGGGAAGACCAAATGGCTTTCTGGAGGAGACCATCTTGTCGAGGGTCGATTCCTTTAAAGAAGTTACTTTCTTAACGATGCGTTCAGCTATTGGGTAACAGATTAGCGTTTTGAATTCGTTGAGGGGACGTTGGCGCTCTGTGGTAATTCCGTTATACGTGTTGGAATAGTGGAAGCCCCATAGCTTTTATCGCGCACGAAGATGCATACTTCGCCAGCAATATCAGCGTCGGGAAATACGTCGAGCGAATTGGTGTAGTCGGCCAGACGGCGAATATGGGAGTCGTTAAGCATTTCTTGGCGGAATTGATCCAGTCCTTTTCCGCCTGAATACCACTTGGCTGGAATGATTAAGCTCAATACAGAAGGATCAAGTTTCTTGACGGCATTAATGAATTTGTTGTAGACGGGGTCGCGCTGGCCCCTGCGCCGTCATCCTCCATCTGATATGGAGGATGGCCGATTATGTAATCAAACTTCATTGTTTTGCTCCCTTCAGCAGTTGGCTTTATGATAACGAAGTTTTTGCTCTCCAGTCGTATAACCGGATAAATACTGGTACTTCTTGAGAACTTGGCTCGTCAAGCATGCTCAGCATATCGAGCATGTCGAATCCGACCTCTTTCTCAGGCGTTTTGCGGAATGGTATTGTTTCGGTCAGTCCATCCATCCATCTGCCACAGGTTCCATGCGATTACATTCGCAATCTGCTTGAGTTGCTTCTTGTCTGGATCGGCATCGAATCTATTACGGTAATGATCCACGAAGGTAAGCAGTAGATTCACTCGTGCGATCAGTAGGTTGTCGTCCTGGAACTCATAGCCGTATACGCTTTGGAAGGCACGCAATGTCCACTTCCACCACATCAGGTCATCTTCCGTATACTCGTCTACGATGCGTAGTTTGCGATCGAGCAAGCCGATACGTTGATGGATGGGCAGTATTGCTCCTGTAGCGGCGTCGTAGCGCGATACAAGGAATGGGGCTTCAACGCAGGTGATTTCCAATCGGCGGCTGTCCACGTAGTTGTGCCAGTTGTGCTTTTTTGTAGACGGGAACGCAATTTCCCCTTCCGAAGGAATCCAAGAACGGTCTTCCAACTCTGTGTTGAATATGTGCTTTCTGCCGAACTATTCCTCATCAAGGTTATTGACCATCTGGTTCACCATCCATGATGGTGTGAATACTTCCGCTTTTGCCTTGGTGCGACCACTCTGCTCATACAGGCTCTTTTGCACGCGCGGCACAATACTTACAGTGGAGGAGTCTCCTGAAATCTGCTGAGCGAGTATTGGCGCTGTTTCTTTGTCCGCTGGTTCGGCATCTATATACGCACCAGTTGCATAGATGATGTTGTTCTTCGTGCTCTTGTCTTGCAGGAGAGTGTCCAGTACATTCTTCACCGGATATGCATTGAAATCAATGAGCGGTGTGCAGATTCCCTCGTTGGTGTTGATCATCACTCGTCCCTAGTTCGTCTACATTCGCTTGAACAAGTATATAGATAATTGCAAAGAGGCCTGATTAATGGTCATTCGACGATGAGATGCTTGTGCTGGAGATTCGTTTCGTGGGAAGGTGCCCACTGCGCATGTGCAACTAGACTCCCTTCTCCTTCGGGAGTCTCCCGGGTTCGCCCTGTGGGCTACAGTATGTCAAGTAGTCGAGAGAGCCAGGTAGCTACGATAGGGGGATATGGTATCTGCTTCCGTACAGGGGAATGGGCTAAGTGAGCATGAAATCGCCATGATGGAGCGTATCTTTCGCGAGGAACTGCAGAAAAGAACGTTGCTAAGGGAATACTACCCGAACATGGATCCTATAGACTGGGTCTTCGAATATCTAGGGCTGGGCGACGAGGCGGTTCTAGATTATTCCGAACGATATGCGGCGTTGTCCATTGGCAGTAGGGAAGGTCTTCGGGAACGGTATGTTGCCAGAGCGATTGCGAATTGATAAGGGGCTGCGTGACTACCTCCAAGAAAACGTCCGCAGCCCCTACCTAGAGCATCGCGTCGCAAGTCGTAATATAAAATAAGAGCTTCCAGATTATTGGAAGCTTATGATGAAGGGAGAGCGTCAATGCGCATTAAAAAGGTTGAAATTAAAAATTTTCGGACTCTTCACGATGTAATAATTGATTTTCATAATATTACTACATTTATAGGCCCAAATGGTTCCGGTAAATCAACGGTGCTATATGCGTTAGATTGGTTTTTCAACGGATCAAAAGATGGAGAATTAACGGAAGAAGATGCCACCTACCATCATGAAGATGAATCAATTGAAGTAAGAGTTACGTTTGATAAATTGACTGATTCGGATAAGAAAGCATTAGGTAAATATTCTCCACAAAGCACGGAAGAGTTTACTGCTTGGAAAACTTATAGTAATGGTAGAGAATTTTTATCTGCGAATTCAAAAGGAAATCCCCTTTTCAACGAAGTCAAAAAAGCGTCAGATGCGAAGAGTAAAAGAGCTGAATACGCTAAAATCCGAAGCGAACATCCCGAATTAGATCTCCAAGATGTCAAAACAAGAGCATCAATTGATGAGCAAATTTCTGCATGGGAACAATCGCATAATGACCAGCTCGAGGACATTCCTGAAGAGGTGTCGACTTCCTTTAATGGATTCAATGGCAATGCCGCTATGCGAAATATTTTCAATTTTACCTTAGTAAAGGCCGATTACCGGGCAAGTGAAGAGTCTGAGGATTCTCGTGCCAGTATCTTGGGGTCTATTATCGAAAGGACCGTTAATCGTAGTGCGGCCGATGAAAAGGTCCAAAAACTCTATGCAAGTATAAAAGAACAAAGAGCGCAAATCTATTCTGATGTCTATGGTAAGCAGCTCGTTGATTTATCTGGGAAGTTAAACTCTATTATGGAATCCTATTCTGCAGGTAGGGCAGTTACGATTATTCCAGAGGCGCAGGAAATTAAACCGCCGAAAACAAGTTTTGGGGTCCGTGCATATGAAGGCAAAGATGAGACAGAAATTACGAAGCAGGGGCACGGCTTTCAGCGTATGCTACTTATTTCCGCATTGCAATTGCTTGCAGAAACCTCCAGCCCAGAGGAGAACAATGGTACACTTTGCCTTGCCATTGAAGAACCTGAACTATATCAGCACCCTATTCAGGCGCGTACGTTTGCGAATGTGCTCAGAATTCTAGGTGAAAATGAGAATCGCGGTATCCAAATTATGTATGATACCCATAGTCCTTACTTCCTTGATTCACAGCATTATGATCAGATTTATCGTGTTATTCGACGTCATGAAGAAAATACAACAGTAAATCTGTACAATACTACGGAAGAGAAAGTTGATGAAAAAGTTACAGAGGCTGGTTTTAAATCTGTTAAGAATTCTATAGGAAAAACTATCTGCAATGATTTAGCTTCTGCTCTTTTTTCGAATGTGGTTATCTTGGTGGAAGGTTCATCAGACAAGGCGATTCTTGAGGAAGTAGCTAATCGATATTTTGACTCTGCTACAGAATTTTGTAAATATGGAATACAAATAATTATGGCAGGCGGTAAGAGTAATATTCCTAAGCTTCATGCTATTCTTAATAATTTTGGTATCGTTACGCTGGCAATGTTTGATAATGATCAATCGAAGAAATTTGATGCTTCGCCAGTTATGATTGAAATGGACAAGAGTTCAAAAGAAATATCTAAGAAAATTAGTGATTCGAAGGCCATGGCCACGGAAAACGAACATGTATCCCGTTATTTTGGAATTGAGGGGGAATGCGGCGATTCCGAATGGCCACAGTCAAACCTCTATTCTGGTAATAGCATTTTTATTGTTGAAGATAATCTTGAAAAGTTCATGGAACATGAATGGTCAGGTTGGGAAGAAGCTCTATGCCAATCCCGTAATGAACTTGGCATTGACAATAAAAAGAATGAAATGACATACCGTTTAGCTGTACAGAAACTTAGCCTTGAAGCTTGCCCACCTAAAATTATTAGTTTTCTCAGATTTGCAATGAATGCGGCAAAGAGGCTCGTATGAAGGTGGCCCAACTTATATATGGAACAATGCTGGGTATATACACCATTGAATAATACTCATCCGAAAAGAGGCCGTCATGAAATACGGGATGAGGAAACCCAGCTGGAAGAAGAGCCTGTCCGCGCGCACGAAAGGGTGCCACCCGCGCGGTCAAGAAAGCGTTGATCCCCGGCTACGGCAAGAAGGGCATGGGATGGCTGCATCCCAAGCGCAAGCTGTACAACACCGTCCACAAGAAGACCACGTTCAGCCTGTTCGACCTGTTCAAGTAACCAGGGCTAAAGGGGAAAATCACATGTGTTCCAATCCAGACACGTACGAGTTCCGACTTTCATTAGACCTTCCTTAACAGAGCGCCGTTCCTACTGATACGTTTTCTGCCTTGCGGGAAGTCCATGAATATTCAGCGGAGAACGGCCCGCGTTTCCACACGGCTACTGAGATGTTTGATTCTCTGGGAATATGACAGGTCCCGCCATGAGAACATTACGTATGGCGGGATCTGGTTTTGTCCTGTTGAGCTGTCGGACACTCAGGCGAGCATGGCCTCGATGTTGTTGCCTTTCGGATCGTGCACGAACGAAGCGTAGTAGGCCGGGCCGTAGTTCGGCAACCAATGCATGGTGAACTGACGGAAACGATTGTAGCCGGCGTCGCCTAGCATGCAATACGGGAAA
>OGOG01002898.1_pt1 | contig 13755 bp, 6 predicted proteins | sample 1552581 | NCBI WGS metagenome assembly OGOG01 (sample SAMEA2580152, study PRJEB22360) | human gut metagenome | biome: human gut; feature: human-associated habitat; material: faeces | place: Denmark | collected 2008/2010 | reverse complement strand
TCCGGTTTGACTGCTACAAGCAGCAGGTCAAGCATTTTGGCACGGCGTTTCATGAACAGTGCTTTCAGCAGATAGAACCATCCTAGAGGGAGCAGACGGCCGTGTGACTTTTGCAGGGCCTCGGCAAGAGACGGCATGGAGATGCCTACGCATACCAGCTTGTCGTCGGCGTCGGTAATGAGGGTAACCATCCGTAAGTCGAGAATCGGGAGATACATCTTTACGTACTGGTTGATTTGCCGTTGCGTCAGCGGGGAGTAGCCGTAGAGCGGGCTGTATGCTTCGTTCATCAGTTCGAAGATTTCCTGTCCGTAGTCTTTGGCTATTTTTCTTCCGGAGGTGTATTTCTTTATCTTCAGGTTGTATTTTCGTTGAATCAGTTCGGAGATACGCTTGTGCTTGTCGGGGATGGCATCGGGGATGTAGATTTTGTATTCCACCCAGTCGGCGTCTTTCTCGAAACCGAGTCTCTCCATGTGTACGGGGTAGTACGGGTGGTTGTAGATAGTAGCCATTGTGCTGAGTTGGTCGAATCCTTCGATCAGCATTCCTTCCGCATCGAAATCGGTGAATCCCAGAGGACCTGTGATGTGGGTCATGCCGCGCTCTTTTCCCCAGTCTTCGACGGTCTTGATGAGTGCGGATGATACTTCGGGGTCATCAATGAAATCTATCCATCCGAAACGGACGTTCTTGCATTCCCACTTTTCGTTGGCGCGGTTATTGATGATAGCGGCCACACGACCTACGATTTTGTCGTCCCGGTATGCCAGGAAGTAATCTGCTTCACAGAACTCGAATGCCGCATTCTTCTTTTTGTTGAATGTGTTGAGCATATCGTCGTAAAGGTCGGGCACGGAATATGGATTGCCCTTATACATCCTGTAATTAAAGCGAATAAACTTCTTAAGTTCTCTCTTTGTAGAGACTTTCTTGATTGTAATAGCCATATCTCGTATTTATGATTGAGGGGCAAAGATACGTGATAATCTTTAAATTACAACGCTGCGGGTGGAGAAAACTGCGTGAGGCGGGATGTACTTTATTCTTCTGCCGCTTTTGACGACAGGCAATAAACATTACCCGCAAAGTCGCAAACAATCATCCTGTTTCCCGATACTGCTACTGTGGAGAAAACCGGTGCTCCGAAGTACAACTTGTCTTTGATAATCCCTGTTGACTGGTCGATAGCGTATAAATGCCCGTCGGAAGCTCCGATATAGACTATTCCTTGTGAAGATACAGGGCTTGTTTCTACTGCTGCCTGTGGCGTAGAAGAATAAGGAGCAGTGTATACAAGAGAAGGTAAAGTCTCGGCTCTCCATTTGATGAAAAGAGTCGGTTTGTCGAGAGCGAAGATTCCACGGTCTGCGCTGCCGAAGATAATCTCATGTTCGGTGACAAGCGGGGTAGATGTCACGTCCAAGTTGGCGGACAGTTCCTTTTGCTGGAGTACTTTACCGGTTTGAGGTTCTATCAGGAAAAAGCTTTTGGAGGAGATGAGCCATAATTTTCCGTCTTTGTAGACCGGAGAAGCACCTCGGTTGCCGAGTCCGTTGTCGGAGAGCTTCCAGAGTTGTTTGCCAGTGCGGATGTCGTTGCCATACAGTCCTCCCCATTGGGTACCACTGATTAGTACGTCTCCGGCGATGGTTAACGTGGTGGTCGAGCCTTCCCGTTGTTTCCAGTCCGTGTTGGTCCATATCACTTTTCCTGTTTTCAGGTCGTAGGCTGAAAGTCCGGCACCGATTCCGGCATAGACGATTCCTTTGTCAATTGTCAGTCCTTCGGTCAGATAGGGATAGTTCTTTAAGTTGATGTATTGTTGCCACAGTGGTTTTCCGGATGCTGCGTCGAGGGCGTACAGATTGCAGGAGGCATCCTGGGCTACAACGATTCCATTTTCGCAGGCAATGGTATTCTTTACCGAGTTTTCCGTGCGGAACTTCCATAGTTGTTTGCCGGAATGGAAGTCGAATGCACAGATATAAGTGTTGAGCGACGTGTTATCATCGGTAGTGGCAATGAATACTCTTTGTCCGGCGATGAGGGGGGAGGTCATGAAGATGTTACTTCCTGTGTTCGCTGTCCATTGTAGTTGCAGGGGGAGTTTGATTTGGGAGTCATTTATTCCACCGGAGTGACTTGCGTTCTGAAGTAGGGTATTCCAGTCCTTCCCTGCGATAGCAGTCGATTTGAAATCTTTCTGATAAAGGAACTGACTGGTGGCAGTCGCTTCCTTTCCGTCGTTGAAGGATGAAGTCACTGTCAGGTTCAGTTTCTTTCCGTTTTCGTTAGCGGGTATTTGAATATTTCCGCTCCAGTTCCAGTCGGTGAGGGGCGACAGGTTGCCTTTGGCTATTTCCCGGTTGTCTTCCGGATTGCTCAGCACATAAGAAACAGACGATGTTTTTGCCTGTGAGTTATAGGTGTTGACCGAGACCGGAAGCTGATAGCCGGTTTCCGGATGTATGGGGGCTGCTTGATTCTTCATCGGAGAAACAATAGCGATTTGCGGTTCGATGAAAGTATAACGCAGTTGCGTTGTGAGGTGATCGTTGGCATCTATCTTTATGTCTCTGAATGAAGAAGGGGAGTGATCGATGCCTCCTTTGTCCAGTGTGCCGGTGCAGATGGTATAAATGCCTTTCTGATTGCGGACGTAGTTGTAGTGCATATGTCCGTAAATTTGTGCTTTCGTGTTGAAGGTACGAAAGTCGAGGATATCCTTTTTGTCTGCCTTGAATACGAAGTTATCGCCGGGAGTAAACAGGTCGTGGTTAAAAAGAACAAGCGCCTGATCTTTCTTCATCAGGGCGAGGTCATTCTTCAGCCAGTTGTATACATCCCTTTGCGTGTAATCGGTCGGGTTGTCTCCGTGGTCGATGGGAGTAACGACATAATGCACGTTGCCGACATCGAACGAATACCATGTCGGGCCATAAATCGATTCATAAAGTTCTTCGCCGTAGTTGCCTTTCACCAGGTCGTGGTTGCCTATGCAGTAATAGACGGGGCAGTCCATTGTTTGTGCATTCACAATTTGATTGTGCACTGTGAGTCCCGGTTCGTAGCAGATGTCTCCGGTATGAATCAGAAAAGCCGGTTGTTCGTTCTTTATGTATTGTTGTAGGTCGGTGACCCAACGCCCCACTCCTCCGGTCACTTCCGTGTCGGTGATATGGATAAAGGAGTGTTCTCTGGTCTTGGTCCGTTCGCTTTCGGTCACTATAAAATCATAGCTTTTTCTGTCTTCCTTGACAGGGAGGTAGAATTGTTGTGTCTCGAATCCGGCAGGTGTAGTAATGCTGATAAATCGGGTTTTCTTGAATCCCGATAGTGAGAACCGGCCTTTTTTATCTGTTTTTACTACGTTCATTCCGTCTGTTACCATCACTCCTGCCAGCGGTTTGTCTCCTTTGTCGAATGTGCCCGATTGATTGGTGTCGACATAGACGGTTCCTTTAAATTGTGCGCACAGCGGAAGATATAGTAAAAATGACAAGAGTATTACGGATAGTCTTTTCATGGTCGGTTCTTTTATTAGGCACGGATGACACGGGTTAACGTGGTTTTTAATTGACCGATCTTTTAAATCCGTGAAATCCGTGTCATCCGTGCCTAAATTTATGATATAAATTAATTATGCTGATACTTATCGTATTTGTTTCATCTCTTCGTTGTATCTCGCTTCCTCCTTACACAAAGGCTTGTACCAGGTCTTTCTTAATATCAGCGTGGTAATCAGAAGCAAGGCGATAGAACTCCAGAGTCCTAATTGTTCGCGGACAACGAGGTACATCGGGATGATGGTAAGCGTACATTGCCAGATGATTCCTATCGCCACATTGAAGGCATCCCTTTTGAAGTTTTTATTCGCCTGAATATGCGGGTAGCGGGCGATTGCTTTCTCCTGAATCGGTTTCCACCATCCCCACGGGCGTACATTGACATAGAAGTTGATCAGAGTCTCTTCATCTGTAGCCGGAGCGCTGTAAGTCCCGATGATACATCCGATCAGAGAGACGCCGAACAGTACGGGGAAGAAATAAAGTACCCATGCATCCGGAACGGTAAATTTCATTACAATAGCTGCCACTACTCCGGCAGTCATTCCCCAGAAGTAACCTTCACCGTTGAAACGCCACCAATGCCATTTCAGTACGTTGGCTGCGATGTATCCTCCGAACAGTGCACCTACAATCCACTGGAAGATTTCATTGATATCTTTCAGGAAGAATCCGATGACAGTGCTCACCACCACTACTGCCACAGAGATGACATAACTGCTGCGTATCTGAGTTTTCACGCTTGCTTTCGGATTGATGTATTTCAGATAAATATCATTTACGATATATGCAGGGGCTGCATTGACGGTAGAGGCAAAGGTCGACATGAAAGCTGCCAGTAGACCTGCCAATAATAATCCTGCAAGTCCTGCCGGAACATATCGTGTGATCAGATGGGGAAGAATCGTCTCAAAGTCCGTGCGGGTCACTTCCATCTGTGTCAGTCCGCCGTCTTCCTTGAAGAAATAGATGGCAAGTAATGCAAATCCCATAATCATCAGATAACGGGGAATTAACAGCACTACGGATACGGAACCGCTCATCATCGCCGCTTCTTTGGGAGACTTGCAGGACAGAATTTTCTGCATATCATAATTGGGCGCAGGCCCTGCCATACTCATGAAGATGCCTTTGAGCAACGCCATCATGACAAAGATGCCTATCAGACTGTAAGGTTCGTTTGCCATTCGTTCGGTCAGCAAACTCATCCTGCTGCTCCAGTCAATATCGAGCGTCCATCCGAAGAAAGGGGAATCCCATCCGGCAGGTACAAAGGAGTGTATCATATCCGGCGCCACCATCTGCATACCGATCACTACGATAACGATGCCTGCCACCGTCATGATAAGGAACTGTACGACATCTGTCCATACGATGCTCAGCATTCCCCCCAACATGACGTAGAAGGTGGCGATAGCTGTGAAGAAGATGCCATATACATGCGGAACATACTCCGGTGATACCGTGAAAGGAATGTAGGGTGAAATGACTTCCCAGGGAATAAAGATTTCCATGAACTTGCCTATTCCTATGAATCCGTAACTCAGAAATCCGAGTACGCTTAATAACGCAAATACGACAACGATGGTATGAGAGAGTGTCGCTCCCTTGCCTTTACCGAAGCGGGTTTTGATCCATTCGGCTCCGGTGAGCACATTGGAACGCCGCAACCACACCGACAGATAAACCATGAGGAATATCTGATTGAATACCGGCCACAGCCAGGGAATCCAGAGACTTTTGAATCCGTAGGCAAATGCCCAGTAAACCATTAGCATCGTACCAGTGATGTCGAACATTCCGGATGCATTGGACAGACCAAGCATATAGAAAGGGAGTGATTTGCCTCCCAGGAAATAGGAGTCCATATTTTGTGCGGCCCGTTTTTTCAGTATGAGTCCGATGACAATCATGGCAATGAGGTAGGCGCAGATGATCAGAAGATCGGATGTGTGTAATTTCATGTTGCTATTTTGATTAGGTTTTGTACATTAATAATCTATCAGGTACAAAAGTAGGTCGAATGTGGGGAAGAAACAAATATTATTTTAACTCATACTGATACTATCTGATACTATTTATCTGACTTCTCAGGCTTTAATAGCTGACACGTCAGGTGTTAATACTTGACGTGTCAGCTGTTAATACCCTGCAACTCAGTTGTTAATATCCATCATGCAGAATGGAACATCCTGAAAGACAGATGATAATACTGCTTCCGGAACTATAATATAACGGCATTTTCCGACATCACGAGCTTATTGGCTTCTATGATATCGTATATGCTTTTCACGGAAGTCGTGGAACGGAGTCTGTCTTCCGGTGTATGCCGGCAGTAATCGATTAGTCGTTCGATCGTAGAAGTCGCTACGTGCATCCGTGTGTCGGAGGAAGCATAGTAGATGTATACCGTTCCGTCTTCATCCGCGATCCATCCGTTGGAAAACAAGACGTTGGATACATCTCCGGTTCTTTCTTCTCCCACAGGTGCCATGAAGTAACCTCCCGGCTGGGCGATTACTTTGCTGGGGTCATCTAAAGACGTCATATACAGATATAGGACATATCTGAGTCCGGCAGCACAGGCACGGACTCCGTGTGCCAGATGTAGCCATCCTTGGGGAGTCTTGATGGGATGAGGCCCTTCACCGTTTTTCACTTCTTTGATCGTGTGATAATGGCGCTGTTCTATGACGATTTCCTTCTTGACCACTGCATGAGTGATATCGTCTATCAATGCCCATGAAATGCCTCCACCGCTTCCGGCGTCGATAAATCCGTCTTGCGGACGGGTGTACAGCGCATACTTTCCGTCTACGAACTCTGGGTGCAGCACCACATTCCGTTGCTGGCTTTGGGAGACGAGGTTGGGCAGGCGTTCCCAGTTTTTAAGGTCCCTGCTGCGTATGATTCCTGCTGCTGCGATGGCCGAAGTGAGGTCTCCTGCGGGTGCGTCCGGATCTTTGCTTTCCGAGCAGAAGATACCGTATATCCATCCGTCCTCGTGTTTTGTCAGACGCATATCGTAGACGTTCGTTTCTTCCGGATATAAGTCCGGCAGTTGTACCGGATATTCCCAGAAGCGGAAATTGTCGATACCATTGGGACTTTCTGCGATGGCGAAGAATGATTTGCGGTCATGTCCTTCTACCCGTGCCATAACAAGATATTTCCCGTTGAATTTGATAGCGCCTGCATTGAATACGGCGTTAATGCCGAAACGTTCCATCAGATAGGGATTTGTTTCCGGATTGAAGTCGTATCTCCACTCCAGCGGGGGGTGGTCTGCTGTCAGAATGGGATATTTGTATCGTTCAAAAACACCATTGCCGGGCAGTATCTTTTCATTTTCACGTGAGATGAGCTCATCATATTCTTTCGTGAGAATATGTAGTCTGTTATCATATCTATTCATATTAATTCTCAAATTATAAAGAGTCTATATACGATTCTTTTGCATTGCTTGACAAGATAAAAAGAGACTGGTTACAATACAGACAATACAAAGGATATACTGCGTTGCAAGAACAATCTCTTTTTATATTCGTCACTTTAAAAGCATGGGGGTACTTTCAAAAGATATGTGTCAAGTTTACAAATTATTGTTTGGTAATGAAATAAGAACGAACGGTATAGCCCGGTTCTATGAAGCTGACCCAATACCAGCCATCTTCTATTTTATCAATTCGGCAATCTTCTATAGGGTACTCTTTGCTTTTGTCTACTTTACCTTTTGCCACTTTATAGAGCATAGGTTTCGTTTTGGTACCGACACTCAGATCACCTGTGAATTCTACTGCGAAGCCAGTCGCTGAAGTGGTCGTTGCACTCTTTATAATCAACTGAGAGATATTGAATTCAGGAGAATAGATCGCTTCACCGGCTTTTGATGTAGAAAGAGACTGATAAGCGTAAGAACCAGCTATCAGATAACGGTACGAAGGATTCACCAGATAAGGATCGTCAATGGTATTAACATAAATATCAATAGATTGTCCCTCTTTATCACTGATAGTTATCGTTTTGTTATAGCGGTATCTTTTCAGTCCTTCGACAATAACTTCTGTCCCGTTTTCCGCCATTGAGCATTTCAGATAGGTGGCAGATCCATTACCTTTACAAGTATATTCGCCATTACCATCCAGAATCTTAATAGTGACAGGTTCATCAATTACCAGATAAGTAATATCTGCGCTATTGTCTACAACAAGTTTCCTGATCACTTTTACCGAGATATCAGCCGTTTTGTTATGTTTGTCTTTTACAGAAAGCGTGGTAGTACCCGGAGCGATGGAAGTAATATCTATTTTACCGTCTTCGCTGATTTTGGCGGTTGCAACAGACTCGTCGGAAGAAGTAATACTATATCCACCGTTTCCGGTATATACTTCGAGAGTTTTGGATTCTCCAAAGAACATAGTAGTAGAACTTGTTTTTATTACCAGTTCCTGTTCTTGATCTACAATGATTTTCACATTTGCTGATTTCTTTGTCCAGTCGGTAACAGTTAATGTCGCAGTGCCATATTCCAGGCCTGTCACAATTACTTCATTGCCCGAAATGACTGCTGTTGCTACTGTTGCGTCTGAACTGTTCACTTTGTAGCCGCCATTACCTTCGACGATACTGAAACTTCCTTCGGTTGTTTCATCCAGATTAATCGTTAAAGTCTCTGCATTTACAGTCAGATTTGCATAACTAGGTAGGTCTTCGTCACAGCCGGAGAATAGTCCGATGGCACAAAGTGCGATTCCTGCTAAGTATATTATATTTCTTTTCATGGTATTCTCTAATTTATAATTCATTATTCAGCTTCGTGGCCTTTTATTTTACCGGTCACAGTTACTACACTGTATTTAGGAACAGTAATGGCACGCAAACCGCTTGAAGACGGATTGATCTTTTTTTGTTGCCATTTCACATTTTCACTGGATGTATAAGTTCTCATATTTTGAAATTCTACTCCCTCGATCTCCACTAAAGTAGAGAAGGACTCCTTTTCAGAAGCGTTGACCAGAACGATGGTATAAGTATCGTCTTTTATATAAGCAGAAACCAATAACTCTTCCGGAAGCTTGTCGGCCTCTGAAGAAACAGCTTCTACATCCACACGTACAGCATCAGGTTCGATGTACTTAGTGTACTGTCCGAAAGTATAGTAGCGGGGTACTCTATAGTAGGTTGTACTAGGCAATGCCTCTTCCAGCTGTATCAGGTTTTCGCCCGTTGTGCTGCAAGGACGTGCACCTGCCCACCATACAAAGCCGCTTACATTACCATTTGCCATATAACTGTGGAAGGTTTTTGCCCACTTCATTGCATCCGGCCATGTTTCCTTACGGTCCTTATCATCACTGATCTCTGTCTGCCAGATATGGAGATTATGCTTTTCCGCTTGTTCGAAAGGTGCGATGCTTGCATCTGTTGTGGAATAGCCGTGACCAGCAACAATCAAATTCGGGTCTGCCAATTCAGGATACTTTTCAAGGCTTGAATTAATATGTTTAGTAGCCCATGACCACCAGGCATTCTCGCCATATACCAGTTTCATATCACTATGTCCTCTCTTGTTCATCTCCGGACGAAGGTTTTCGAGTACGAACTTAGCCATTTGGTCTACGCTCCAAGAGCAGCTGGCCCATCCTCCCATACTGGATAGAACATCCGGTTCATTCCATCCGGACATCGCATAGATATCAATGCCCAATCCTTTTTCATACGCATCTACAAAATCCATCAGGTATTTTGCATAATCTTCGTAGTAATCTGCCTTCAAGTTTCCACCATTAAGTTTACCATTGCTTTTCCATACAACAGGGGGACACCAAACAGAAAAGAAGAACTTGACATCTTTAAATTTTTTGTTGATATGGTCAACCAGCCACATTTGTCCCAGTTGCGTCTGCTCTCCGCACTCTTCACCGTTGTAGTTACGCCAATAGTTATTGATCATAGAAGGATCATCGGGGCGTAACATGAAATTGCGGTCCATTTTGAATTCAATATCACCCGTTTCCGGATTACAATAAGAAGGGAATACTTCGCCACGGAAAATATTCAGGGCTAAACCTGATTTACCGAACAAGTCTTCCATCACCGCATCACGTTGCATGGTATTCCAAATACGGTGTGACCATCCACAGAACGCACAGCCGAAACCGTCAATCACTTGGTGTTTGTTCTCTTCTCCAATCTTCATCTTTATGACAGCGGTAGTGGTTGGTTCCGGCGCAATTCCGTCATCTTCAAAGTTTTCTTCTACAGGGTCCGGAATGTATACATCGCTGTGATCTAAACTTCCATCATCGCAAGAGTATCCTAAAAAGAGGAAAAGCGCTATAAATAATAATGAATATATCTTTTTCATAATTTTCTAATATAAATGGGTTTAAAGGTATTATCTCCACAGTTCAGTTTGTTCCATGGCATTGTTATTGTTTAACTCACCGGAAGGAATCGGATAATATCTGTATTTCTCTTGGAAATTATCTGCTCCCTGCTTTTCATTTGCGTTGAAGATTGTCTTGATCTCTTGAGTGGTATACCAACGTTTCAAGTCGTCAAAACGGTGTCCTTCACCGAAGAATTCAAGTAAGCACTGATGTTCGATTTCAGCCATTAAATCAGCTTGGGCAAAAGTCTTGTCTGCCAATCCGGCTCTTTTGCGAATGATCTTTAATGCTGTATTTGCACCATTGGCATCGTTTGTCATAGCACAGGCTTCGGCATACATCAACAGTACTTCTGAAAAACGCATAGCACGCAGATTGTTTGCTTTACCTTCCTTATGCCCCATATTATCGGCATTAGTCGCGTTCACAAAATATGCAGTGTACTTTTTCAGCAGAAACATACCGTCTCCCTGGCTGAATGTGGGAGCACCTCCGGTCATTTTACCACTGTTGCCATCCCAGAGATCTTCCATCGAACGGTTGCCGCCATACCATTTTTCATTCTTAACAACGTCATTCATAGATTCCGGATTAAAGAATAAACTTGCGTACATACGTTTGTCAAACTTTGTATCCGATCCGGCAGGACGTTCTTCTTTCACAAACTGGCCGACAGCGAAACTGGAAGGCATCAATTTAGCCCAACCACCGCCGGCAACCGGACCTACAAACTGGGGAAGAGAGTTACCGAGGCTGATGCCACTTTCGTTACCCCATGTCAATTCACCATCACTACTATATTGCAATTCGAATACAGATTCTTCATTGTTCTCTTTTGCTGTAGTAAAGTTTTCAGCGAAGTTCTCTATCAGGTTGTAACGTCCCGTATAGTAAGGAGCGTTCATCAATAATTGCAGTTGTGCTTTTGCTTCAGGATACTTGTGCTGGTACAGATATACTTTGGCAAGCATAGCGATGGCGGCCCCTTTCTCAATGCGACCTTTTTCATCACCGGAACGGGTCACAGGAAGGTTACAGCTGATAGCATCTTTCAAATCATCTTCTGCCTGTTTCCAAAGCTGTTCTTCCTTGGCGGCGGGTTTGTTGCTTTCGTCTTCGTTGGATGGAGCCACACGCAGAGGAACTTCTTTATAGTTGTGTACTAACAGGAAGTATTGGAAGCCTCTCAGAAAGAGAGCTTCTCCTTTAATGGTGGAACGGTCTTCCTCACTAATCCCTGTTGCCGGAACCAAATCAATATTCTTCAGTACCAGATTGGCACGCTGAATACCTGCATAGAGTGCTCCGTATGGATCATTTCCTGTTGTACTGGAGTTTTGGAATGTAGCGATGGCCCACATGGAAGCCTCTTCATTCAGAATCGTAAAGATATCGTCACCGCGGCTGTTCAGATTCAACCATCCGTCGAATGCACCGTAATAACCGTTCATTTGATATTTAATCGGTGAGTAGGCGGCAGCAAGACCGCTCTCTGCATCAGCTTTATTCTTCCAGAAATTATTTTCTGTGAAGTGATTGGGATCTGACAGATCCAAAAAGTTGGATTCGTTGCACGAGGTCAATGCTCCGGAAAGGAGAGTCGCCACGCATATGTATGATAACCAGTTCTTTTTCATGTTATAAATTCAATTAGTGTGTATTATCTTCGTATTATAAGCTAACCTGAATACCGAAAGAGATAGTACGTGGTAGCGGATAACGTCCTTGGTCGATTCCTCTTGAGAATACGCTGTAAGATGCGCCGATATCTACACTGCCGCTTTCTCCGAGGTCGGGAGAATAGCCCGAATATTTACTCAATGTGAAGAGGTTCTCCATTGATGTGTAAATTCTTACATTTTCCAGTTTTACTTTCTTCAGCAAGTTTTTCGGGAGTGAATAGCCGATATCCAGTGTTTTCAGACGGAAGTAAGAGCCGTCTTCCAGCCATCTGTCGGTATATGCCAATCCATTATCTGTACCGTCTGTTTTAGAGAAACGAGGAATGTCGGTGTTCTGATTATCCGGTCTCCATGAGTTAGCCAGCTTAGTGCTGTAGTTGCCGTTGAACTTACCCGATTCAAGGCAGTAACGCTGATAGTTATATATTTTGTTACCTGTCATGCCGTCAAAGAACAGACCGAAGTCGAATCCTTTCCATTCACCGCCTAAGCGCAGGCCGAATGTAAAATCAGGGAACGGATTGCCTACATCATGTTGGTCATTCTCATCAATAATACCGTCACCATTCCAGTCTTTGTAACGTACGTCACCCGGTTGTGCGCCCGGCTGAATTTGTTTGCCGTCCTTATTCTTGTAGTTATCAATCTCTTCCTGTGTGCGGAAAATACCGTCAGTTTCAATCAGGTTGAAGTATGACATAGGGTGTCCTTCTTCAAATCTGTTAATACCGCGTCCGCCGGCACCGTGAGCTGAGTAACCGGAAATAGCCATGTTGTTACCACCGGCAGTAATCTTCGTTACTTCATTCTTTTCAGTAGTAGCATTTGCACCGATATAGTAGCTGAAGTCGTCACCGATAGTACTGCGCCAATTGATGGATAATTCGAATCCTTTGTTACGTACCTGGCCGGCGTTCTGGATAGACAGACCGCTGATACCGGTAGAAGCAGCATAAGGGACAGGAAGTAATACATCATTTGTATTTTTTACATAAGCATCGGCTGTCAATGTTAATTTGCCGTTCAACAGACTCAGGTCCAGACCTGCATTGAAAGTTTCTGTACTTTCCCAAGTCAGATCGTTGGGGGATACTGCGGTTACATTAGGCAACTGACCGAACCAAATGTTATTGCCTTGCAGGTAATTCATGCCATCGGATACTACGCTGATGGTAGGATAGTATTTATCCATCTGCTGATTACCTAGTTTACCGTAGCTGAAGCGAAGTTTGAATTGGTCAAATACATTTTCCAATGGTTTGAAGAATTTCTCACGGTTGATGTTCCATCCGATAGATGCTGAAGGGAAGCTACCGAACTGGTGTCCTTTCTTGAAACGTGAGGAACCATCGCGGCGGATAGATGCAGAAAGCAGATAACGGTCATCGTAAGAATACATGATACGTCCGAAGAGCGAAACCAAAGCCAATTCGTTTATTGAGCTGGAGGCTGTCATTGATTTAACGTTACCCGTCATTGTCTCAATGAACTCAGGGATATCTGTATTGCTGCCGTTCAGACCGTAGCTCTTGTCTTTTTGTGCAGAATAGCCGACCAATGCGGAAAGATTATGTTTGCCAAATATCTTATCATAGTTCAATGTATTCTCCAATACCCATGATTCGTAATCGGCAGAGCCTTCACTCAGGTCAGGGGCATCGTTTTTACCATAAGTTCCCAGGTCGTAGGCACCCGTATATGTACGGCTTTTGGTGTGGTCCTTTCTAAGTCCTAAGTTCAGTTTATATTTCAATCCTTTAATAACTTCAGCTTGTAAATAAGCGTTTAAGAAGATCTGAGTTTTTTCATTGTTTTTGTTCACCGTACTATAATATGCATACGGATTCGGAAGATTGATGTCTGCGGAAGTTCCCCAACCGGTCGGGTTTGTCGGATCAAAGACTGGAACTACTGAAGGGAAACGCAAAATTTCACCCATAGTATCCTGATTAATGTTACCTTCACCCTTAGAGAGGCGGACTATCATCGATTCACCGATAATCAGGCGATTATCCAGAAAAGAGTAATCGCTTTTCAAACGGATATTATATGATTCGTGACTGGTGTTGCGAAGAATACCTTCTTTGTTCAAATAGCTTGCGGACGCACTGT
>OGOG01002865.1_pt1 | contig 13891 bp, 8 predicted proteins | sample 1552581 | NCBI WGS metagenome assembly OGOG01 (sample SAMEA2580152, study PRJEB22360) | human gut metagenome | biome: human gut; feature: human-associated habitat; material: faeces | place: Denmark | collected 2008/2010 | reverse complement strand
GGAAGCACGCACCTTTTCCCGCCACTCCTCATCCAGGCAGTGCCATGCATCCCCGAGTAAGAGCACCTGCCACAAGATATCCGCTTCTTCCGCAAAAAGCAGCTGTTCCAGAAACGGTGTCACAAGATGCGCCCTCTTTCCGTCCGCATCTAAGACCGCACGCAGGATTTCCGGAACCATTCCGTCCGCCTCCGCACCCTCGGTCTGGAATACCAGAAACTGTTTTTCCTCCCCGTCCGTCTCCTGCAGCCAGTTTGCAATCTGTCCTGCCGCAGCCGAGAATGTACAGTATTCTTTTGCGGTGCTGTACGCTTTTCCCGCATGAAGATCCTGCGCCGTGTAATCCGGCAGTACTGCCGTGCGTTTTCCTTTCTGATTCAGGTAAAGTGCCATCCACTCTGTATACACGGACAGCGGCGGCAGATACACCGTCTCCTGCTGCGGTTCTTTCGTCTCTTTCATGCCTTTCTTCACGTCCCGAAGCCGCCCGGACAATACGGCTGCCTCCGGCAGTATGGCGCGCTCCGTGCAGTTCTCTACATGGGATAAGCTGTTTAAAAATGCCTCGATTCTCGTTATCACTCCCACCTTGGACTGATGCTCGTCCACCTCTATTTTCAGGTACGGCTTGTCCCCCATAATTTCCGCAAAAAGGTGGGAGATCATGCCGTCCGGTCCGCAGCCGTGGTTCGTCAGATAGACGGCATACAGATTCGGATGCTCCTTAATGATCTTCGCTCCCGACAGAATGTGCTGCGCAAATGGCCAGTACAAATTCGGATAATAACCGGACAAATCCACATCATGTCCTTTCAGATGGGAAAGTGTCAACACTCTGCGCCCTCTCTTTAACAGTTCCTCGGGAATTCCCATATTTAAAACCGGGTCTGACACGCCGTAGTTTCTTGTAATCAAAACGAGCACCTTGTCCTCCGGTTTCAACTCGTCCAGGATCTGCGCGCCCAGTTTTTCAGAATTCTTCTCACAGTGCACCATCGCCGCCGCGCCCTTCGCGAGCGCCGCCGCACACCGTGCCTTGTCGCATCCCAGTTCCTCTCCCGCTTTGATCATCGCTCCCGCAAGCTGCGGTTTTCCCATATCCAGATCCAGAACCGGGCAGATCAGCTCCACGCCGCGTTCCGAAAGCCCCAGCACACTTGCGACAATCCGCGGCGCTGTCTGCATATAGACACAGCCGTAATTGTGCGCAACGCCGGAAGTCTCATGCCGGATCGTATGGATACACGGGATAAAAATATAGTCCACCTTTTTTCTCGCAAGCCATTCCATGTGCCCGTGCAGTAATTTTACCGGATAACAGGTCTCCTCCGCCGCCATCTCCTGTCCGAGCGCAATGATCTTATCGTCCGTCTCCGGCGACAGCAATACATTAAAGCCGAGAGTCTTAAAATACTGGTACGCCATCGGAAAAAATTTATAAATCATGAGCGCACGCGGGATTCCCACAGTCTTTTTCCCCGGCAGCAGCGTTCCGTCATAGCCTGCCAGAAACCATTTCTGGCTCTTCCGGTAATTCTCCTCATTCCAGATGCTCTCCTTTTGGGATGTGCCACCCTGCTCTTTTGCCGCGAGCGCCGCTCCGTATGCCCCGGTCACATCGTAAAACGGCGTGATGTGAAGCCGTTCTCCAAACACTTCATAGAAAGCCGCAACGATTCCCTCGTTATGCACGACTCCGCCCTGAAGGCAGATATGTTCTCCCTTGCGCTTATTGCCGACTACCCTGTTTAAATAGTTTCTGACAATCGAGCGGCACAGCCCTGCACAGATATCCTCCTTGTCCGTGCCTGCCGCAAGCTCCGCTGCAATCTTGGATTCCATCAACACGGTGCAGCGCTCTCCCAGATCGATCGGCACATTTGCTTTCAAGGCACTGTTTCCGATCTCCTCCAGCGATACTTCCATGCGGTTCGCCTGTTCCTCGACGAAGGAGCCCGTACCCGCCGCACACACTTTGTTCATCTCGAAATCGACGACCTGACCGTCCCGGATACTGATGTATTTGGAGTCCTGACCGCCGATCTCAAACACGGTATCCACCTCCGGGCACAGATGGGCAGCCGCGCGCGCCTGCGCCGTGATCTCATCCAACACCGTGCCTGCACCGGTCTTCTCCGCGATATAGTACCGCCCCGATCCCGTGACACCAATGCCTTCCCACGTGAGTGATTCCCCGTATTTCTGCTTTAACTGTGCCATTCCCTGCTGCACCGCGCCGAGAGGATTGCCGCGCGTTCTAAGATACAGATCGTCAATGACGGCTCCGTCCTCACCCGTCAGCACAAGGTTTGTGCTCGTGGATCCCACGTCAATCCCGAGCCAGAGCTTTTCCCCGCCACGTAACGGTCTGGTCCGGTGAAGTGCCTCCTTCTCGTAGTCATATCGCGGCAGCGCCTTTCTTTTTTGCTCCTCATCCGCCACCTCCCTGCGGACCGGGTGTTTCCAGTCGAAGGCCAGCTTCCCGTGACATGCACAGGCTGCGATTCCGGCAGCAGACACCACAGCTCCCTCTTCCCCGCAAAGCAGTTCTTCCTCTTTTAATCCGAAGATATCACAGATGGCGAGGCGCACGCCTTCATTATAGACAACGCCTCCCGTCACAAGCACCGGCGGCTGTACCGGAAGTTTCCGCACGACCGCAGATTTAAAATTGCGGATCACGGCATAGGAAAGTCCGAGCAGAATATCTTCCACCGGCACACCTTCCTGCTGTCTGTGGATCAGGTCTGTCTTGGCGAACACGCTGCACCGTCCCGCAAGCCGCGGCACACTTTTCGCCCGTCTGACATACTCCGAGTAGGCGGACAGCGGAAGTCCGAGCCGGTACATCTGATCCTCGAAAAATGCTCCCGTTCCGGCGGCACATTCCCCGTTCATGGCGTAGGAGAGCGTCTCTCCCTCACGGATTCCGGTAAGGAAGCAGGAATTCTGTGCTCCCATCTCTACGATGCTTCCCGCGTCCGAATAGAGCATTCTCTGTCCTTCCAGAAGGCTGCTGATGCGGTTGATCTGCACTTTCTTTTGGATCCCCGGATACAAACAGACTGCACCGGGATTGACCGCTGCATACAAAATCCTGTCGCCGCACGATGTCTCCACCTGCCCAAGCATGTCCACAAGATTCTGATACAGTTCTCCGCGATGCAGTCTGTAATCTTTATATATGATGTTTTCGCCTTCGACAACAGCGATGGAAATACTTCCATTTCCGATGTCGATTCCAAGTCCTGCTTCTCTCATTGCTTTCCTCCGAAATTGCCTCTTACGCATAGTTAGAATATTCTAACTAAATGTATCACATTGCAAGAGCCGTTTCGGTTGCAAAAGCAACGGAATCAGTTTTCTATTAGAGAAAGATTCTCAAATAGTTCGATCAGTCTAACTTCAATCCTGCCAGAAGCGAGCCAAGGCTGGTTCCTGTGGATGTGTGGTCTGTGTATGCCTCCAGATCTTCCACGCCTTCGGTATCTACCATCTCCTCTGCCAGTGCCTTCATGGACAAGCTGATCTTATTGTCGTTGGTATTCAATACCTTTGCCTTGACCTTCTCTCCGACCTTAAGCACTTCGGACGGCTTTCCGATTCTGCGCTCACAGATCTGTGAGATGTGTACCAGTCCGCTCAGTCCGTTGCCCAGATCAATAAATGCGCCGTACGGCATCAGGCTCTCGACAGTTCCCTCAAGCACGGTTCCCGGCACGATCATGGAGATCTTGTGATTGCGCTCCTCCGCCTCTGCCTCGAGTGCGACCGCCTTTCCGGAAAGCACGAGCTTTTCGCGCTCCTCATCCACCGTGATGACCCGGACCGGAATCTCTTTTCCTACCCAGCTCTCCGTATCCTCCACATAAGCGGATGTGATCTGGGATGCCGGAATGAACGCGCGGATCCCCTCAAGATATGCCACAACGCCTGCCTTCACGCTCTCCTTGATGCGGACGGTTACCGTTGTACCCTCCTCCATCATCTCTTTGAGCTTCTCCCATGCCTGCTCTTCATTGGCTTCCCTGCGGGAGAGAAGAATGTTGCCTGCGCCGTCGTCTACCCGGATCACGGTCGCCTCGATCGTATCCCCCACATGCACAGCCTCCGCCAGTGAGAAATCCGGATCGCTGCTCATCTCCTCCGCACTGATAAATCCCGGTGCATAATATTTCAGGTCAAGCGTAACGCCCTCCTCGTTGACATCGATCACCGTGCCGGTTAAAATATCTCCCTCTCTGATTCTGCGGAAAGAAGCTTCTAACTCCTCCTTGTAATCATCCATTGATTCCATGTGTCTTAAACCTCCATCTCTTTTTCTACCTGTAGTGTACCACATTTCAGTCTGATTACAACCTTGAATAAGTCACCGTCCACCTCGATCGTCAGTTTTCCGCCCTGCGCCTCGGTAAAACTTCTGGCGATGGCAAGCCCCAATCCCGAGCCCTCCGTACCGCGTGAAGTATCGCCGCGCACGAAGCGCTCCGTGATTTCCTCCGGATCAAAATTCAGTTCCGTCGCCGACATATTTTTGATCGTGATCTCCACGAACTCCTCCGGTGCCTCCCCGGATGTGTGCACCTGCACGTACACGCGGCTCTGCGGCATCGCATATTTCTGAATATTGACAAACAGATTTTCAAAGATGCGGAATGTCTTCTGATTGTCGAGCACCACGATCACTTTTTCCTCCGGCACATCCCATCGCAGCACAAGCCCCATCGCCGCAAAGCGCTCCGTATGCTCCACCGCAACCTGCTTTAACAGATTCACCACATCGACTTCCATCGGATGCAGCACAATATTGTTGCTGGTCGCCTTGCTGACCTCAAAAAGATCCTCGATCAATATTTTTAACCGCTGGCTCTTTTTATCGAGCGTCTCAATGTATGACCTGCGCTCCTCCTCCGTGATGTCCTCCTTCTTTAACAGTTCCACGTAGGTTGTGATCGCCGTGAGCGGTGTTTTTAAATCATGGGAAACGTTCGTGATGAGATCCGTTTTCATGCGCTGGCTCTTCACTTCCTCATCCACCGCCTTCTTAAATCCGTCGCGCACCCTGGAAAGCTCCACCTTCATCGGCTCATATATTCCCAGATCCTCGGTGATCTCCGTGTCCAGATCTCCGTCCGCCATCCGGCTTACACTGCGCAGCAGCGCCTGATAATCTCTGCCGATCCTGTCATAATATTTTTTGATAAAACAGAACACAAAGATGGAGTACACGATCAGCGCGCCGATGCCGAAAAACCACATCATCGAGCAGAGCGACAGCACCGCAAAGTTGATCAGCACGATTTTCCAGATCGTCTTTGTGGATTTTTCTGAAAAATCCACATGCGCCACCTCATAGCGGAACGTGTTCCACAATTTTTTCAACCACGGAAAAATCTGATAAATCAGGCTGTACTGCCTGATATATTCCCTGACTCCCAGGAAAAATACCGGACGCAGTATGCGAAGCGCCGCATACCAGATGCCATACAAAAACAGGAGCGGAACCATCATCTGTCCAAGCTGTAAGATGGCTCTCCAGGCATTGTTTCCAAGTAAAACATCCACTCCTTCGCTGTAATAGGAATAGCTTCTTATGATATCGTAGAAGTTTTCCTCCATACATGCCATGCAGCAGACGGCAATCACCGCCACCTCCATGAGATACCATTTTCCCGGGCGCTGCATTGGTATGTCTTCCTTCCAGATGCGTCTGCTCGTCATAAGAAACATCCATCCCGCCACCGCAGCAAGGCTTACCAGAAACAAAATGCTTCCGCCAGACGCGCGGTACACTAACACCACCTGCACCCAGTAATTTGTCATATCCTCATACGGATCTCCCAAGGAAATCGTATCACTCGTTGATACCGGAAGTCCAAAGATCACTTTAAAGTCCTTCGGTCCCTGCAGCTGACCCGCTTCCACATATCCGCCCAGCGACTGTCCCAAAAGATTTTCCCGGTCTACATTCTGAAACGCCTTGATCAGAACGCTGCCGCTGATATTTTCGTCGTACAGCGGTGTCACTTCCAGCGCGCCCTCTTTGTCAAAGGATAAGCATACGATGTCCGTATAATACTGCTTTATCTTCTCCGTCACGGTTCCATCCACGCATGTCTCGAGCGGCTGATCCGTATTTTTCACGCAGTCAGCACTGCTTTTGTATACACAGTAATCGATGTTCCAGCTGTCACTCTCAAACTGGCTTTTCCATTCGTCAAACGTAGAGGTTACCGTGTCCTTTACATACTGGTAATCTTCATCATCCGTCGGCAGATTCAAAAACAGTCCGCCTGCATCTGCCTGCCCGCTCCGCTCCATCTGCTCTACATACAGGACATAGCTGCCCTGATAGAGTGTCTGTACCGTATCGTTGTCCACGCTGTCCGAGGACTCGCGCATCATCTCCGCTTTCTGCTGCTCTTTCTGTCTCTCAGCCGTCCGGTACACCACCGGGAAAAAACACATGGTAATGATCGTGATGAAAATGATTCCCGCGATCGCTATGATAATCCGCTTGCTGCTGTTTACGGCATTGTTGTTGCTGCTGTTGCCGGCACCGTTATTTCTGCTGGCACCACTGTTGCTGCTGGCATCGTTATTTGCGCTGACATTGTTATTGCCGGCACCGTTGTTTCTATTGTTGTTTTTCAATTTTATATCCAACACCCCACACCACCTTTAAGTATTTTGGATCTCTCGGATTGATCTCAATCTTGTCCCGGATATTTCTCACATGCACCATAATCGTATCGGTATTGATCGCCTTTTCATTCCACACGCGCTCATAGATCTCGTCCGCCGAATATACACGCCCCGGTGTCCGGATTAAGAGCGCAAGTATCTTGAACTCAATCGGCGTCATCTTCACCGGTTTTCCATCCACAAACACCTCCACGGTGTCCTCATTCAGTTCCAGTCCTCCGATCACATGAATCCGGTCGTTCTTTTCCTCCTTCGGACTCCTGTTTGCAAACTGCGTATACCGGCGGAGCTGGGAATTGACGCGCGCCATCAGTTCCAACGGTGTAAACGGCTTGGTCACATAATCATCCGCCCCGATATTTAATCCGATTACCTTGTCAGTCTCCTCCGATTTTGCCGAGAGCATAATGACCGGAAAGTCATATTTTTCCCGCAGCTTCATGGTCATTGTAACGCCGTCCATGCGCGGCATCATGATGTCGACGATCGCCAGCGAGATCTTCTCCCGCTCCATCACCTCGAGTCCTTCCACGCCGTCTGCCGCCTTGAATACGTTGTAATTCTGACTCTTTAAAAAGATTTCAATTCCGTCCCTGATTTCTTTATCATCCTCAACAATTAAAATGTTATATTGTTCCATTTTTCCGCTCCTGCTCTTGTTCTCTTTTCTGCTATCATAACACATCCGCCGCAGAATCACACGCCTCCCCGTGCATTGATTACATTTTACCTGATCTGCCGCAAAATTCCCCGCAGAAATACCCGAAGAATTTCTAAAGAATTATTTAGAATTATTATCTTGACAACTGCCACTTTGTAGTGTATAGTAGTACAAGTGCTGAGGCAACTCACACAGATGCTGCTGTGGCTCAGTCGGTAGAGCGTCGCATTGGTAGTGCGGAGGTCACGGGTCCGATTCCCGTCAGCAGCTTCATTGAGAAGAAGCGAAAATCCTTGAATGAAAGGGTTTGCGCTTTTTTGTGCTATGGTGTTACAGTGTTACGGTATTATGGCGAATATATTGTGATGGAAGTCTGGATGAGGGGGAATATACGGTTGAGGCGTTAATGCTATCTCATGTCCAAGGGGAAAGTAGGAAAACTTTTTCTTGTCCTGCGGGTCTCAACGATACTTTTCTACTCTTGGACCCGATTTTTGCTTCTATGCGGGTCTGGTTCGCACTTTTTCTCGTCTCAGACCCGGGTTGCTCTTCCTTTCTGGCATTATGTCAACCTTTTTCTGTTCTTTCCGGGTCTGGCACGCACTTTTTCTCTTCTCAGACCCGATTTTTACTTCTATACGGGTCTGGTTCGCACTTTTTCTCTTCTCAGACCCGGGGTGCTCTTCTCTTCTGGCATTATGTCAACCTTTTTCCATTCTCTACGGGTCTGACACGCGATTTTTCTATTCTGGGACCCAATTTTTGCTTCTATACGGGTCTGAAACATTCTATTTCCATCCTGAGACCTGGGTTGATTTTCCATGTTACTCTGGGACTTCGCCTTTTCCTTCTATCAGCCCCGGATTCCAGTTTGTTTCACGATTCTTCACACATTTTTCAACACTGCTTCATACCTTTTTCACATTTATCCGGTATCTTAATCATTGTCAAGAGGAAATCCCCATTGACACAATTTCTTTTTCATAATATGGCCGGTAAGTACCCCACATCTTACCGACTTCTCCTTCTTTTTATAAAATGATAAACGTACAAAACGCCTCACCATCCGGTGAGGCGTTTTGCGTATTCCTGTTGAATACCCAGATTCTGTCAACTTCTCCTTTACTACATGCGATTCATCATCTTAATGTGTGACTTGAACAGGGAATAATATTTCATTCCCTTGTCTTTGCCATAGTGCCCCTGCAATGCTGCGCGGAGAGAATTGAGATTCTTTCGCTTTCCGTTTGCCTGATAGAGGAATCCCGAAAAATCTTCCGGCGGTTCCTTTGCATATTCACTGTGGTCAAAAACCATTTTGCAGTACATGTCAAACTTTTCTTTTAAGCCATAAGCCGGAAGTTCTGACCAGTAAGACGCATACTCTGCATTCGTCTTCAGTTCCTGATACAGCCGCTTGCCTTCTTCCTCGCCGAGAAGCGCAACCAGTGCATTGTGAAAATCCACCAGATTTTCCTTGCTGATGCAAGCACACAATGTCTTTAAAATTGCTCTCTCTGCATTCAGATCCAGTCCAAACTTCACTGGCGCTTCGCTCTGATCCGTGGCATTTGACACACTCTGTGGATTCTCTGACATTTCTTCTTTCAAATCCATCATTTCTGTCATCTGTCCGGATTGTTCCTCCGTCAGATCCGGCTTCTCATTCCCTGCGTTCTGCGTCTTTGCTTTGTCACTCTTCTGTGACTTTTCCGAACGATCCGGTTCTGACATACGCTCAGACTTTTCTGCTTTCGCTGACTTTCTTGACCGTTTTGCCCTGCCAGTCTTCTCTGCCGGCTCAGCCTTCCCGGATTCCTCTGCCAACCCAGCTTTTTCTGCCGATTCCGACTTCCCGGATGTCTCTGCATCCTCAGCCTTCCCGGTCACTTCCGGCTTCCCGGATTCCTCTGCATCCTCAGCCTTCCCGGTCACCTCCGGCTTCCCGGATTCTCCTGCCAACCCAGCGTTTTCTGCCGGTTCAGCCTTCCCGGATTCCTCTGCCAGCCCAGCGTTTTCTGCCGGTTCAGCCTTCCCGGATTCCTCTGCATTTCCAACCTTTCCGGACGCTTCCGGATTCCCGGATTCTCCTGCCTTACCGCCGGCTTTCGACGGTTCTGACTTCTTGGATGACCGTGGCTTCTTTGACTGCTCTCTGCCACGCTCTGCTTCCGCTTCCTGTCCAGTCTCCCGAACCTGCTCTGCTTCCGCTTCTGAGCCGCTCTCCCGAACCTGCTCTGTTTCCACTTCCGGACCAGCCGCTCTGGTCTGTTCCTGTTCCGGCTCTACTGCTGCCCCGGATTCCTTTGCCACGCGCTGCTTTTTCTCTGTCAGCATTCTGTGGCATTCCTTTCCGCTTAAACGGCTCACAGGCATTTTCCGCGTTGACCAGTAGCGCACCGCAGCGTCAAATCCCGTATCATTTGATACAATGACATACTCCCTGTCCGCGTTCTGGCTCAGGCGATAGCCAAGTTCCGATACCAGCTGGAAATCCAGCGCATTGCTTCCCTCAAAACACTTAATAAAGTCTGCTTCCTTTTCCGTCTCCTTGAGCATCCTCACATTTTCGTAATTCATATGCGGGCTCTTTGTCGTATAAAATACAAGAACCTCGTCATCTTCCTGCGAGGATACCAGAAGCGGCACCCATATATCTCCTACATTCTCACTGTCAACCAAATAAATTTTTCCCATTCATTCTCCTGCTGACAGAATCCTTTTTTATTGTACCACATTCCGCTTTTATACTGCAATGTTGTTTTTCCGCTGACACTTCTTCACTTTCCCGTGTTCTGTTTTTATAAAATATCGATGTACTCCCCCGCAAGCGCCTTGTTCATGCTGCGCACCGCACAGAATTTTCCGCACATGGAACAGGTGTCCTCGTGCTCCGGTTTGCGGTCCTCGCGGATCTGTTTTGCGGTCTCGGGATCAATCGCACATTCCCACTGTGCATCCCAGTCCAGCACACGGCGTGCGTCTGCCATCTTGTCGTCAATCTCTCTTGCGCCCCGCACGCCCTTGGCAATGTCTGCCGCATGCGCCGCAATTTTCGATGCAATGATGCCCTGCTTGACATCCTCCACATTCGGAAGCGCCAGATGCTCTGCCGGTGTCACATAGCACAAAAATGCAGCTCCATTCTGCGCGGCGATCGCTCCTCCGATCGCGGAAGTGATATGGTCGTACCCCGGGGCAATGTCCGTTACAAGCGGTCCCAGTACATAAAACGGTGCTCCCATGCAGATCGTCTGCTGAATCTTCATATTCGCTGCAATCTGATCCATCGGCATGTGGCCCGGTCCCTCTACCATGACCTGCACATCTCTTGCCCAGGCACGCTTTGTAAGTTCGCCCAGCCGCACCAGTTCCTCAATCTGACACACATCGGATGCATCCGCCAGACAGCCGGGTCTGCAGGCATCGCCCAGGGAGATCGTCACATCATGCTCCCGGCAGATCTCAAGGATCTCATCGTAATACTCGTAAAACGGATTCTCCTCTCCGGTCATACACATCCACGCAAACACCAGTGAACCGCCTCTGGATACAATATTCATTTTTCTCTTATGTTTCCTGATCTGCTCGATCGTCTTGCGCGTGATTCCGCAGTGCAGCGTCACAAAATCCACGCCATCCTCGGCATGCAGGCGTACCACATCAATAAAATCCTTTGCGGTCAGTGTCGCAAGATCCCTCTGATAGTGAATTACAGAATCATACACCGGAACGGTTCCGATCATGGCCGGACATTCCGACGTCAGTTTTCTCCGGAACGGAATGGTGTTCCCGTGCGAGGAGAGATCCATGATCGCATGCGCTCCCATGTCAACTGCCGCCATCACTTTTTCCATCTCCACGTCATAATCCTTACAGTCTCGCGAGATTCCAAGATTTACATTGATCTTCGTCCGCAGCATCGAGCCGACACCCTCCGGGTCAATGCATTTGTGATGCCTGTTCGCGCAGATGACCACCTTTCCCTCCGCAACGAGCGGCATCAACTCCTCTGTGGTCATGCGCTCCTTCGCCGCAACCTTCTTTAACTCCTCTGTCACAATGCCCTTGCGGGCTGCCTCCATCTGTGTTGCATACTGTTCCATATTTTTCTGCTCCATTTCTGCAGAGGGTGTACGAAAAAATCCGGCGTCGCAGTGACGCCGGATTCCACAAACTATCTGATCCATCATTCGCTCCCTACGACAGTATTAACTGACAGGTTCCAAGAGTCAGGTTTTAACCTTCTCAACCGTTTGCGCATGCGCACAGTCCCTCTGCGATATATTCTTTTTCCTCTAACACCTTATCTCAATTCTATGCTTCTGTCAATCTCCCTTTCCTCAGAACTGCTCTTTTCCATAACAAAAAAAGAACAGCCATCACTGGCTGCCCTTTTAGGAGAAGGTATTTTTACTATGGGGTATAGCAAAAACTATATATAATGTATTGGGGGGTTTTTACGGTTATTATAGTACCATGACTGCGCAAAGAAGTGTGCACAAACTTCACAAAACTTCTGTTCCATTTCTATACATTTTGTACAGTACCTTAGGACTAGTATTTTTATTTCCGCAAAATTTTGCACAACCGGTTGTTCATTTCCCGCTCTTTTTTGCAAAATGCCCTTTTTTGCCTTCCCTCTATCTCTGCCAGATCTTTCCCTTGATACGCGAGAGCGCATTGTCGATTGTCTTGGGACTTTTTCCGAGTTCCTCCGCTATCTGGCGGTAATTTTTTCCTTCCAGATATGCGTCTAAAACCTGGCGCTCGAGCGCGCTTAACTGTTCCCGCAGCTGCTCCCAGAAAGCGGTAAAATTCTCCTGCTCAATCACCAGCTGTTCCGGATCGTCCATCTGGTCGGTGAGAAGCGTCTCCGCCAGAGATTTCCCTTCCTCCGTGGTCTGGGAATAAAAGGACACGTAAGTATTCAGAGGTACATGTTTTTTCCGGTTGGATGCCTCCACCGCACTGTAGAGCTGTCTGTTGATGCACAATTCCGCAAAATGGAAAAAGGATGTCTCCCTGTCGGACCGGTAATCCCGGATTGCCTTAAACAGTCCGATCATCCCCTCCTGAATCAGGTCATCCGTATCTCCGCCAATCAAAAACATCGCATTTGCCTTGCGAAGCACCAACGGCTTGTACTTTTCCAGGATATAATCCATGATCCGCTCGTCGCCTTCGCGCAGTTTCTGGATGAGTTCTTCATCCGCCAGCTTCTGATATTCGTCCACGTCTTCCTCCGTCTTCCCTCTCTGCCCTGCTATGCCGCCCAAACGTTCCGCGCCCGGTTGTATTTTCCGCAGCCTAAAAATCTGTCCGCCTATGCCTGCTTTGTCATCTTACATCATCCGCTGTCTGACGATCTCATAGGCAAGCACACCGGCTGCCACGGAAGCATTCAGAGAATCAATGTCACCCTTCATCGGAATGGAAGCCACATAATCACAGTTTTCGCGCACCAGCTTGCTGACACCCTCGCCCTCGCTTCCGATTACAAGACCGATCGGTCCCTTCAGATCCAGGTCATACATCTGCGTGCCGCCCATATCCGCGCAGACAAACCAGATGCCCTGCTCCTTTAACTCCTTGATCGTCGCCGTGAGATTCGTCACCTTGGCAACCGGCGTATAGTTCAGCGCGCCGGCGGACGTCTTTGCCACAGTCGCGGTCAGTCCCACCGCCCTGCGCTTTGGAATAATGACCCCGTGTGCTCCGCAGAGGTTCGCGGTACGGATGATCGCTCCAAGGTTATGCGGATCCTCAATTCCGTCAAGCAGGAACAAAAACGGCGGTTCGCCCTTCTCTTCCGCGATTTTCAAAATATCTTCCACCTCAGCGTACTCGTAAGCAGCGGCATACGCCATCACACCCTGATGGTGTCCCGTCTCGGACATGGAATCCAGACGTTCCTTCGGAACAAAGTTTACGATCGTGTCATGCTTTTTCGCCTCTCTCACGATCGTGCGCACCGGTCCGTCCTGACATCCGTCAAGGACAAACAGACGGTCGATGGTCTTTCCGGAGCGGAACGCCTCCAAAACAGCGTTGCGCCCTTCAATCGTCAGCTCTTCATATCTCATCGGAGTTCTCCTCTTTTTGTTTTTCCATATCGCCGGAGTCAGCTTTTCCGGTCTTTGTCATCGCCAGCGCCACAAGGTCCACCATTCGCTCCGTTCTTCCGGACAGGTAAAGATATCCCATCAGAGCCTCAAAGCCTGTCGCCATCCGGTAGTCCTTCATCGTTGCATTCTTGGCCATAGAGAAAGACTTCGCGTTTCTTCCCCGTTTGTAGACCGCATGCTCCTCCTCGGTCAGGTCACCCTCGATGGCCATCAGGAATTCCGCCTGGGCGGCAGCCTTCACAAGAGCCGAAGACTTCTTGTGAAGCTTATTCACCTGCATATTTCCCTCGCTGACCACGATGGTACGGATCAGGATCTCGTAAGCCGCATCACCGAGATAGGCGAGCACAAGCGGAGAGTACTGGCCTGCATCCGTATCCTTTAAGTGGAATTTTTC
>OGOG01002864.1_pt1 | contig 13892 bp, 7 predicted proteins | sample 1552581 | NCBI WGS metagenome assembly OGOG01 (sample SAMEA2580152, study PRJEB22360) | human gut metagenome | biome: human gut; feature: human-associated habitat; material: faeces | place: Denmark | collected 2008/2010 | reverse complement strand
CACCCGGATTTACATTCGACAATGTAAACCCGGGTGAAAAATGCTCAATATTGCATAGAAGAAATCTTTAAAAACATCTCTTACAATATTGTTTTCATAGAGACAAATTAATTAAGAGAGAGTTTATGTAATAGAGATTTATTCAATTTCCGTTGCTTTATTGATGCGGTAGATCAACAGGTCATAATGAGAACGATCTGCCTCAGGAGCCGTCGAAATTGCTTTCTTGAGCATGTCTTTCGTACGCATCAACAAGTCAAAATAGTAAGCAGCTATTTTTGTCTGGTTGGTATAGATTGGCGGAATTGAAGAGAAGCCTGCTACTTCTTCTGCATTTTGCAATGAATGCATCTTCATATCCACCTTTCCGCCATTTCTCAAAGCAGCCAGATTGATCTCCGGTTTGCCTGTAGCCGCAAATCCTGTTTTTGAGGCTTTGAAACTACCAATAGGCGCAGTTGCTGTCGATGTTGAAATAATACTTTCCAGAAACGCTGTCTGCAGTGCTCTATCGAAATTCTCCAACGGACGATGCTTCAAGACACCTTCCCAAACTATTCCATAGATATCATCCAGATATTCCGAAGCAGTATATGCTGCATCCGGGAAGCGTTCTGTACAAACCTCGACATAAGGCAGACGTCCGAAAATACCATTAAAGATATCCAAACGTAAACGGTCAGCCTTCTTATCTGAAATTTCAAATTCATTCAAATGAGCGGTATCGTCCACCCAATCCAGATTCTTTGCCAGTTCCAATGCCTTGCTCAAAGCTGCTTTCTGTTTCTCACGATCTACCATTGAATAACTTGGTATCGCATCCTTCTCGCGAATATCATTCAAATAAATACCGCCAATATAACTCAGTATTGCATAAATACGCCCGCTCAGTCTTTCACTAAGGGCAGAGTGTACACGTCTGCGCATTAAAAAATCACGGTCTTCCTTGGCAAACCAACTATAATAGTTCTCAAATCCTTTGCGGACATTGGGAAGCATATAGTCGAATGATTTCAAATGGTCATCTCCCAAACTTCCGCGACTATTACGAGGATCAGAATCAAAACGTGACTGATTACGTATATAAGCATAATATGGATCTCCCGTATGTTCACGAATCCAGCTATCCAATGTCTCTTTTTCTTCCTGTAATGAAGAAGCATAGATAGGCTGATATAAATATTTAATCACCAGTTCGTCATATGGACCAGGCTTTGTATTAACCAGACACACTCCATTACGAACATCCTCCTCCGTAGCTACGTCATTAATGATTACGCCTCCCATAACAGAAGAAGCTAGACCATACTTTTGAGTAAAGCTTACCGAACGCAACGAATCCACCGGATAAGCACAGGAAGCTCCCCAGTTCATTGCTAGTCCCAGTCCGGTTCCTACAGCCTGAGCAATAGCAGCCTGAATCAACTCACCCTGTATCTCCTGCGGGAAAACAGTAGTACGCACACGAGGATCAATAGCAACAGTGGCCCCTATACGGTCAGCATACTGAACACTGATCATATTTGCATTAATCAGAATAGACGCGTTCAATATTTCACCGGTACGTGTATCTGAGTGTATCGTTGTCTGTGCCGAATTCAGCCAAGAAGCCGAATAACGTATTGTCATACAGTCAAAGCTGTTTGCATTGAACAATGTGTCATTCTTCGGGAATTCTTTCACACAAATAACATCTTTAAAGCCGATCTTCTCAAATGCCTTATTCCATGATTCCGCACCAGCCTTGATATACGGATTCCATTTGACAGGCATCAGACTGTCGATATAGAACACCAGTTGTTTGACTGGCCGAACCAGCTCGCCACGGCGATAGGCAGCAGAGTCGGAAGGCTCGATACGCCAGCGTTTTGCATAGCGTATACTCTTCACTTCCTGAGTTGCCCCTGAATAATCACTTTTCAATTGTGTAGTCAATCCCAAACGTGAGTCAGCCAGGCGAGGAGTCATCGGCTCCTCGGGCAGAATACAAAGCATTTTAGTGACGACTGCTGTCAACGGTACGTCTTTGTACATATTGTATGCTCCCATCAGCGTATGGTCGACAGTATATGACAACTCTTCACATACACTTATATGATTTTCTGAAGCCGATACACCCAAAATAGCAGATTTATCCGATTGCAGAGAATGATCGCGCGACACGAATCCATAGTATCCGTTAGCCGATGTCGAAGGGAAAGGTTTGGTAAAAGCAGATCCCTCCAAAAATAATCCCTTCATATCTACCACAAGTGCAGAACTATCCGGAGTGCAAGCCAATACCTTAAAGCTTTTGAAAATACCCGGATTATGCGCATTGTCCAACGCACGTGCGATATAAGCATCACCACTGGTATTTACCGGCTTACTCAATAAAGGCATACGTGCCACAAGAGTTGAATCGATCATCTCAAAACGGAAACGTACGTCGGTACCCCCTAACTGTCCGGGAGCTCCTTCACCACCGTCACTCGTATTTTCAATAGAAGAAGCAAACAGCATCTCACGGCCTAACATGGCAACCGGGAACTCCACATACACTTTCCCTTCCACCTTATGAATAGTCATCAGCCCGTGTGCTGTCTGAACTTTCTTATTCTTGAACAGCTTCTGATATGGTGTCAGATTTTCCTTCTTATCTTCTTTTTTCTTCTTTTTAAAAGGCCAGAAAGCATTTCCTTCCTGTGGCAGGCAACATGCAAAAAGAAGCAATAAACAAAGTATCTTACTATATCTATTTCTCATACTTCCTATCATTTTAATGCCTGGTCAATTTTGTACAACAATAAGCGGTAGTGGCGTTGTGTATCAGCCGAACCGGTAGAAGCACTCGCTGCAACCAGACTACGAACCTTCTTCAACTCACCGTAGTATATATGTTCCATCGGTTCGATCGGTGCTTTCAGATCTACATCATCATCAAATCCACTGATTTCCTCCAAACGGGCAGCCTGCATCTCACGAGGCTTGTTATTAAAACATCCCATAAATTCCTCCGAGATGATTCCGAAACGTTCGCGCGAAGCAGTTTTCAGCCATTCGGGCACTTCAATGTGAGCATACATATCTGCGATACCTTTACGGGTAGCATTCTTTGCAACCCCTGCAACCGAACCTTCAATCAGCTTCGTCAGATAATTCATCTGCAAACGCATTTCTGTTTCTGTCAAAGTTCTTCCGGCACGGGTAGGAGCCCATACAAAACGTTCTATATCGGCAAGATATTCTTTCTGGGTATAAGGAGCTGATGTCGCCTTACCCGAACAGATAGCCACCGCACCACAACGAGACAAGATACCATCAATAATTGCATCTTCCATCTGCATGGCCACAGAAGTACGGATAGGGAATTCTTTCAGAGTTTCGCGTGCATCCAGCCACGAAAGGTCCTTCAGTTCATTCAATAAGAAGTTCAAAGCCTTTTTTTGTTGTTGCTTCGATACAGTTTTAAAGCTTGGGCGCTGATCACCGTCATAGCGTTCGTTCAGATAAATACCACCGATATCTCCCAAAACGAAAGTCAAATAACGTACGTAAGCATATACAATTTCGTCATAAACAGCCGTGCGGAACTCAAAATCCTTATCCTTATCCGCTACCCAATCATTGATATGCTTTAACAGATATTGCAAGTTGCGACGTCCATATTCAGAAGCTTTCACCGGGTCATCTCCCAAGTCTTCCTCTACTGAACTTGGGTCAAAACGACGTCTGAATTGTTGTTTACCATAGCGATATTTAACATCTCCAGACTTCTCACTGATCCATTTATCCAAAATAGGAATTTCTTCCTCTGCCGTTTTAGCCTCAAAAATCGGGGTGTACAGCCAGGCAATAGCATAGTAATCATACGCTCCCAGTTCCGGAGGAGTCAAACGCACGCCTCTCTCTTTATCACCCGGTTGAGCAATATAATTGTTACGGGCATAGTCCATAATAGAGTAGGTCGTACCAAACTCCTGAGTAAACTTCGGATCGCGCAAAGATTCCACAGGGATAGAAGAAGAACCTGCCATATTGTGCATCAATGACAATGTATGTCCTACCTCATGCGAGAGCACATAAGCGATACAATCTCCCAGCAAGTCTTCACGCAAAACAACATCACGTACTTCCTCATCAGCAGGGGCAGTCTGCAAGAAGCGCCAGTACTGAACCAACTGCACAATATTGTGGAATACCGTAACAGATGCATTAATGATTTCTCCGGAACGCGGATCTATCCAAGAAGGTCCCATCGCATTGGCCACCGTAGACGGAGCATAACGTATACAGGAATATTTGATATTCTCCGGATCGAAGTTCGGATCATCTTTCGGGAAATCTTTTGCAATGATGGCATTCTTAAAACCGATCTTCTCAAATGCTTTCTGCCATACTTCAACTCCTTTATGGATATATTTATTCCAACTCAACGGAAAAGTATCATCAATGTAGAAAACAATAGGTTTCTTCGGCTCTACCAGTTCGCCACGGAGATAGGCTGCTGAATCCGATGGCTCCAGATTCCATCTGTGAGCAATGTGACGAGTACGCAACCCACGACCTTCGGAAGCAAATTCTACTACAGAGTGTTCAAAAATACCAATACGTGGATCAGCATAACGGGGACGCATCGGTTGTTCAGGCAACAGAATGAAGCTACGGTTCATAACCGCAGTAAACGGCATTTTCTTCACTGCATAATTTCCCTTCATACCCACGCTGATTTTGTAGGTCAGTAAAGAACGTATACTCACATTATCCTCAAAGCCTTTGACTCCCTGAATAAATGAGCTTTCCTTCTCAAAATCCTTACTAATATCGGCTCCCATCATCTCCATCATTGAATATGGAGAGAATGGAGAAAGGTTTTTTTTATCGCTCAGCAGATAGTCTGTCATATCGAATACCACTGCCGTGCTATCGTTATTATATGCTTTGATCTCGAATGTTTCAGCGATTGCCGGCATGGTACTGCTTACCAAGCGCTTCTTGATTTCACGATCTTCAGAGAACTGCCCTGCCTGTACACGACGCAATGTAATAGTTGAGTCGCGTTGCACAAAACGAATCAGAAAAGGATCACCTGACTTCTCTCCTACACAGCCGAACTGGTTATCGGTCGTTTCCACGATGGTAGAACCAAGTAGAATATCCCGATTCATCACCTTAATCGGCAATTCAAAGTAAATTTTATTGTCCAACTTGTGAAGAGTAATGAAACCTTTAGCCGTGGTGACTTTCTTGTCTTTAAACAGTTTGTCGTACTTGGTTTCCTTCTTCTCTTTCTTTGTAGTCGCTTCGGTAGAAGCTTTCTTCTTGTTTTTCTTCTTAGCCACAGCAGGGCTGATAACAGCCCCACAGAGTGCGACTAAGAGAAGTAAATACAGTTTTTTCAACGTCTTATTATTTTAATAATTAATAGAAATATTCGTTCCAACTCATGTTCCATCTATAGAAAACCTGCACCACCCGTCCGAAGTCTTTCTCATGGAAAAGAACGAAGTCATTTTCCGCATCAGTTACTTGAATAGTATTTCCTCCGTTGATGACATATCTATCTAAATTGGGTTCTCCATCAGCACTACGTATTCCCTTCAGAATAACAACATCTCCATTTTCTAATCCAACCATGAGGCATCTATTGTAATAAATATTCACGTTCATAGAGGTGATATTTGACTCGAATTGTGCACACGGGTATAATGTACTGTTAGACATATAATAAAGATACAACATATTATCTTTACTGATAAACATATATGGAGCCTGCTCCTGATAGTTACAAAGAGCAAAACTATTCTTGGCACTTCCATTGATCACGTTTCCAAGGCCTACCATTTCTTCCTGAGACTCAAACTTGGTTGGGACTGCACTCATTTTTCCATCATAGGCTTCTACAGTAAACTTCTGAAGATAAAACTTACCCGTTGTTTGATTTTCAATAACAGCCATATAAGACATAGTGAAGTCTGTTCCTTTGGAAGACGCTCCTACAAAATGTACTTTATGATTTCTCATATCATTCAGCTTAGCATCCCCTTCTTTATAATCTCCTTCATCCACTTTTAAAGGAAGTGCTTTTCCTACACGAGTTTCTCCCGAATCATAATCAACATAATCACCAATATGCAAATATTGGGCAGAGTTCTTATCATAACACAACAATCCTGCCTGATAGTCAAAACGAGTATAAGCAATCATACTACCATCCACTTTCACTTCTCCTTTGGCATCCGATGTGAGCGGACGATCGATAAAACGACCGGTATTAAACAGTTTATTCGTTTCCTTAACACGTGTATAAATTGTTCCGTCTTCACCAATAGCCAATGAAAGTATCTGCAAATCCATCACGGCCGCCGGAACAAATCCCTCTGGATACGTTTGCTTCAAAAAAATCTGAGACAAAGTTGCTTTCTGTTGGTAAGTACTTCCCGAAACGTCCAATGCGCCTTGTCCTCCTTTCTGTGCAACCCATAGCCAGCTAGCTTCTTCTTCACCTCCCCACGAACTTGTCCAATGGGGATATACAGACATCGGACCGGTTCCCATCGGGTGTCCATTGATCATTTGGTAAACATCCCGAACTGCTGCCGAGGGAGTATTAAAACCACTTACGTGACGTATAAAAGCCAATGTACTGTTACCGTCTTTTTCGGAAAGAACTACCCAGCCATCGGCTGCATATTTAGAAGAAACGGTAATATAAATATGGCCAAAGTAGGTTACTCCCGTATTTTTGTCTAATACTGCCAATTGCAAAGCTTTATCGTTTGCGACTGTATCGGCCACCCATTCCAAATTACGCGTATGCGAAATCTTCTTGCCTGCAAAAGACCATTCATAATCAAGATTGGTACTTTCCTGCCCCAAAGCGAATGTTAATTTCGGAGTACATGTAACGACATCACCTAAAGCGTAAGACGGGTGTTTATCTTCCATTTCTACAGTAATCTCAATATCATTCATCTCCCTATATTCATAGTTTCCCTTATCTTCATAACAAGCTGTCACTATGAAAAGAAGAAATATTGCTGCAAATAATGTATGTATCTTCATAATTCTATATCTAATTAATCAACGGGAATTTCCATCGGGAACTCCTGACCTGTTTTATCATCTTTATCCATTATATTGTTTTCTGCTACGTAGTATTTAAACTCAAGCGATGCCTGGCGTTTTTCCGCCGTACTAAGCGCACCAAAGTTCGATATTCCGGAGAATGTCACAAATTCTACGTATTTTTTCCGGGAATATGTACCTAAGAATAATTTGGTTACTTCACTATTCCACCACATTGGTTTGCTTATTACATTATTAAAAACAATCGTTATCTGATCAAAACCCGGCATCGAACCCGCAAAATTCTCATTACTTTCCAATCGCAGACACAGTTTTACATCCTCTTTCAGATTGTCTGTCTTTACCAATACCACTTCTAAGGTATCTTTAGGCATTCCTGCCTTAAACAGAGGCGATTCAGGCAACCGATAATTCTCGGGCAAAGCATTTGGTGTCTCGCCTTCTTTCACTTCTTCGTTCACCACCACCAATTTATAGGGAGCATCTTTCTCAAAAGGCTTACCGATAAGTGCCAATCCTATTTTTACCACAACCTCGTCACTTGTGGGATAGTTGTTGAATGAGACACTAATTTCCTCTTCTTCACCATCTTTTAAATGATTGAAATACAGATATTGCTCTCCATGATACGGCTTTATCTCATCTTCCGAACATGCCCACAGACAAAGAGGCAACAATGCTAACAGTATATATTTTCTCATCATGATTTTACATCGCTTACTTATTAAACATCTTCATTATCAGGCTTCTCAAATACAAATATTGCATTTTTAGCCGGTTTCTTATCCAGACGTTTGTACTGGAAGAAAAGCTGTCCTTCGCCCACAAACTCCTTACGCACATCTTTAAGCATCTCCGTATGATAACCGTCCAAAGTAGTAATGGTATTTTTCAAATTTGTAGTTATAATACCTCTGTTGAAACGAACCTCATCCAACATTTCTCCCGCTTTGATAAAATTATTAGTGCGGGCAAAATATTCTCCCATAATATAATACATCTCGCTCAAACGTATTCCCGGAATCATATCTGAACCATATGTACCAAGCGGAATGTCATATTTGCGCGAATATTTATTTGATCTTTCAGAACCTATCATATCTTCCAACAGTCGTTGGTCTAACTCTTTTTCTCCCTTTTCAAAATCAGCCAAATAGAATACATCTTTACTACTCTTCGTAATAAACGGTTCATAATCCTCTTGCAGCGTTTTATTAAAGAAGCACATGATGATGCTATTATAATCTTTCATGCTATTTCCCAATTCCAAATATTCCATAAAAGAAAAACACTTTTGGCCATCATCGTCATAAGTAGCATCCAGTACCTCTTTTGCTTCATTGTACGCTAATTCATACTCACCATTCCAGAAGTATACGCGAGCTAAAATAGCTGTAATCGCATAATAATTCATACGGTATCCTCGAAAGGCGAAGAAAACATCTTCTTCGGCAATGTCTCCGGCAGAAAGATCAATACCCAACATACGAGGGTTTATTGCCATCCATTCTCTATGCTCTTCTGTTATGTCACACTGCGCCAACATACGTTTCGCCTCTTTCAAGTCTGCAACCACTTTTTTCAAAATCTCCTCATTCGTTTCATATGCAGGCACAAAAGTAGGATAGACATCTACATAAGGCATATATGCCTTATGGTCGTCTTTCATCATAGCAGGGGCGAACATTCGAAGGATTTCGAAATGGATGAAAGCACGCAGGGCAAGCGCCTCACCGTGAATCATATTCTTCTCCAACTCTCCCTGTTCAAAAAGCGACGGACTTGCATTCGATACCTGATTAATCAGATTGTTGCAATTGGCAATATTATTATACGATCTAGACCAAATAGATGAAATAATAGACTTCACATCCGTATGTTCAAACTTATAATTGAGAGCCTGGTAATAGACCCTTTCCTTGTTCAATTCTACTGGTGAATAATACTGTGCGATTAAATCCATAAATCCCCAAGACAAATTCTGTCCATAGAGGGTTGAAGTACCCAAATCCAAGTATACTCCGTTCAGTGCATTCCGATAACCATTGCCTGTGCTAAACAGATTCTCCTCATTCACCTGATTACTCGGCGCCACATTCAGCCAGTCACTACACCCCGTAGTCACTATGCAAAGTACCAACAGTGATATTGTATATAATTTCTTCATTTTTTCTTTTAAGCATTATTGATTAGAAACTTACCTTTAACGAAGCTGAGAAAGAGCGTGCATACGGGTAGTCCAGACCACGTTCGATACGTACGGTAGAAAGATGGAACAGGTCATTACCGGACAATTCTGCACGCAGCATACCGATATGCGCTTTTTTCATCCATGCCATATCAAAATCGTAACCTAATGTCAGAGAATTAAAACTCAGCATATTATAGTCCTGCACAAAACGGCTGGTAGGACGAGTTACAGATACTATTCCCTTTGTAAAACGTCCGTAAGGAGCAAGATCGCCCGGTTTCTGCCAACGCCCGGTCAATACCCGACGGTCTACGTTCCCATCCGCGATACGCGCGTTTTCTACTTTATCTACCAAGGTAGAATTATAACGCTGTCCGCCACACTCATACAAGAAAGTAGAAAAGAGAGAAAACTGTTTCCAACGGAGGTTAAAACCGAACGTACCTTGTATTTTGGGCTCTTGGTTTCCAACCACAACCTGATCGGCAGCATTCCAGTCGTACGTGATGGTACCGTCGGGACGCACAAAAACTTCTCTACCATTGGCAGGATTGATTCCTAAAGACTTCACGGCAAATATAGAAGTCAACGAACCGCCCTCTACGTATTGAAGATAGGTGTCAGCGTATGCCGCATCACCCTTGTTATAACCGGTATCATAATTGGCGTATTTATCCATCACACGTCTGTTATACTCTTTCATGCTATCGGAAATCTTCGTAATCTCATTCTCGTTATGGGCAAGATTAGCGAAAACAGCCACATACCACTCTTTTGTATTTAGCAGAGTGCTTCTCAACTGGACCTCAAAACCCTTATTTACTACTTCACCGATGTTGTCTTTATAGGAAGTAAAACCAGTAGAACTGGGCAATGTCACACTATTCACCAAGTCTACTGTCTTTTTATGATAGTATGAGAAGTCCATCTGAATCAGACCATTGAAGAGATCCAAATCTACACCAAAGTCCATATTATGGGTTTTTTCCCATCCCAGCCCTCTGTTACCTAAAGCCATCAGATTGGCACCTAAACCAGTCTTAAACCAATTGTCGGTAACAATACTATATATGGTCTGCGAATCATACGGAGAGAAGTTTACCTTTCCTGTCATACCATACGTTCCACGGATTTTAAAACGATTCATCCATTCAAACTGCTTCATGTACTCATAGTTGTGCAGGTTCAACCCTACACCACCGGAGAAAAAAGGAGCGAAACGCTGATCGGAACCAAACTCAGAACTGCCGTCGAAACGAACGGAAGCATCGGCAAGATAGATATTGTCATACGAATAGTTGAACGTTCCCAATGCACCAAACAGACGACTCTTGCTATCCGAATTAGAGGGCAAGCCGGAAAGTTCATTCGCAAAGCCCGGTGAGGAAAGTTCTCCGGAAGGGAAACCTTTATAAGTAAGTCCCATACCGTCTCCAGTGCTTGAAGTGGCATTGATACCCACCAGGAAATTTAAACTGTTCTTTTTTATGTTACGATTGTAAGACAAAGTGGCCGTAGCGTCCCAGCTCAGACTATTCGCTGTTGCAATGTCTAACCATCCAGATATTACATTGGAATTACTCAGCCTATTATCTGCATTTCTCTCCGAACGGGAACGAGGATCGATAAACGTACGCGAATCAGAATTAGACTTCGTCACACTAAACTGTCCTTTCAGAAGCAGGTAAGGATTGATATTCCACAAAAGTTCCGTATTATTAATCAATTCCCAAGACTTGCTGCGATCGTAACTTTGCAATGTAGCTTCATACAAGGGATTTTCATATCCTGATGAACTACCAGTCCAAGGATATGTATCTTTCAGATATTGTCCGTTTTCATCCAAATATTCGTCATATGGTTGCTTTTTAGTATAGCTGGAAAAACTTCCGTAAGGAGACTCTTCGGAGTTGGTATAGGTATAAGAGAAGTAATTTCGCACTTGAAAAGAGCCAAGCCGATAAGACAAAGACAATCCACCAGCCATACGGTCACGAAAAGAACCTTTCATCACACCTTCACCCGAGGTATAAGAAAGGTCTGCTCCCCAACGTAAATTCTCTGTACCACCATCCAGATACAAACTGTGTTTCTGATTGAATACTGTCCGAAGCGGCTTATACTAAAAGGTTTGAAAAGCAAAAAAGTATCTCCCCCGCGAGCCACGTTATTCAATTTAGCATTGTAAATTTTATCCAGTGAACTTTGTGCTTCAGCAATATCATTACTTTCAGGATCTGCCTGAAATAGTCCTGCTGCAACTTCCGTCGCCAACTTCTCGCGAGCATTCATCAGATTATAGTCCGTCAAATCGGGAAACTCCAACGTACCGGTAAAATTATAATCCACATTAATTTTTCCCGCTTTCGGAGTAACTGTCGTAATTACCACCACACCGTTTGCGGCACGTGAACCATACATAGCCGTAGCAGCAGCATCTTTCAAAATAGTAATACTTTCGATACGACTTGGATCCATATCATACAACTTCTGCACACTGATCTCAAAACCATCCATGATAAAAGTTGGAAGATTGGGATTGTTTTTCAATGATGTTTTAGAAAGGCTTTCTGCATCCAACTCCGTAGTTCCGATACCAGAACGACCACGGATATACAACTCAGGAACATTATTAGGGTTCGAGCCGGCTAAATTATTTTCCGCAATACGAAATGATGGGTCGAATACCTGCAAAGCTCCCAAAACATTTGTTTTGGAAACCGACATCAACTGGTCTGCCGAAACCGTCACAGAAGTACCCGTAAAGCTATTTTTGCTGATCTTTGCATAACCGGTTACCACCACCTCTTCCAATTGCTTTGAATCGGGTTTCAACTTAAAGGTATGCACTTTATCAAGATTGAGCTTGCCAGTATGTATTTCCAAAGTTTGCATACCTACAAAGGAAAGACGAATTGTTACATCTCCTTCAGGAAGCCCTAAAGAAAAAGCACCGTCTGCATCAGTCATTGTTCCGATATTTCTTTCTTTTCCCAGTATCAACACCGTCACACCCGGCAGTTCGCCACCCTGTTCATCCACCACTTTACCTTCCAACGTACGTGTCTTCTGATCTTTCTTCTTGATGACCACAATACCATCTTTGGTAGCATAAGTGAAACCTTTAGGTGAAAGAACGCGGTCCAGCAATTCCTTCCAAGGCTCGTTGGTAGCTTTTACAGTCACCGGTTCAACTCCTTTAAACATCTGAGAGTTATAAAGCATGTTGATTCCAGCTTTCTGTTTTACCGTGTTTAAAAATGTTTCCATCGGCACATCCTTCAAATCAAGTGTCACTTTCTTCTCATCAGGTGGAAGTGCCCATGCACTGAGAACCATACTCAATGCAAAAAGACATAGCATAAAGACTCTTCTTTTTTTCATAATTTTTAAATCAAAACTCAATATTACTCATTCTCATATATCAATATATTTCTTCCGTTTATTCTATAGTAGATATCGCCGGTTAGTTCTAATGCATTCAAGAAAGTATTGATCGTGCCATATCGCTGCAAGTCACCACTATAAGTCAGGTCGCGCAGAGACTCCTTCTCATAATAGACATGAACATCATACCAGCGCTCGAAGGTTTTCATGATATCGCCCAGCCGTTTGTTGTTGAAAACATATACACCTTGTGCCCAGCCGATATATTCATTAACATCCACCGCCCGCTTTTCAATGCCACGGGAAGAGACGACTGCCTGTTCACCCGGCGCCAGCGTAATAGTATTCTGATCGGGTGTCGAGAAATTTACTTTCCCATATACAAGAGTGGTATAGCATGCATCTGCATCATTATAAGCATTGATATTAAATGCCGTACCAAGTACCGTTACTTCTCCGAAACGAGTCCGGACCACAAACGGATGTTCCTCATCCTTTCTCACATCAAAATAGGCTTCACCTTCCAGTGTCACAATTCTGCGCTTTCCGACAAAACGGACCGGATAAAGCAATTTAGAACCGGCATTCAAATGAACAGTGGTTCCATCAGCAAGAAGGACAGTATTCTCTCCTCCCCGTGGTATAACCAGTTCATTTGACTTCACCGGACTTTCATCGACGTTTTCTTCTTCGTGTTGTTGTGTTGTGACGGTCGGTCGATATGACAGCACCCCTTTATTGTATTTCACCTGGACACCGTCTACTATTACATTTATATCTTTCTTTTGTACATCAATAGTGCTTCCATCGGGCAAAGTCAGCACTGCCTGTTTGCTACCCGGCTTGATTTGCGCGATACGTGCTTGGGACTCCTCCACTGCCTGATAATGATTCACTGCATAAAAAGAAATTCCTACTCCCAGTACTACCATCGCTGCGGCAGCATACCACCATGTCCGAATACGGTGGATCTTTCCACCGGACGAGTTCTCTTTTTGTTGAATTTGTTGAAGGAAATGCTCGTAAGCCTTTTCCGATGAATATTCTTTATACTTATTAAAAGCATCTTTTAATTCCTCACTATCCTGCAATTTCTCATACACGGCTTTCAGTTCCGGATGCATAGATAAACGTTGTTCCAACACCTGCTGCTCTTTGTCGCTTGCATCTCCCAAAAGAGCCTTTTTTATCAAAGAGGCATCTTGATATGTGTTTTCTAACTTTTTCATAATTTTATCTATTTCTA
>OGOG01002859.1_pt1 | contig 13914 bp, 7 predicted proteins | sample 1552581 | NCBI WGS metagenome assembly OGOG01 (sample SAMEA2580152, study PRJEB22360) | human gut metagenome | biome: human gut; feature: human-associated habitat; material: faeces | place: Denmark | collected 2008/2010 | reverse complement strand
AATAAGAATTATCCCGTCTGAAAATGACCGATTCATGCTTGTCACGTTTGATTTTGCCCTCTTTGATAAATTGTTCTTTCTCTGCACGAATACGTTCCAGTAGTGCGGAAGCTGGTTCATCGGCAGGGTCTTGGGGAACGAGCTTGCCTTGAATAGCATACTGAAGAATGGATTTCTTTAACTGTAACGGGAAAGTATCATTCAATCGTGTTAAAGACTGTTCTAAGTTGGTATATATAGATAATATGTTTTTAAGGGCTTTTATTTTTTCGCAAATGCGTATTTGTTCTTTTATAGGAGGTACTGGAATTAACAAAGCATCTAAACTGTCTGAATTTAGAGTTGCACCCTTAATGGCTGTCTTAGTATTTCCATTTTGAGATAATAATGGCAGAGTCGCGAATAGATAATTTGTTATAACGCGATTGACATCACAAAATGGATAGATTGAAATAATAGCTTCATTGTGAAAAGCGTCCATTCCAAGAATGGATACTTTTCCGACTGTTAGCTTAAAGCTCATTAAAAGGGTTCCAGCTTTACTGATGTGATTTTTAAAAATGACCTTTGCAGAATGTTCATTAACATGTTCTTTTGTTACGCATACCGTATCATCGAGCACCAAATCGGCTATTGAAACCCATGGATAGGTTGCGTTTTCCCAGTATTCGCTTTCTTTACGTGGTGGAGTTTTCCCCATGTTATATGACACTAGATTTTTAAATCTCACCCACTCCCAACTCTCCGGGATGTCAAAAGGCACTTCATCTGCAATGCAGACAGGCTCATTTTTGCCGATCTTCTCATAAGGCAAATTATCGGCTCCACGGAAAATCACAGACGGATTCTTTTCCTTTTTGATTTTGCCCTCTTTGATAAGCTGTTCTTTTTCTGCACGAATGCGTTCCAGCAGCACAGAAGCAGGCTCGTCATTGGGGTCTTGCGGAACAAGTTTGCCCTGCACTGCCATTTGCAGAATGGAATTTTTCAGTTGCTGTCCTGTCATTTTTTCTTCCTTATCTATGTGGCTCAGTCCTGTGCATCAAGGTCAATGCCCAGAATCTCCGTGATCTGAGCAAGGATTCGGTCAATGTCTGCGTTCAGGCTGGCGCGCTTCTCCTGATACTGCTGAATCAGCTCCTTGGGCGGTAAGATTTCCTCTTCCTCATGCGGATAGCCACACAAGTCAATATTATAGTTGCGGTCTTTGATCTCCTGCACGGTATACTTTTTGGCCTTGTCAAACCCGTCCAGCTGAATTTCTTTGCGGTCATTCCACCATTCTACTGCAGGAGCAAAGTGTTCCAACTTCATGGGCTTGGTCTTGCTGAAATGCTTGTAGCCTTCCGGCATATCCAGACGATAGAACCATGTCTCCTTTGTTGGGCCGGTATGGTCAAAGAACAAAATGTTGGTCGTAATCGATGTATATGGGGAGAACACACTGCCCGGCATACGGATGATGGTATGGACATTGAACTCGGAGAACAGCTTCGTCTTGATTGCTACTTTGGCATTGTCTGTGCCGAACAAAAAACCATCCGGCAGAATGACTGCTGCGCGGCCATTTTCTTTCAGTCGATACATAATGACGGACATGAACAGGTCTGCTGTTTCGCTGCTGGCAAGGTCAGCCGGAAAGTGATTTTTAACATCGTTTTTCTCAGAACCACCATAGGGAGGGTTCATCAAGATAACATCTACCTGATCGTCCTCGGTATAGTCCAGAACATCCCGAAGCAACGTGTTATCGTGGAACACCTGCGGCACATCCAAGTCATGCAGCAGCATATTGGTGATGCACAGCATATATGGGAACTGCTTCTTTTCAATGCCATATATGGAGTTTGCATACAGGGCTTCATCCTCTGTTGTCTTGACATTTTTATGCAGAGCTTTCAGCCAACTGGTGATAAAACCACCTGTGCCACAGGCAAAATCGGCCATCTTCTCCCCAATTTGTGGGTTGATCATCTGCGCCATAAAATCAGTTACGGCGCGCGGCGTATAAAATTCACCTGCAGAGCCAGCACTTTGCAGCTCTTTTAGAATAGTTTCGTAAATTTCCCCAAACGCATGACTTTCTGCATAATCACTCAGGTCAAGCTCATCGATCACATTGATAACTTGTCGGAGCAAAACACCATCTTTCATATAGTTGTTGGCATCTGCAAAGGTAGTCTGCACGATTGCTTTTTTGATGGGCGTAGAAGCGTCCACAGGTAACTTTTTCAAGGTGGGGAACAGCGTATTGTTGACAAATTCCAACAGTGTGTCGCCCGTTATGCCCTTACCATTTTCATCGTGCGCCCAGCTACGCCAGCGGCAGGGTTCAGGAATAATCGACTGATAATCTTTTTCGTTCCACTCCCAGTCATCCTCTTTGGCATCGTACACTTTCAAAAAGAGCATCCATGCAATTTGCTCAATGCGCTGCGCATCACCGTTGATACCTGCATCGTTCCGCATAATATCGCGGACACGCTTCACAAAATTCGATAAATTTCCCATTGTTATGCAATTTCTCCTTCATAGATTGCCTGTTCCAGTTCCTTAACAGCTTTCAGATACCCGTCTTTCCCGCCAAAGTAAGAGGCAATCTTTTGAGGCTTGCCCATTTTCAGGAACGGGTCAAGCCGCAGAATTTCCGTTTTCTCAATCTCATAAATGCCAGTATTCATATACTTGTCCAGAAGTGCTTCCAGAACATCTCTTGCTGCACCGCTGTATTTGCTTAGAAAGTCGCGTTTTTTGACATTTTCTGCTCGTTCTCTGCGCGTCAAAGGCTTTTTATCAAACGCAACATGGCAGATAAAGTCAAAGTCGTCCACATCCGTCATGTTCTGGTCGGCCTTTAGTGCTTCAAGGTCAATACCATGCTCCAAAAGAAGCTCCCGGATTTTTTCTTTCTTTTCTTCAGCAGACCATTGACGGATAAAATTGTCCAGCGAAGCGTACGAGCCACGGATATTCTCTTTTGTGTAGTCAATAATGCTTTCCTGCCGGAGAAGCTTTCCGCCTGCATCATAAACGGAAACCGTTTTGTAGATGATCTCCACCCGGCAGCCATCTTTATCAACGATTGGTTTGGGTTTCTTGGGGTCTGGCCGAACAGGAGGATCAGAGTTTCCGGTGTCTTTTTTCGGTACGGGCTTATCCTTTTCTTTTTCAGGATCGAAGTCTTCGTTCATTTCAATCGGGCCATCCCAATCCGGGTCGGCAAAAAGGCGGCTCACATTTCGGAAGTCCATCACAACAAAATGGGTCTTGCCTTCTTTTTCGCGCAGACGGGTTCCACGGCCAATGATCTGCTTAAACTCAGTCATAGAACCAATCATTTCATCCAAAACAATCAGCTTTGTCATCTTGCAATCCGAACCCGTGGAGAGCAGCTTGGAGGTAGTCGCAATAACAGGATATTTCGAGCCAACAGAGATAAAATAATCCAGCTTACTCTTTCCATAAGTATCGCTGCCTGTAATGCGGACAACATAATCGGGATTCTGCTTCACCATGTCAGCGTTCTGGTTTGCCAAAGCCATCCGCATACGCTCTGCCGCTTCTTCGGTTGGGCAGAACACGATGGTTTTGGCCATACGGTCGGTACTTTTCAAGTACCGCGTGATTTCAGCAGCAACTTGATTGATACGATCTTCTATAATGATGTTGTAGTCGTAATCGCTATTTGTATAAATGCGATCTTCGATTTCGTTTCCGTAAATATCGCGCTGGCCCTTGCGAGGACGCCATCCCTCACCAATGTCCGTCATAACATTGATTACTTTAAAAGGCGCAAGAAAACCGTCCTCGATTCCTTCTTTCAGGCTGTAAGTATAGATGGGTTCGCCAAAATAGTCGATGTTTGAAACATATTTGGTTTCTTTAGGCGTAGCAGTCATGCCGATTTGCGTAGCAGAGGCAAAATATTCCAGAATTTTGCGCCAATTACTTTCTTTCTTCGCAGAGCCTCGGTGACACTCATCGACAATAATCAGGTCAAAGAAATCCGGGCTAAAGAGCTGTGACAGCTTATCGAGTGCATTTTCGGCGTTCTCATCCTGTTCTTCGTTCTTTCCTGCAAGCTGCTGATAGAGAGAAAAATAGACCTCATAAGAAGTAATTGTGCGAGGGTCGTCCTTAGAAAAATTCACCTTATGAATGACCTTTTCCAGCGGCGCAAAGTCCTGTTGGATAGACTGGTCAACAAGATTGTTGCGGTCTGCAAGATAAAGAATCTTTTTCTTTAAGCCACTTTTGAGCAGCCGATACACAATTTGAAATGCCGTATAAGTTTTACCTGTACCAGTTGCCATTACCAGCAAAAGCCGATTTTGCCCTTTTGCAATCGCGTCCAATGTACGATTGATGGCAATGCGCTGGTAATAGCGCGGTGGGTAAGTTTTCTGGCTGCTATAATACGGCTGTGCAATCATTTTCTCCTGTACATCCGTCAAACCAGCTCCATTGTTTACACTGGCTTTGTACCGTTCAACCAGTTCTTCTTCTGTTGGGAATTCGTCAAGGCCAAAGGTGCGTTCTTTGCCCGTCAAGAAGTCATGTTCTGCAAAGCCATCCCCATTTGAGCTAAAGGCAAACGGAACATCCAACATCTGCGCATAGGTCATGGCCTGTTGCAATCCGTGGGAAACCGTATGATTGTTGTCTTTTGCTTCAACAATGGCAATCGGATTATTCGCGCTCAGGTAAAGCACATAGTCTGCACGTTTCGGCTTTTCACGGGCCACAATGTTACCTTTGAGATTGATACGGCCATCTGTGATTTTTGTTTCCAGCGTGATGTGCTGGTTGTTCCACTTTGCCGTGATTGCGGGTGTGATGTAGTGAAACTTAATATCTTCTTCGGACATTTGACTCTTTGAAAGCACCGCCATACAGACAACCTCCTGCATTGTAGAATCCCGAAAACTTCCAGATAATCAATATTATCGGAAGTTGTATGCCGCAACGACCTTTAAGGTTAAACTACTCCAATTATTACTATACCACGACTTGATTCGGTGGGCAACAAGACAATACCAGTATTTTTCCGAAATACTCTTAATATCTTCCAAACATGAAAAGCACCCCTGCCAATCCATGTGTTATCACACATTTCATTGACAGGGGTGCTTGCGTTTATTGTAGGCTGCTTTCTGTTTTACTGATGCAAATTATCAAATTTGGTGGTAAGTTGGTGGTAAATTCACATTGCTCCAGTATCGAACACCACGATTTCAAACGAAGCAAAGCCAATTTTTGCATTTTACTGCTCAATCGGCTTCATCGTGGGGAACAGCAGAACATCGCGGATGGAGGCGCTGTCGGTGAGCAGCATGACCAGGCGGTCCACGCCGAAGCCCAGGCCGCCCGTGGGGGGCAGACCGTACTCCAGAGCGTTGACGTAGTCGTAATCCACCTGAGCCTTGCAGTCGGGCTCAATGGCCTTGCGCTCGGCGACCTGACGCTCAAAGCGGCCCTTCTGGTCGATGGGGTCGTTCAGCTCGCTGAAGGCGTTGCCGTACTCGGTGCAGTCGATGAAGTACTCAAAGCGCTCGGTAAAAGCGGGATCATCCGGCTTGCGCTTTGCCAGCGGGCTGATCTCGACAGGATAATCATAGATGAAGGTGGGCTGGATCAGCTTGTCTTCAACAAAGGCATCGAAGAACTCGGCCAGAATAGCACCCTTGGTGGGGACCTCGGGCAGCTCCACATGATGCTCCTTGGCAGAGGCAATGGCATCCTCGTCGGACTTCCAGTCGTTGAAGTCCACACCGGAATACTTCTTGACAGCCTCCACCATGGTCAGGCGCTCCCAGTGGCCCATATCGATCTGCTTGCCCTGATAGGGAATGACCATGCTGCCGCAGATCTTGAGGGCAAGGCGCTTGTACAGCTCTTCCACCAGATCCATCATGCCGTGGAAATCGGTAAAGGCCTGATACAGCTCGATGCTGGTGAACTCGGGGTTGTGCTTGGGGTCCATGCCCTCGTTGCGGAAGATGCGGCCAACCTCATACACGCGGTCCATGCCGCCCACGATCAGGCGCTTGAGGTACAGCTCAGTCTCAATGCGCAGCACCATGTCCATGTTCAGGCTGTTGTGGTGAGTGTAGAAGGGACGGGCGGAGGCACCGATCTCAAAGGGGGTCAGGATGGGGGTATCCACCTCCAGGAAGCCCTTCTCGTCCAGATAGGCGCGGATCTCCTTCAGGATCTGGCTGCGCTTGACGAAGGTATCCTTCACCTCGGGGTTGGCGATCAGGTCCACATAGCGCTGACGGTAACGCATCTCGGTATCGGTCAGGCCGTGGAACTTCTCGGGCAGGGGGCGCAGGCTCTTGGCCAGCAGGGTCAGCTCGGTGGCACGAACGCTCAGCTCGCCGGTCTTGGTGCGGAACACCTCGCCCTTGACACCGATGATATCGCCCACGTCCAGCTTCTTGAAGGCGGCGTAAGCCTCCTCGCCCAGCTCGTCGCGGCGGACATACAGCTGGATATCGCCCTTGTCATCGCGCAGGTGGGCAAAGCTTGCCTTGCCCATCACGCGCTTGGACATCATACGGCCAGCCAGCGCGACCTGCTTGCCGCTGTCGGTCTCGTTGGGCAGCTCCTTGAACTCTTCCTTCAGGTCGGCAGAGTATGCGTCCTGCGGGAACTTGGTCAGGGTGAAGGGGTCGTTTCCGGCAGCCTGCAGGTCGGCCAGCTTCTGGCGGCGCACCTGCACCTGCTCGCTCTCAGACAGGCCCTGAGCGGGGTTTCTCTTTTGCTCTTCCATGGTTTCCTCCCGTTCAGGCTCAGTTTGCGGCGTGGGTAATGGCCAGCACTTCGTACTCGACGGTCTGGCCGGAGGGCAGCAGGACTTCAGCCTTCTCGCCCACGGCCTTGCCCAGCAGAGCGTGGCCCACCGGGCTCTCGTCGCTGATCTTGCCGTTGATGGGGTCAGCCTCGGTGCGGCCAACGATGTCGTACTCCTCGGCCTCATCGTCACCGATCATCTTGATGGAAACGTGGGTGCCAACAGCAACGCTGTCCACGCTCAGCTCGCTCTCGTCGATGATCACAGCGTTCTTGACCATCTGCTCCAGCTCGGTGATGCGGTTCTCCACCAGACCCTGGGTGTTCTTGGCTTCATCGTACTCGCTGTTCTCAGAAAGGTCGCCGTGGCTGCGGGCTTCCTTGATCTCCTCGGCCAGCTCCTTGCGGCGGACCGTCTTGAGGTATTCCAGTTCGTCCTGCATCGCCTTCAGGCCGGAAGCGGACATCTTGATTTCTTGTGCCATTTTGGATCTTCTCCTTGTCTATTGGATTGACGCAGCCGCAAAGCCGCGCACGAATGCTATTATGACTGTTCTATTATAATAGCAAGCCGGGAGCTTGTCAATAAAAACCACGGCGCTAGAGCGGAAAAAGCGGCGGTTTCGGCTCCTGCCCCTATGCAGAAGCGCCCCACCGGTTCCCCGGCAGGGCGCTTCCACAGGTTATTTGGGAATAGAGAATGGTTCGGTTGTGGGGGCAAGCCCCCGGTCGCTTTCAGCAACAGCCCCCGCTGATCGGGGGGCCTTGGCGTGGCGGAAAGCTTTGCAGTGCAAGGGAAAAATCAGTGAACGCTTTTTTTCAGTTCCTGCGCTTTTTTCCATGCACGGATAGAATCAGAGAAAGTCACAGGTACAAATGGATCAAAGTGGTCGGGATGTTCCTCCGCATCCAGCTGCTCCATCAGGTCGTTCTCCACGGCCCAGCGGGCAGCCTGTTGAATCGCGCTGTCCTCATCGCTTATATCGCTGTAGAGAGTGGTGCTGACAGGTTCCGGATTTTCGGCATCCTGCCACAGCAGCACTGCCAGCTCCGCACGGTTCTGCGGGATAACGGCCCCGTGTGGCAGCAGATACCGCAGGTACAACTCAGTACCCAGCATGTGGCCCTGGTACAACAGCGCTGCACTGCCAACAACTACCGTGCCGGCAAGAGCGCCCTTTTCCACCAGATTCGGCTCCTCGCCGATGCTTTCTTCCAGATAGACCACACTGAGCTTCACTCCATCCGGATTGTCCGGCATGGTAAAGATCAGGTCTTTTTCTGTGTAAGGAACATCGGGGTCGCTCAGAAGTGTCTTATCACTGATGCTCCATTCACCAAACTTCATGCCCTCGGGGGCATCCTTTGCGGTGATGGTCACCTTGGCACCTACAGGGATCTCATACTTTCCATCCAGATCCTTGGTAATGGTATCGGTAATATCCTTCAGATTGCCGTTCTCATCCTTCACCGTCACACTGGTCAGGGTACCATCGGCAATCTCCAGCTTACGCTTCGGTGTCTCTTGCTCCGGCTTCGTGCTGCCGCTACCGGGATTCTCGCCCGGGTTCTCACCGCCGCCAGTGCTGCCGCTGCCGGGAGTAACAGGCTCTTCCTTCTTGGTCACAGTAAAGCTTGCATCTTTCCTGGCGACTTCCGTGCCATCTGCTTTCTTTGCAATAACGGTCACAGTTACAGTGCCATTTGCTGCATCGGCGGCAGGCACAACACGGAACTGCTTTCCGGTCAGGTCGCTGTAATCCACGTCACCAGACACAGTTGTCCAAGTTTTGCCGCCATCATTGCTCCACTGCACCTCGCCGCTGGTCGTGCCAAAGGTCACCTTGTCAATGGTATCGTCATTGGGGGTAACATTTACGGTAAAGTCTTTTGCTTCACCGGCTTTCACAGTAGTACCATCAAGGTCGGTAATGGTAACGGCAGCATTTTCATGCTTCTTTACGGTAACAGCTGCGACCTTCTTGTCAATCTCAGTATCATTAGCCTTCTTTGCAGTAACGGTAATCGTTACTGCACCGTCATTTGCGTCAGCCTTGGTAATGAGCTTGAACTCAGTGTTGTTGATTTCATCAATGCTCAGACCTTCGCCCGGCACATCCTTCCAAGTCTCGCCGTCCTTGTACTGAATCTTCTCAACAGCATCTGCGTTTGCACCGCTTACTGTAATCGTTGCTTTTGCACCAGTGTTTGCATCGTCATTGGGGGTAACACTTACGGTAAAGTCTTGTGCTTCACCGGCTTTCACCGTGGTATTGTCAAGGTCGGTAATGGTAACCTTGGCATTTACATATTTGTTTACCTTAAAGGTCTTACTGTCGCCGCCATCCTCAATTTCATGGCCTTTGGCATCCTTCACAACAGCAGTCAGGGTCACGGTTGCATCGTCGGCATTCTTGGGAACAGCAACACGGAACTTCATGTTGCGCACGTCCCTAACTTTAAAGGCATCCGTCACTTCCTGCCACTTCTCCGTAGTGCTGTTGTAATATTCCAGCTTTGCGTTGGTGCTGTCGTTCAATTCCAAGGTCACAGTTGCTCCTGTGTCAGTGTTCTCCTTACCAGTCAGGGTAAACTCATGCTCCTTGCCAGCCTTAATGGCAGTAGCTTCTCCATCAATGCCGTTGATTTTCACGCTGGCGGCTGATGTGTACACGGCATACAGTGTCATGCCATCTTCAACACCGCCAAAATCATTCTTGCCGTTGTCGGCAATTGTCATGTAACCGTTTTCATCAACCGGGAGCACATCAGTAACACTGCCATTCTGCTTCAAGCTCCAACCTGCAAAGTGGTAACCACTCTGCTTCGGAGTTCCAATTGCCGTTACCATAGCCTCGGTTAGGTTTTCGGTACGGTAAAGCTCGTTTTCGTTGCCCTTTACAATGTGCTTCTGTTCACCGTTCTGGAACTTACCGCTGCCAGCATCAAATGTTACGTCAACATAGTAGCAGATAGGCCGCCAGGTATTAACCTCAGACGGCTTTACTGCATCCTTGTCGGCATTCAAAGTGCTATCAAGGAACTTACTCGTCTGCGTCATCCAGTCAGCTTTGTAAGCAGGGTAATAGAATTTTACATTATCACAGCCTCTAAAAGCTCTATTGTAAATCTTGGGAATCTCTGTTGGCAGATAAACTTTTTTCAGGTTCATGCAGCTATCGAAAGCAAAATCACGAACCGTCTTTATGCTGCTCGGAATCACCACCTCGGTTATCCCTGTTTCGTGAAAAATACTAAAATCAATCTCATTCATCTTGCTCGGAAAAGTGAGTTTTCCTGTCAGGCCGCTGCAAGATTCAAAAGCATCGTTTCCAATATTTTCCAAGCTGGCTGGTAATTTCAGTTTCCCTGTAAAACCACAACTGTGAAAGGCAAATCCTCCGATTTCCTTTACGGTATCCGGCAGTTTTAGTTCTCCGTTCAGTTTTCTGCAATGATAAAAAGCTAAACTATCGATTTCAGTCAAATGCTCCGGAAGTTTCAGCGTCCCCGTTACCCCAGTGTCACTAAAAGCATGCACGCCAATTGTGGTTACGCTCTCCGGTAATGCGACACCTGCATTGCCAGTGTAGCCTGTATATCTCACGCTTTTTATGCTGGTACACCCGTCAAAAGCATAATCACCAATATGGGTAATCTTATTATCAAGTACAACGGATCGAATGCTATCTTTATGGTTTAAATACCAGTCCGGGCGCTGGTTTTCATACCGAGGATAGTCCTTCATTGCACCACTGCCGGAGATGGTTAAAACGCCGTTGTTGTCAAGCGTCCATTTTAAATTTTCGCCACCTTCGTCAGCGCCACAATTGCCTTTGGCAATAATTTTAACTGCACCACTGTTCTCGTCCTCCGCAAACGCCGTTACAGCGCTTACGGGCATCAGCGAGAATATCATGCTAATCGCCAGTAACAAGCTGACGAACCGCTTTTTCATAAAAAGCCCTCCTTTTATGAATTACTCCCAAAATATAACTATGCCCGCACAAAGCAAAAAGAGCGCCGCACCGGCCAAATGGCTGGTACAACGCTCTGCGTTTTGTACTTTGGGAATCTACCGCCCCTTGAGGTGATGCCCATGTGCGGTATGGTTGAGAAAGTGCAGCTGGCTGCCATATTACAGGCCCTGTAGCTTTGCGTCGCAGCCTTTCGACTGGTTTGCCGATTCTTCTGTTTTCATGTGGCATCTTACACAAAAATCATAAAACTTTTTTTTTTTTTTTGTCAATAACCCCAAAGCATCTTTGGTGAGTTACACAAAATCGACAGTGTTTGTATAACATTTTCGGATAGCAGCATCTCCCCGGGGAGAAGTGTTCCGTTTGGGGAATGATGGCGTGTTTCCTCGCTTTTTCGTTGAAATATGCCAAGTTTTATGATATAGTAGTAGTCGTTTTTACGTTTCACTCCCCTACTCTCCCCGCGGAAAGGAAGCATCCATGAACCTGACAAAGCAGTTCTTCAAGTATGTGTCGCAGAATATTTTCGGTCTGATCGGCACATCGTGCTATATTCTGGCCGACACCTATTTCATCGCCCAGGCGGCGGGCACCGACGGCGTGACCCTGCTGAACCTCTGCCTGCCCATGTACAACCTGATCTTTGCCTTCGGCTCGATGATCGGCCTGGGTGCGGCCACCCGGTACGCCATCCTGCAGGCGCAGGGCGAGGCGCGGGCGCAGCGGTATTTTTCCAACGCCATCCTCTGTGCCTGCCTGATCGCCATCCCGTTCATGCTGGCGGGCGCGTTCTGCCCGGGCACGCTTCTGCAGCTCATGGGCGGCGATGCAGACATCGTGGCGCTGGGCCTGAACTACACCCGCATCTTCCTGCTGTTCACACCCTTCTTCATGTGCAACTACATCTTCTCGGCCTTCGTCCGCAACGACGGCGACCCGTCCCTTGCCATGGTGGCCACCCTGAGCGGCAGCCTGTTCAATGTGGTGTTCGATTACATCTTCATCTTCCCCATGGGGCTGGGCCTGCCCGGCGCGGCGCTGGCAACGGCCATCTCGCCGGTGCTCAGCATCGCCATCTGCAGCCGCCACTTCTTTCAAAAGAGCAACACGCTCACCTTTGTCCGGCAGGCCCCCTCGGCCCGGCTGCTGGTGCAGAGCTGCCAGCTGGGCATCTCCGGTTTTGTCGGGGAGCTTTCCTCTGCCGTGACCACCACCGTGTTCAACTTCCTGCTGCTCCGGCTGGCGGGCAACGTGGGCGTGGCCGCTTACGGCGTGGTGGCAAACTTTGCGCTGGTGGCAACAGCCATCTTCAACGGCGTGGCCCAGGGTGCCCAGCCGCTGATCAGCCAGTGCTACGGCAAAAATGAGATGACCGGGGCAAAAAAGCTGCTTCTGCTGGGCTGCGGTACCGCGCTGGCGCTGGCGGCGGTGTTGTACGGTGCCGTGTTTGGCTTTACCGATACCTTTGTTGCCCTCTTCAACAGCGAGAGCTCTGCTTTGATGGCCGAATATGCCCACAGCGGGATGCGCATCTACTTCCTGGGCTACTTCTTTGCAGGCTGCAATATTGTTGCGGCGGGCTATCTGGGTGCGGTCAACCGCCCCACCGAGGCCACCATCACCTCGGTCAGCCGGGGCGTAGCCGCCATCGTCACCTGCTCGCTGATCCTGAGCGCCCTGTTCGGCATGAACGGCGTGTGGTCGGCCTTCCCCGCCGCCGAGGCCATCACGCTGGCCCTGACGGTGTTCCTGCTCAAGCGCCCGCAGTCTGTGTGCGGCTGAACGCCTCCACGGAAAAGAGCCGGGTGCTGCCCCGGCTCCTGAACATTTTAAATATACAGTGCCTGCTCCCGCTGGTTTTCCGCCGGGCTGAGGGGCCGCGCTGTCTGACCGGCCAAGGCCCGCCACTGTGCGGGGGATTGGCCGGTCTCTTTTTTGAACACCCGGCACAGGTAGTTGGCCCCTGAGAAGCCGCACAGGCTGGCAATGACATCCAGCGTGTATTCCCGGTGCAGGAGCAGCCGCATGGCAGCTTCCACCCGCACGGTGGTCAGGTAGCGCCCCGGGGGCACCCCTACGGCGGCGGTAAAGGTGCGGACAAGGTGGCTCTTGGAGACCCCCAGCCGCTCACTGAGCTCCTCCACACCGTACAGGCCAGCGTAGTTCTGGCGGATATCCTCAATGGCGGCCTCCACCAGCGGCGGCAGGGGCGGGGCGGCGCTGTCGGCCCCCGCAAGCTCACAGAGCAGGGCAAAGGCCAGCTGGCTGGCGGCCCGGCTGCGGGGCGTGTCAGCCTCGGCGGCAAGGCGGCCCAGCAGCTCTGCGGCGGCGGGGCAGGTCTCGCCCCGGGCCAGGAACGGCAGCTCCGTCAGCCCGGCAAGGAACTGCACCGCCGCCTGCCCGGTCAGCTGGATGCAGAGCAGGTGGCTCTCCCCTTCCGGGGTCAGGGTCAACGGGGCGCGGCTCAGCACCAGATGGCCCGCCGCCGCGCTCTGGGGCGGCAGGATCAGTGCGCTGCCCGCCAGGGAGGGCGAGGCATCGGTCAGGCTGGCAGTGCATCTGCCGCTGGAGATCAGGCAGACCCACAGCCCCTCGCCGGTCAGGGTCAGGGGCCCTTTGGGCTGGATATCCCGCACCACGCCAAGGGCTGCGGTGCTTGTCCAATCATAAAGCAATATCTGACACCTCAAATCAATAAAATGCTATTTTATATCACAAAGTTATCTGTTATTATAATACCAACGAGAGCGTGCACCGTCAAGGTGCCGTAACATAGAAAAATTTTAATGGAGGCAATGACCTATGGCTTCGATTAGCTGCCAGCACATCTACAAGATCTATCCGGGCGCTACTGCTCCTGCTGTTACCGACTTCAACCTGGAGATCCAGGATAAGGAGTTCATCATCTTCGTCGGCCCCTCTGGCTGCGGCAAGTCCACCACCCTGCGCATGATCGCCGGTCTGGAGGAGATCTCCAAGGGCGAAATGTACATCGGCGGCCGCCTGATCAACGACGTTCCTCCCAAGGATCGTGATATCGCCATGGTGTTCCAGAGCTACGCTCTGTACCCCCACATGACCGTTTACAAGAACATCGCTTTCGGTCTGGAACTGCGCAAGACCCCGAAGGACGAGATCG
>OGOG01002858.1_pt1 | contig 13918 bp, 9 predicted proteins | sample 1552581 | NCBI WGS metagenome assembly OGOG01 (sample SAMEA2580152, study PRJEB22360) | human gut metagenome | biome: human gut; feature: human-associated habitat; material: faeces | place: Denmark | collected 2008/2010 | reverse complement strand
TATCGAGGCGAAGCCGATAGTCAAGCTTTATGTCGCGCTCGACAGCGAGCCGGAGAACAAGAAGAAAAAGATTGAAGAAATAAATGAATTCTGCAGCGAAAATCTGCCGCGCTTCTCGCGCCCGACGAAGATCATCATTCTTGACGCTCTGCCGCGCACCCGGATGGGCAAGGTCGATTTCATGAAGCTCTGCGACCCCGCGCCGACCGAAAAACGCCGCGAGCGCGAAAAGGCAGAAAAGCAGGAAGCGAAGCAGTAAACCGCACGAAAAAACATATACTAAAGACCGATCTGTATGCCTTGCAGAACGGTCTTTTTTCTTTTTGAGACAGTCGACTTGACTTTTGGCGGCGTTTTGCATATAATAAGACTGCATTTGCGTTTCAGTGCCGTTTGTGTAATATCGAGAAAGGAAATTTGTCAAACCGTTTTAAAATTTTTCGGTTATAAAAATAGCGCCGGGTCTGCAAGCACTGAAGGCTGCGAGCCTTTGCAGATGACGAGGAAGAAGTCATCGAAATTTTCGGCGGATGCTTCTTGCCCCATAAGTGCGGGGGACACAGGCTCTCTTATGAAACAGCGCGGCGACGCGCAGACAGAGGGGAGAGCAATGCACAAATATTTTTGTAAAGGAAAAACAGAATATGTGTGGAATTGTTGGTTACGTTGGAGATAACAGTGCGTCTCCGATATTGATCGATGGTTTGAAGAAGCTGGAGTACAGAGGTTACGATTCGGCGGGCATCGCAGTATGCCGAAACGGGAAGATAACCACTGTCAAGACAAAGGGCAGGATAAGCGACCTTCAGCAGAAGCTCGACGAAGTCGGCACCCCGCAGGGGAGCGTGGGTATAGGTCATACCCGCTGGGCGACACATGGCGCGCCGACCGATGCAAACGCCCATCCTCATTCGGGTTCAAGCGGGCGCGTCACCCTCGTCCATAACGGCATCATCGAAAACTATCTTGAACTCAAAGCCGAGCTTGAAAAGCAGGGCAGGCAGTTTAAGTCGCAGACCGACACGGAGGTTCTCGCTCAGCTTTTCGACAGCCTCTATGACGGAAATCCGCTTGAGACCATGCTGAAAGTCATAAAGCGCGTTCGCGGCTCTTATGCCGTCGCGGTGCTGATGAGCGATCATCCGGATGAGATACTTGCCGCCAAAAAAGACAGCCCGCTGATAGTCGGCATCGGCAGCGGGGAGAACTATCTCGCCTCCGATATCCCGGCTCTGCTCAAATATACACGCGACTGCGCCGTCATGCAGGACGGCGAGATTGCAATAGTCGGCAAAACTTCGGTTGGATTTTTTGATTCCGACGGCAAGCCGATAGACAAAAAACTCATGCATATAACCTGGGATGCGGACAGCGCCGAAAAGGGCGGCTATAAGCATTTCATGAAAAAAGAAATAGCCGAGCAGCCGAAAGCCGTGCGCGATACGCTCGGCGGCAGAATAGTTGACGGAAAAGTCAATCTTCCGGAGCTCACCCTCAGCGACGAGCAGATAAAAAATATCGGTGTGATTCATATCGTCGCCTGCGGCAGCGCGTGGCATGTCGGAATGACCGCCAAATATCTGATAGAGCGCTCGGCGGGGATACTCTGCGAGTGTGACCTCGCGAGCGAATTTCGCTACAGACACCCCGTTGTCCGAGATAACGATCTTTGTGTTGTTATCAGCCAGTCGGGCGAAACGGCGGACACCCTGGCGGCGCTCCGCGAAGCGAAGAACAGGGGCGCGCACACTGTTTCAATAGTCAATGTCGTCGAGAGCACGATTGCCAGAGAGAGCGACGATGTTATATACACCATGGCGGGACCCGAGATAGCCGTCGCCACAACAAAGGCGTTTTCGGCTCAGCTCGCCGCAGTCTATCTGCTTGCCCTGCGCCTTTCAAGGGCGGTCGGCAGGCTCGATGAATCGGAGGAAAAGCGGCATTGCAAAGCACTTTTACGCCTGCCCGAGCAGATTGAACAGATACTCGAAAATGAAGAGCTGTTCAAGCCCGTTGCCGAGCGGTTCTCAAAGGCTTCGAGCATATTTTTCATCGGGCGCGGGCTCGATTATTCAATCTCGCTCGAGGGCTCATTGAAGCTCAAGGAGATATCCTATATCAAGTCCGAGGCATACGCCGCCGGCGAACTCAAGCACGGCACGATATCGCTTATCGAGCCGGGAACTCCCGTGTTCGCCGTTGCAACTCAGCCCGATCTCTTTGAAAAGACCCTCGGCAATATCCGCGAGGTCAAGAGCCGAGGCGCATATGTCGCCGCACTCGTCGGCGAGGACTGCGGCAACCCCGAGGAGTTTTCGGATGTTGCGATAAAGGTGCCAAACACACTGCCTGAATATATGCCCTCGCTCAATGTCGTTCCGCTCCAGCTTATAGCCTATTTCACGGCGGTCGAGCGCGGATGCGATGTCGATAAACCGCGAAATCTTGCGAAGAGCGTAACAGTCGAATAAATATAAAAATCCGCAGCGAAGAAAAATTTGCTGCGGATTTTTTGTCTGATAAGTTTACTTCGCGCGAAGTTTATGTTATCTTTATATACATCATGTATCATATATCCGAAAGGAAAGCAGATATGAAGAAGAATGACGATTACATAAAGCGCGCGGCGGCGGTCGTGCCGAGCGAGCGCCAGCTCAAGTGGCATGAGCTCGAGTTCTATGCCTTTATTCACTTCGGTATGAACACATTCACAAACTCCGAGTGGGGCAACGGCAACGACGACCCGGTGCTCTTCAATCCCGAGAAGCTCAACGCGAACCAGTGGGCGGCGGCAGTCCGCGCGGCGGGCATGAAAGCGATTATCCTGACCTGCAAGCACCATGACGGCTTCTGCCTGTGGCCGAGCGCATATACGGACTACAGCGTCAAGAGCAGCAAATGGAGAGACGGACAGGGCGATGTCGTGCGCGAATGCGCCGAGGCGTGCAAAAAGTTCGGCCTCAAGTTCGGCATATATCTCTCCCCGTGGGACAGGCACGAGCCGAGCTACGGCACGGGCGAGAAGTATAACAACTATTTCAAAAAGCAGCTGCGCGAGCTGCTGACTGACTACGGCGACATATTCTGCGTCTGGTTTGACGGCGCGTGCGGCGAGGGCAAGAACGGACGCAAGCAGGAGTATGACTGGCAGGGCTACTACGAGCTTATCCGCGAGTGTCAGCCCGAGGCGGTCATTTCCGTCACGGGTCCGGATGTCCGCTGGTGCGGAAACGAGGCAGGTGTTGCCCGCCACGCTGAATGGTCCGTTATCCCCTCTGAGCTTTGTTTCTACAGCGATGTTCAGAGCGAGTGGAATTTCGTGCCGTATTATTACAGCAATCAGGAGCTGATAGCTGCCGCGTCTCAGCAGACCGCGGAGAAGCCGCCGAAGAGGATAAGCGCTACCACGCTCGACCTCGGCAGCCGCAAGGCGATAAAGAACGTCTCGAAGCTTATTTGGTATCCCGCAGAGGTCGATGTCTCGATAAGAAAAGGCTGGTTCTATCATCTCAACGAGGACTATGAGGTAAAGCCCCTGTCGAAGCTTATGGAGATCTATTATAACTCTGTCGGCGCGAATGCGAGCCTGCTGCTCAATATCCCGCCGAACAAAGACGGTCTGTTTGCCCAGCGCGATGTCGAGACCCTGCTCGCCATGGGCGCGCAGCTTCAGATTGATTTCAACGAGGATCTGGCGGACGATTCGATAATGACCGACTCCTGCCATCTCGATGAGGAGCATCGCGGTCAGATGGCTCTGACCCACACCACCGACGAGTATTGGCACTCGGGCTTCGATCCCGACCACGCGACCTTGACTCTCGACCTCGGCGATGATTACGATATCGACAAGATCGTGCTCTCCGAGCATATCGCGACAGGTCAGCAGATAGAAAAATTCTCGCTCTACGGTCAGATAAACGGCAAGTGGAAAAAGATATTTGCCGGCACCGTCATCGGCTCTAAGCGCATCTGCCGCTTTGAAGAGGCGAGAATGCAGTATATAAAACTCGTTATCGAGGAGACCCGCTGCTTTGCGACTATCGCAAGATTCGAGGCATATTAAAAGACATAACAAAACCGTCCCGCGGCAAAAGCTTCGGGACGGTCGATTTTTTATCTTACTTTTTGTTCGATTCAATCAACTCTTTTATGAGCTTGTATGTGTTCTCGCCGAATCTGATTACGCTCGGTCTGGTGTCGACTTCGGGAAGTGCGCCCGCGGGGACAAGAACTTTGTGCCCGTCGCAAGCCATGAACTGCGGAAACGCCGCGTTCGATGTGACTGTCGGCTGCCCGTCGGCAGTCAGCAGATAATATACGAAGTCGTTGTAGGCGTCGCAGAAATCGTTGTGATCCTGATATCTGACGAACCATGTCGAATCCGGGAAAGCGCAGGTGGAAGCGTCAACGAGCAGATCGCTTGAAAGATATTTGTTCGTGCTGTCCGCCTTGAGCGTCTCGCCTATGGGTGCGCAGGTCGCACCGAGCGAGCCGAACTTCGTGTCGATGAGCATATCGGTCTGGTCAACGCAGTTGTCATATACCGGGATGGGTGCTATCGCGTATCCCATGCTCACGCAGACTGCAAGACCGTTCTTCTGCTCCGCTTTGAGCCTGTCGCCGAGACCGACCTGAACATTGTAGTGGTAGTTGTCGGTGAGCTTTGTCAGAGCCGAATATTTGTCTCCGGTGTCGGAATAGAGAGCTTTCTTCGCATTTTCATAGTATTCGTCGGGCGCGAAGCTCCAGACGCCGGGCATGGTGGTTATTATCTCTGTCAGGCACTCGTCATAGAGCGCATCAAGATCCTCTTCGAGAATGTTGTTGACAAGGCACAGCAGCATATCGACTATGAACGCGTCCTTGAGCACGGAGAAGAGACTGCTGACAAAATCGCCTGTCGTGTCTCCGCCGAGGAAGGTTTCTATGAACAGCTCAAATGCGTCTGCCTTGCCTTTGACGTCGAGATTCTTCGTGAAAAGATTGCCTACGAGCGTTATTCCCTGGAACGCGCCGCTCAGGAAAACGACTTTCTCTATGTTCTTTGAGCCGTAGAGCGAAATGTACGACGCCGCAACGCAGGTGCCCTCGCTGTGCGCGCAGAGCACTACCTTGTCGTGACGGGTGATTTTCTTGACCTGCTCGATGTACTTTTCGAGCTCGCGTGCACTTTCGACGGGGTCGAGTCTCCAGTCGTAGCCGAAGATGTAGCGCCCGCCGTCATTTTCGCCCTGATACTGACCGTGGATATCCCTCTTGTGAATATCCGTGTCGGTCGGCGTCTGATATGACTTTGCCGATATCTTCGCCGTGCCGTCCGGGTTGCACATCATGTTCCCCATGAGCTTGAACATAGCCCTTGAGAGTAGCGTGCGGAACAGCTCGTGTTCGCCCGCGGCGAGAGCCGCAAATGCGCCGGCAAGGCTCGGAATGGCGCTGACTATCTCAACGGCGCCCATCGGGAAAACAGCGCTCTGTGTGCCGTCGCCGTTGTCGTGATAGAGCTCAGTGCCGAAGCCGTTGACCATAACGACGGGCGGCGTGTCGCAGCTGCACTGTGCGCTGTCCGCAAATGCGCCTGCGGGCAGCATGATGAGCATAATTGCCGCAAGAATGAATGATACCGCTTTTTTCATGTTTGCTCCTCCTTATATGCCGAACATTAAAATCCGAAGAAAGAGGGCACAAGGTAGGTGATGACGGACATGATTATTCCCGCAATAAGAATGCCCAGGGCGATTATCGGGAAGGATTTCTTTATCCTCATGTCGGTCAGGGCAGCTATCAGTGCTCCGGTCCAACCGCCCGTTCCGGGCAGGGGAATGGCAACGAATAAAAGCAGACCCCAGTCGCGCCAGCGTTTGACTTTTTCGCTGTTTCGCATTGAGCGTATCTCAAGCTTTTTGATGATCTTTGAAAAGACCGGCTTGTCGCGCAGAAATTGGAATATCTTGCGTATGAAAAGCAGGATAAACGGGATCGGCAGAATGTTGCCGAGATAGCATATGGCGAACGCACGCCAAAAATCAACGTGCAGCAGCTTCGCCGCTATCATGCCGCCGCGCAGCTCGAGAACCGGCAGCAGCGATACGAGAAAGATTATCAGTTCGTTAGGGATCTTGTTCTGAAAAAAGTCAACGAGACCCTGAGCGAATTCTTCAGTCATGTTCTTTTCCTTTCCTTTTCGGCGTTTTTGCGCCGTCAGTCATCGGTTTCAAAAATTCCGTGCTTGTCCATAAAACGACGCGCGCTCTTCAAAATCGCCTTGTCGTTTTCAAATTTCAGCGTTTCGAGCGCTTTGTCGAAGCCGAGCCAGATGTAGTCGTCTATCTCCTCGCGCTGAATTATCGTCTCTGTGTCTTCGGTCTTTGCCAAAAAGATGGTTACGCTCTTTTCGACCTTGCCCTGAATCGTGTAGTCGGATTTTGCGGTGAAGTCCGGAATGATGTCGATGTGTATCCCGGTCTCTTCAAGAACCTCGCGCCGTGCAGTCTGCTCGGGCGTTTCGCCGCGCTCCATGTGACCTTTGGGGAATCCCCAGTTGGCGCTGCGGCTGTTCTTGATGAGAAGAAGTCTGATCTCACCGTTTATTCTGCGGCATACGACGGCACCGCACGAGCGCTCGTAGAGACACTCGAGGCGGTATGTGCCCTCGGGCTCCGCAAAGGCGAGCGCATCGGCTATCTGATAGCCGATAAAACGCATATTTTTCGGCGCAACGACAAGTATGCCCTTGCGCTCTCCCTCTCTGTATAAAACGGCAATTGCGCGCCCATCAAAGTGTCTGACGGGATGATGAATGCCCATGATATAGGCGCCTGCGAAGCGGTTGTCAAACTGCCGCCTGCCTTCAAGAGAGCCGAAATTGAGAGAATATCTGTATCCGTACTGACGGTTCAGGGAGCCGACCGGGTTTGTTATTCTGACTCTGACGAATTTACCTAACAAAGGTCATGCCCTCCCTATATTCGGCGAGATTTGCTTTGTTCGCAAACTCCCCAATTTTGAATTTATGTTATCTATTATACTTATTTTGCCTCCCGATTGCAATAGCGCCGATATAATTTTGAAAAATAGCGCCCCCGCTGTGCTGACACCTTGTTAAATTTGTCGATATGTGATAAAATCAGTAATAATTGATTTTTTATCCCGGACGCGCAGAGATGCACGACCCGGAAGGAGGGTAACTTTTGCAGAAGATACTTATCGCGGACGATGAGGCGAAGATACGCCGCATTATCAGGGATTTCCTCACCGCCAAGGGCTTTGAAACTGTCGAGGCGGAGGACGGTGCGCAGGCTCTGCGCGTTTTCTCGGAAAACAGCGATATAGCCCTGGCTGTGCTCGATATAATGATGCCGGAGATGAACGGCTGGGAGGTCTGCCGCAAGATTCGTGAAACCTCCGATGTCCCGGTCATCTTCCTGACTGCGCGCGGCGAGGAGTTCGATGAGCTCGAGTGCTTCGAGTGCGGCGCGGACGATTTCATAACAAAGCCGTTCAGCCCCACTGTGCTCGTCAAGCGTATCGAAGCGCGATTAAAGCGCACTGCGGACAACCCAACCGATAAGATAGTTATAGATGGTCTCGTTATCGATGTCGTGGCTCATTCCGTCGTCTGCGACGGGCACGAAATCGAGCTGACTCATAAAGAATACGGTATTCTTCATAAGCTCGCTTCAAACCGCGAGCGGGTGTTCTCGCGCGAGCAGCTGCTCGATGATATCTGGGGCTTTGACTTCCTCGGCGATTCGAGAACGGTCGACTCCCATGTTGCGCGCCTTCGCACGAAGCTCGGCGATTGGGGCAGCTGCCACCTGCGCACGGTCTACGGCGCGGGATATAAGATAGAGGTGAACTGAGTTTGAGCCGTCGGTCGGCAAGAAAAGATGACAGAATCAGAAAATCGGGACGGCGCATGGCTTTCGAGCTCATCACCGTCCTGATAGTACTTGCCGCAATACTTGTCGCACTGCGCCCCGGCGTGCTGCTCAACTCTGTCTATGCCTTTGCGGAGATAATGAATATGCAGAGCATCCGCGAGTCGCTCGACAACGAGGATCCGGCGTCTTACGAATATTATCAGCAGTTAGCCTCTGTCTCCGACAACAACTATTATATGATTGAGGTCTTTGACCACGACGGCAACACGGTCTATTCAAATCGCGAAAAGTTCTTGTATTCCGGCGACGGTGACAGCGTCTATTACCGAACCGCCGAGAGCATGTACACTACCGGACGCAGCGTGCGCGTGTTCGATCTTTTTGACGACAGCGCAAGCTTTGACGAATATGAATATCAGGACAGCGAGGCGAGCGGATATTACAGATACCGCGTCGAGCTCAAAAACGGCGATACCCTGCGCCTGTGGCTGCCATATTATCAGGGCGAGCGAAATGCCCATACGGCGTCATTCCTTCTGACCGCCTTTGCGCTGATATCAGCCGCCGTGGCGTGCGCGATTATACTTTATTCGAATCTGCGTTTCTCGCGCCCCGTTGCGGCGATGGCGGAGATAACGGAGTCCATGGCAAAGCTTGATTTCTCCAAGAAATGCGTCAGCTATCCGCAGACGGATGTTCAGAATCTCGGGCAGAATATCAATATACTCTCCGAATCACTGAGCGAAACGCTCGACGAATTGCAGGATAAAAACGAAAAACTGACCGAAGAGCTTGAGCACAGCGCGCTTGTCGACGAGTCGCGAAAGAGCTTCATCGCCAATGTCTCGCATGAGCTCAAGACTCCTATAGCCATTATTCAGGGCTACGCCGAGGGACTCAAGCTCGGCATAAACAGCGACCCCGAGGGCAGCGAGGAATACTGCGACATAATCCTCGAGGAGACCGGCAAGATGAACCGCATAGTCATGGAGCTGCTAAACCTCGAAAAGCTCGAGAGCGGCTCATATGTCCCGACGTGCGAAAAGCTCGATCTGAGCGCGATGATAAAAGGTCAGCTTGCGGCGTTCTCGATGATGTTCAACGATAACGGAATAAAGCTCATCGACCGCATCCCGGACGGGTTGACCGCCCACAGCGACGAGCGGACTATACTGCTCGTGCTCCAGAACTTTCTGTCAAACGCCGTGTCGAATATCGGCGGCAAGAAGATAGTTCAGCTGACGGTTGAAGACGATCTGAACACATACAGGGTCAGCGTCTATAACTCCGGCGATCCGATAGCTGAGGACGAGCTTGACAAAATATGGTACAGCTTCTACAAATCCTCAAAGAAGCGCAAGAACGAGGATTTTCATTTCGGGCTCGGTCTGCCGATAGTCAAAGCCATCCAGAAGCGGCTCGGCAGGGAGTGCGGCGTTGTCAACGAACACGGCGGTGTGCGCTTCTGGTTCGATGTGGATAAGTGAGCGAGGTTGAATAAACGGCTCAAAGATGATATAATCAAATGAAGAGTTCAACGCAAAGCGGCGATTTTATAAATATGGGAGATCTTGTTATGGCTATTAAAAACAGGAAAAAAAGAATAACGGCGAGGATATCGGCTCTGCTGCTTTCGGCGGCAATGCTCTGCTCCCTGAGCGCGTGCTCCAACCCCGTCGCCGTGACGAAAATGAAAGGCACGCCCACCGAGGCGGGTGCTGCGGAATCGACTTTGCTCCATTCCGTCGGCGATAAAGCCAATCTTCAGCAGGTCGGCAAATCCGGACTTATCGAGCTGCTCTTTGACGAGAGCACATATTCCGTCTGCGTCGCCGATCTTTCCCATGACGACAGCGAAAAGCTTTGGTCTGCGCTCCCGACTCAGGAGAATTCGGGCGCCGCAACGGCGACCCTTGAAATCGTCAGCGGAGACACACTCTATAAGCTCAACACTCAGGATAACAGTGTGTCGTTCCAGAATGCCCAGTGCAGCTTTGCCGACGATGCTCTGAGCGTCACTTATATTCTCGCTCCCGACAGCGGTACGGCACACAAAGAAAAATATGATAAAGATGATATAGCTTTCAAGCTTGTTGTCAATTATCAGATAAAAGACGGCAGCGTCTATGTCAGCGCAAAATATGAAAATCTCGTTGCGGATTCCGACGCAAAGCTCACGAAGCTCAGCCTTCTCAATTTCTTCGGCGCTTATTCCGAGCCCCAGCAGGGCGACTATATCTTCGTCCCCGACGGCAGCGGCGCGCTCATAAAGACCGACACGAGAGACGATTCGTTTGACAACGAACTGAGCTTCCCGATTTACGGCGGCGATGCGGCATCCGGTCACGCAAACAGCGGCACCGCAAACGCGCTTATTCCCGCATACGGCATGAAGCAGGGGAACAACGCCTTTGTCACAATAATAGACAGCGGCGATGCAATAGCCACCGTCAGCGCGGACAGAGTCAGAGGCGGCAACGATTTTTACGAAGCGGGCGTGTCGTTCGATATCACGCCCTGCACCGAATCAAAAGGAAAGTTCTATATGAGCTCTGAGTCGTATGACGGCGATATCGGACTTTGCATACGCTTCCTCGGCGGCTCGAACGCGGACTATACAGGCATGGCGGCTGCGGCTCGCGAACAGCTGATAAGGGAGAGAATACTCTCGACAAGAACGGTCGAGGAGCAGGAGTATCTGCCGCTTGATTTGACCGTTATCGGCGTCTCGGACGACACCCTGTTCTCGTTCAAGCGACTGAATCTCAAAAAAGAAAAGACCTTTACCGACTTTGAACAGGCTCTCGACATGCTCACGCGAATGAAGTCGAAAGGCATAAATTCAATAAAGCTGCGCTACAAAGGCGCGCTGAGCGGCGGAACGGATCAGTCGAGCATAATGACTGCGTCTCTGCTCGCCCGCCTCGGCACTCGCTCCGACCTCAAAGATCTTGCCGAATATGTCAACGCGCAGAACATGGAGATGTATCTCGATGTCAATCTGCTCTCTGCGGCAAAGGGAGACTCGTTCTCTTCCGGCAGGACTGCGGGCAGCATCTTCGGCAAAAAGGCGGAATACAATGCAATAAATAACAGTCCGCTCGGAAAAGATAAATACGCAAAGCGCCTGCTCGGCATGAAGTATGTTGAAAAATCGATAATCGAGATACTCAAAGACACAAGATTTTCTCAGTTTACGGGTTTCTGCCTCAACGATGTCGGCAGTCTGCTCTATTCCGATTATAAGAACGGCTTTAACCGCCAGGAGAGCGCGGAAATGATATCCGAACAGCTTCCGTCGCTGACTGCGAATATGAAGCTAATGACCGACACGGGCAACTTCCGCGTCATAAAGAATGTCAGCTTCATTTCGCATCTGCCTACCTCCGCGTCGCAGAGCCGCTCGGCATATGTCAGCGTGCCGTTTTTGCAGCTCGTTCTCCACGGAATAGTCGGCTATTCCGGCGAGCCGCTCAACTTCAGCGAGAATGCCAAAACCTCGTTCCTGCGCTGTGTCGAATACGGCGCGAGCCCCGCTTATGAGTGGACGTATTCGGACACCTATGCAGACAAAAAGAATAAGTCCGGCGAGGACAGCACGGATACAGTCGGAGTCTATTACGAAAACTGGATAGCCTCGGCTTCCGAGTTCTATGAACGCGCCGATGCGGCGCTCAAGGATCTTCAGGCTGCTCGCATGACTTCGCACAGCGAGATAATGAGCGGTGTGTTCTGCACGGAATACGACACGGGTGCAAAAATTTATGTCAACTATACGGAATCCGATGTGACCGTCAGCGGTATAACCGTCCCGGCAGGGGACTTCATCAGAATCAACTGATAACAGAAAAGGAGTATAAATATGCCCTATATCAGCACTAAAACAAACATTGAACTTGCAAAAGAAAAGCAGGATGCACTTGCCGCAGAATACGGCAGGATAATCTCTCTCGTCCCCGGAAAGACAGAGCGCTGGCTCATGCTCTCGTTTGACGATAAAATCTCGATGTATTTCGGCGGCAAGGGCGATGAGCCCATGGCTTATATCGAGCTGAGCCTTTTCGGCGGCGCGTCGGATGCAGTTTATGATAAGCTGACTGCGGCTATCTGCGACGCAGTCTCCGCGGAGACGGGGATAGCCCACGCCAATATCTATGTCAAATACGAAGAGGCTGAGCACTGGGGCTGGAACGGCTCAAACTTCTGATATTACAAAAAAACAAGGCGCGAATCGAACGATTTTTCGGTTCGTGCTTTTTGTTTTTGCGTGAAATTTATTGCCCGGTAAATTGACTGTGTAAGTATACAAAAATACCAAATTTATGCACGAATTATATTTCAAGTTCTGTATTGACAGTTCGAATATATCAACATATAATTAAACCAATAATAAGAAGATGGGAAACGGAGGGGCAACTTTGAAAAAGCGCGATTTGATAGTGACGCTTTTGTATTTTCTTGATATGGCTGTGCTGATACTTTCGGTCATGTTTTCCATATGGATGCGAAACGAATTTCGGGTTGAAGCACTTGCGAAAGAAATCACCCGCGGCAGCTTTTGGCTGAGTGTGGTCGTGCTTGCCGTTATATATGCCTGCGTGTTCACGTTGTCGAGGACCTATCAGGTGCTCTGGGAGTATGCCTCCATGCGCGACGCGTGCATAGTTGCGGTGTGTGCCATGAGCTCGTCGATAGCTTTCGCTCTTATCCGCACTGCGCTGAATTTTCCGTATTTTGCGCCGAGCATATATATTATGGCGGTACTGCTTTCGGGCGCCGGCGTGGTGGCTGTCAGAATGGTGCTCAGAACGCTCAGACGCAAGCCGTGGAAGGGCATTACGCCCAAGTCGAACCGCAACAACACTATGATAATCGGTGCCGGCGACGCTGCAAATATATTGATCCACGAGATAAAAACAAGTCCCGATATGGAATATTATCCGGTTTGTATTCTTGATGATTCGCCGGATAAAAAGCGCAGCACTGTATACGGTGTTAAAGTCATAGGCAAATGCGATAAGATAGAGGAAGTTGCCGAAAAATATAATATCAAGACCATAATCTTCGCCATTCCGTCCGCGACTCCGGAACGCAAGGGCGAGATACTTCGGCGCTGCTCAAAGACAGGTTGTGTCGTTAAGACGCTCCCGAGCATCGGACAGATGATAGATAAGAAGATGGGACTTTCAAATATCCGTTCCATCAATATAGAAGATCTTCTCGGCCGTCCGCCGATAAAAATAAAGCTCGATTCCGTCATGGACTATGTCAGCGGAAAGACGGTTTTCGTCACTGGCGGCGGTGGATCGATAGGCAGTGAGCTCTGCCGTCAGATAGCGGAGCATTCGCCGCACAAGCTCATAATTTTCGATATCTATGAGAACAACGCTTATAATATCCAGAACGAGCTTCTGCGCACTCATCCGGAAGTCGATGTCAAGGTACTCATAGGCTCCGTCAGAGACAGCAAACGTCTTGAATCCGTGTTTGCAAGATATCATCCGAATATCGTCTACCATGCCGCGGCGCATAAGCATGTGCCCCTTATGGAGGACAACCCCAACGAAGCTGTCAAGAACAATGTTTTTGGCACTCTCAAAACCGTTCGCGCGGCGGACAAGTTCGGCGTTGAGCGCTTTGTGCTTATCTCAACAGATAAGGCTGTCAACCCCACGAATATCATGGGCGCGACAAAGCGTATCTGCGAGATGATAGTCCAGACCTACAACAAGCATTCGGATACCGAGTTTGTCGCCGTCAGATTCGGCAATGTCCTCGGCTCGAACGGCTCGGTTATCCCGCTTTTCAAGGATCAGATAGCAAACGGCGGTCCTGTAACCGTCACCCACAAGGATATCATCCGTTATTTCATGACCATCCCCGAGGCTGTGTCCCTTGTTCTTCAGGCGGGCGCTTCCGCAAAGGGCGGCGAGGTATTTGTGCTCGATATGGGCGAGCCTGTGAAGATAGTCGATCTCGCGGAGAATATTATCAGACTTTCGGGCTATACGCCATATAAGGATATTGATATA
>OGOG01002852.1_pt1 | contig 13929 bp, 14 predicted proteins | sample 1552581 | NCBI WGS metagenome assembly OGOG01 (sample SAMEA2580152, study PRJEB22360) | human gut metagenome | biome: human gut; feature: human-associated habitat; material: faeces | place: Denmark | collected 2008/2010 | reverse complement strand
AACATCATCCGGTTCACCGGCTCCATGTTGCGCATCAGGTTGGACGACAGTTTTTCCGCCATCTGTTTTGCATCAAACGTTTTTCTCGCAAAATAATCCAGGCAGGCTTTGGTGAATGCATAATTCATGATACTGTCGTACTGGTCGCCGCGCAGATACGGATATGCATCATGCCAGTTCTCCCCGATAATGACCGCATCTGCTTTTTCCTTTGTGGGACGCATCCTCCCAGACCTCGCCGATCAGAATCGCGTCCGGCTTGACCTGCCGGATACGCGCACGCAGGCGTGCGAGAAACGCGTCCGGCAGCTCGTCGACGACGTCCAGCCGCCAGCCGTCGATTCCGTATTCCCGGATCCAGTAGCACGCGATCCCGATCAGATATTCCTGTACCTCGCGGTTTGCCGTGTCAAGCTTTGGCATATAGGTACACTCCGCAAAACATTCATAATTCGCCCGGCTTGGAACCGGATATGCCCCGTCGATCAAAAACCAGTCGTAGTAGGGTGATTCCGCTCCTTTTTCCATGACATCGCAAAACTGCTGCATCTGCATGCTGCAGTGATTGAACACCGCATCCAGCACAATCCGGATTCCGTGGGCATGCGCCATGCGCACGAGTTCCCCGAATTCTTCTTTTGTCCCGAACTGCGGATCAATCTGCATATAATCCATCGTATCATACTTGTGATTCGATATCGACCGGAAGATTGGTGTCAGATAGATCGCCGTAATTCCAAGGTCCTTCAGATAGTCCAGTTTTTCGATAATTCCACAGAGATCTCCGCCCGCAAAACTTTTCGGTGTCGGCAGCGCTCCCCACTCCATATTGATATAGGAGCGGTCCTTTTTTGTATTTCCACAGAAAAAACGGTCCACAAAAATCTGATAGAACACCGCGCTCTTCATCCATTTTACCGTCGGCAGTACGTCATTGCGGTTGATGTACGGCATCTGGAAGAAATTGTAAAATCCCTCCGCGAAATCATATTGTAAGACGACGCCGTCCTCGCAGAAGTAATACGTCGTGCCCTGCTGCCGGATACAAAATACGTATGCCAGCCTTACGTCCGTGAGCACGAGGGTCGTCTCATAGTAATGATAAAGCCGGTCCGTATAACGTATCTCCATCGGAATCTGCTCTCTGCTTTGCTGAAACTGATACTTGCCCGCATAGATTAACGTTACCGACGCGTCCGCGTCTTCCTTCGCCATCCGGAGTCTGATCACCAGTTTTTTCTCTCCGACTGCAAAACAGTACTGGGAATCCGGTATGTGTAAAATTGCACTCTCATTCATTGCTCTTTCCTCTTTATTCTCTATCCCTTCATTCTCTTCTTCCCGATTCCCTTATTGACAAATCCGGGCAAATTCTATATAAATGGAACATAGAATTGCTCATTACAGGGGAGGACATTATCTTGAGTCAGAAAATCACGATCCGGGACGTTGCCCGCGAAGCCGGCGTATCGGTTGCCACCGTTTCATACGTGATCAACAACCGCACCGACATGCGTATCAGCGACGCAACCCGCAAAAAAGTTCTTCAGGTTATCAACCTTTTAGACTACACTCCCAACCAGTCCGCCAAGGCACTGGCGACAAGCCGCAACCGGATGGTCGCACTCTATCTTGACACTGATGTCCCGGCTCTTAAGCGCGCGGAGCAGATGTATCTGCTGGAATGTTTCTCCACCTTTCTGCATGCGCAGGATTATGATCTCATCTATCTCAGCCGCACATACACGGAAAAATACGATGCTGCTGACGCGATCGTGGCCTACGACATTTCCGAAGAATATTTTCATCAGATCGGCGACAACAATTTCAGTCCGCTTCTTGCCTTGGACTGCCGGATCGGCGATCCCCTGTTTTTTGAAATCTATTCCGATTATGCACAGATGGCAACCGGAGCGCACACGTTCTTTTCCGGCGAGCCCTATTGTTTCCTCTCTCTCGACACGTCAAACGCCGGGAAGAAATCTTACGCCGCAGACATGTTTCCGGAAGTACATTATGTAAACTCCCCTTCGGAACTGGCACCGTTTTCCGGCCGGAACCTGCTCGTGACGGATCACACGCTGTACGAGCTGCTGGCGTCCACCGCAAATGTCTGCTACCTGCCATCTTTCTCTGCACGTAAGTTCCAGGTATTATTTGACTGCATGAACAGCGCACTGCGCCGTGAGCCGCTGCAGCAGCACGCCATTGCAGTGTCATAAAGCTGTTTTATTCCACGTCCACCGTCAATACCTGCTCTGCGGGATCATACGTGAACACATAGGTACCGCTCTCCGCTGCGATCAGATTCTCCCCGCCGCCTTCCGTCACATGGGAAAGACTGGCATCATCCCCGCCGCCAATGTTTGTGTAGCGGATATATTCGGTTCCTGCGCTGCTGGTATCCCCGACGGTCACCATGGAGGTGAACATGAATTCATCTCCCTCCGTCAGATCAATCTTTAAAGTGTATGTGCCATCCTGCTCGGTAAACTTCGTCTCATCCGAATACACATCTTCCCATCCGGTCACAATCGCACCCTTGATGTAATAATCTGTCTGAACATCTCCGCCGGCATTCTCCGATGCTCCGTTGTATGTCCACGTGATCGTATCGTACGGGTTGATGTTGAATGCTTCCCTGTTCTCCTCCGTATAGTTTGCATTGTCGGTCTCGTAGGTATCCTCTCCCGGATACGTCGTCAGTGTAAACGTATAATTTCCCGCCACCGCACACTTGATATTGGAGCGTTTCACGCCGGTGTCGCCAAGGCTTCCGGAATTTTCAAAATAATCCATGCCGTCCAGTTCAATCGTATCGAGATACCCGTAGCCGCGCTGATCTCCCCAGGAGGAATCCATGGCAAACTGGAACTGGTCTCCCTCGCTTAAATCGAGCGTGATCGTATACACATTCTCGCTGTCGCTCTCCTCCTTCGTCATCTTCTGCGCATCCCCGATGACTGCTCCCCAGTTTGATTCCAGAAGTACCGGCGACGTGCCGCTTCCCACAATCGCAAACTCTCTGGTATCCTCCACATACGTCACAAATCCGGCAAACACCGAGGTGTCTTCTGTTACCGCCTGTGAAAAATCAAATTTGTGGCTCATCTGCGGTGTCGCAAACCAGCCGACAAAAATGCTTCCGTCCTTCTCTGGCGTATACTCTTTGGCGCATGCCCCTTTTTCTACCTCCTCCGTCTGCAGCACGGTCTTGCCATCCGAGTCGTAATAGGTCACAACGCAGGCTGCCGCCTGCCCGGTCTGCGCCATCTCTTCCGTTGCCCCGATCGCATCCGTCTTCACCGCATCCGCACTTCCACATGCGGATAACAGCAGCATCCCGCTTACCAGCATTGCGGTCATTGCCACCGCCGCCCCATCATTTCTTCTTCTCATTTTTCCCTCCAACCTTTCTAATCAATTTTCTTGTTGTTTCTGATGATTAACCGGTTAAGTTTTCGTGTATTTTTTAAGCAAACCGCTGTATTCTGCAGTTTGCTTAACCGTTTAATCTATAACAAATGTAACACTCTTCCTGCAGGCTGTCAATAGTATTTTGTGCATCCCGCCCGGCACGTTTTTGTGTCATAGAAACGAAGTTTGCTATGACACAAAAAAATCCACCTTCCTACCCTGAATAGGAAGATGGACTTTTCTTACATCTGCAGCAAATATTCGATCAGCTTATGTCCTTCCGGTATAAAGTTGGCTGTCTGCGCCGCCTCGCGCTCATTGTAATGCCAGCTCTCACTGCGCTCTGCCGTGCTGTCATAGAGCAGATACGGTACATTGTCCGCCGTGTGTGTGCGCAGGGAAATCGGTGTCGGATGATCCGGAAGCACCACCATGCGGAAATCCTCTCCTGCCTCCGCAAGTCCCTCGGCGATCGGCCGGATAATGCGCTCATCCAGGCGCTCGATCGCCTTTACCTTCTTCTCAACGCTGCCCTGGTGTCCCATCTCATCCGGTCCTTCCAGATGCACGTAGACAAAGTCATATCCGTCCTTCGTCAGGACATCTAACGCCGCGTTCGCTTTTCCCTCATAATTTGTATCCAGACCGCCGTTCGCACCGTCCACTGTGATGACTTTCATGGAAGTGCCGACCGCAATTCCCTTCAGAAGATCAACTGCAGAAATCATCGCGCCCTGTTTGTGGGTGCGCTCCGTAAACGGATAGAGTGCCGGCTTTGTGCCTGCGCCCCAGCAGGAGTTCGCAGGATTTAATCCCTTTTTCTTACGCTCGATGTTGATCGGATGATTCACGAGAATGTCATAGCTTTTCTTCATCATGGTGCGAAGCGCTTCGTTCTCCGGAAGCTTGTCTCCGATCTTCTGTCCCAGCACATCGTGCGGCTGCACCAGATCCACCACCTCGCCGTTCTCCCAGATCAGACAGTGGCGGTAGCTTGTGCCCACATAAAAATGAAAACTGTCTCCAGTTCCTTCTTCACCGCCTCCAAGAGCACTGCACATTCCTCGGTACTGATCTCACCCGAACTGTGGTCGATGATCGTGCGATCCTCGTAATTGTCCTCCTCCTCGGAAAGCGTGACGATGTTGCAGCGCAGAGCCACATCCGTATCTTTCATTGGAACACCGATAGAGAGTGCCTCAAGCGGAGAACGCCCCGAATAAAATTCTCTCGGATTGTATCCCAGCACGGAGAGATTGGCAGTGTCGCTGCCCGGCTTCATGCCGTCCGGGATCGTATGTACCATGCCGATCTCACCTTTCGCTGCCAGTTCATCCATCTTCGGTGTCTTTGCATACTCTAACGGAGTCCTGCCGCCCAGACTCTCGATCGGGCGGTCTGCCATGCCATCTCCAAGAATTACCAAATACTTCATCTCACACTTCACTTTCTGCTGTTATCAGCCTGCTGTTTCACATCGGATCCCCTGTTTTACTGTGCCACGCGGATCATCTGAAGTACACTGCCAAGCTCCGCCGCCTTTTTCTCATAATCAGCTTCGCTCATGCGCGCCGTCACAAATCCGGTCTCTCCGGATACGCCTTCCGCCGTTACATAACTCACTTCACCGAAGACTTCTTCTATGCGCTTCTCATCTGCGGACGTGCGCACAAAATAGCAGTTCTCGACGTTGCGGTAATCCACCAGCTCCAGTTTCTTAGAGCTCCACTCCACCGCGATATTGGTGTCCAGATGCTTCGCCATATCCACGATATCCGCTACAACCGCGCTCGCCGTCGGGAGCTTGCCGGCGCCGCTTCCGTAAAACATGGCATCGCCGAGCACATTGCCGTGTACAAAGATGGCATTGAACACATCGTTGACATTGTAGAGAGGGTGTGTCGCCGGTAAAAGGAACGGCGCTACCATCGCCACATATCCGTCTCCCACCTTGTGGCTGGATGCCAAAAGCTTGATGGCTCTGCCCATTGCCTTCGCATACCGGATATCGGTCGCCGTGATCTTCGTAATACCCTCTGTGTGAATATCCTCAAAGTCCACCTGCTGTCCGCATACCAGGGATGTCAGGATGGCGATCTTGCGGCAGGCATCGTATCCTTCAATGTCAGCGGTCGGGTCTTTCTCCGCATAACCCTTCGCCTGCGCATCCTTTAACACATCGTCGAACTCCGATCCCTCCTCGGTCATTTTCGTCAGCATATAGTTCGTGGTTCCGTTCACAATTCCGGTGATCTCCTCGATCTCATCTGCCGTCAGACAGGAATTGAGCGGCCGGATAATCGGGATACCGCCGCCGACGCTCGCCTCAAACATGAAATTGACATTTTTCTCCTTGGCGAGTGCAATCAGCTCCGCACCCTTTGCCGCAACGAGCGCCTTGTTGGAGGTCGTCACATGTTTTCCCGCTTCAAGCATTGCCTTTACGAACGTGTACGCCGGCTCCACACCGCCCATCGTCTCAACAACAATCTGCACTTCCGGGTCATTTGCGATCACCTTATAATCATGTACCACCTTTTCCTGAATCGGATCCCCCGGAAAATCTCTTAAGTCCAGAATATATTTCACACCAATCTCTTCTCCGGCACGCTTTGCAATGCTGTTCTTATTGATGTCTAATACTTCCACTACGCCGGAACCGATGGTTCCATATCCCATTACTGCTACTCTGATCATACTGCCTCCACTTTCGTCTTCTATCCTATTCTGTTCCTACTCTCTTCCGAGGATCTTCACATAATGTATCCCTGTCTGCTCCTCGATGCTCGCCACCATCTGTGTCACATCTCCCGTCTCCGGCAGAACATCGACCGAGAGTGTCAGCGATGCGATCCCGTTGATCGGAATACTCTGGTGGATCGTCAGGATATTGGCGTGAAACTCTGCCACCGTCTTGAGCACAATCGACAACAGCCCCGGCTCATCGTCCAGCTGGATGACCATGGTGATTGTCTTCCCCTTTGCTGTCTCATGAAACGGAAAAATATCATCCTTGTATTTATAGAAAGAACTCCGGCTGATCCCGACCTGCTCTGTCGCATCCTGCACAGAATCCGTCTTCCCCGAATCCAGCAGCCGCTTTGCCTCCACGACACGAAGCAGTACATCCGGCACCGCCTTTTCCTTTAATACATAATACTGACCTTTCTCTTTCATGTTCCTCATAATCCTCTTTCTTCTGGTATCCCTCACGAGTGCAATGTGTGCAGCACGCTGACACTTGTCCTCATGAGGAAGATAATAACACAAAGAGGCTGCACAGGCAACCTCTTTTGTGAATATCCGTAATAAAATTTAGTTATGGAAGCTATTCTCCCTTTAAAACTTGCGGCTTCCTCCGCCGTGTGATCTGCCGCTGCTGCTCGTGTGTGTCGTGCTTCTTCCGCTGTGCGAGGAGGAATGTCCGCCACTGCCGCCGCTGCTCGTTGAGATCCTGTGATGCGTCGTCGTCTGATTCACCAGACGATCTTCCTTGACGCGCAGATTGACCTTGGAATTCTGCTGGTAAGCGTAATAATATCCCTTTCCGCGCACCTTGTAACTGTTGCTGATCGTAAAATAAATGATGCAGCCGGCTCCGATGGCGACCGCCAGCACGCCGAAGATCTCCCCAAGCGTCAGAACATGGTACCTTGAAATCTTCCCGGTCTCGGAGTCATAATTGTACTGTCCCTCTGAAATGCCTTTTTCATAGTAAGTCTCCACACCGGTCAGCATGGAATGCATACAGCCATTGTAATCGCCATTGCTGATCTTAGAATATGCTGCGTCGAGAATATTGTCGATTCTCGAATCTGTCAGATACCGGATCGCGATACCGCAGGTGGAGATCGTGATCTCACGGTTATCCATATCAATCAGCAGTGCCACACCGTCTTCCTGATCCGGCGAATGTTCATCAAAGAAATCATCCGCGTAGGCGGTGGCACTTTTCCCCTGTGCATCATCTGTCGTGACCGCATAGACATTCCAGCCGGATTCTTCCATAAAGGAGGCAATCTCATCGTTCAGGTCTGAAATCTCATCTGCCGTCAGAAGTCCTGCCGCATCGTACACATAACCATCCGCTGCATCCTGCGCCGCGTCCGCCTCCGCCGCCAGTGCCGCACCGCTGCACGGAACAAGACACACCAGGCATACCAGACACCACAGGAGTGATTTTTTCATCTTCTCTACCATAAGAAATACCCTCCTAACAGTCCGAATACCAGAATGCCAAGCGCCGTCAGCAGACTGGTAAGCGCAAGCCTCGGGCGGTCAACCGGCAGATCGCCGCAGATATTTCCATTCTGTCCGTTCATGGAATAGTAGTATACTTTTCCGTCTCTGCCCTTATATGTAATCGTCCACACCGGAAGCAGCACATACGACCAGGTCTCCTTCTTCGGTGCAAAAAAGGTATTCTTGACCGATACGCTGTTGTAGCCGCTGATGGTGTCGCGCATCAGCTTTTCCGCGCTCTCACGCATGGTATGCTGCATCTTGCCCTGCACCGCATTCTGCTCAATATCCCTGCGCTCCGCAAGGAATCCGGAGAGGTATCCCATGTGAAAATCTTTCATCTTGTCATAAGCGTACGGCATCACACCGCTGGTAAGCTTTACATTTGCCTTCTTTAACGCATTCTCCGTCAGATTGCGAAGCGTCACATCGCCCTCGCGCTCCACCGCATAATACTTGGTCTCCGTGTACTGGGTATTGCCTGTCGTCCACATGCGCACACTTCTCGCATCTCCCTGCATCTTTCCCTCCAGCTCCACATCGTAAACCCAGTATGGGAAATAGACGCCTGTCATGCTCTCAATCTGCTTTTTGTCAAAAAATGCTTTCGGCACATATTTCTTCTTGCCGACAAAATCCAGGAACTTCTTCTCGGCTTCCTCTCTGCCGATCTCAAACGGAATGATCTTGTTCGGCAGATAGGTACCTTCCAGCCGCTTTCCGAGCACAACCGGATTATGGCAGTAATAGCAGAAGGTCGCCGCAGTCGTCGCGTCCGTCACAATCTCTGCGCCGCAGGACGGACAGCTGTAATACACCGCCTCGCCTTCCGGTTCGCTTTCCCGCTCTCCGGCTGTCTGCTCCGCCGCTGCCGTCTCATCTGCCCGCTCTCCGCCTGCCTGCTCCTGTGCCACAGCGTCCGGCTCCTCGCCCTGCATCGGCTTCATCGCATCCAGTTCTTCCTGCGTGAACAGCGAATTGCAGTATTCACACTTATACTTCTGTGTCGCCGGGTCAAAAATCAGTTCTCCGCCACAGTTTGGACACTTAAAACTGATAATTGCCATCGCTAGTTCCTCGCTTTCCCACAGTTGCTGCAGAACTTTCCGGTGTTCGTCTGTCCGCACTCACACGTCCACTCACCGGATACCGGCTTTGGCTTTCCGCACTCACTGCAGAACTTCCCGGTATTCACATGGCCACACTCGCACGTCCATTCATCGGATACCGGCATCGGTTTTCCGCACTCGCTACAGAACTTTCCGGTATTCACGTGACCGCACTCACATGTCCAGCCGCCCTGGGCACCTGCCCCCGGTGTCTGTCCTGCCGGCACTGCGCCTGCCGACTGCATCTGTCCTGCCTGTGCCGCGCCCCCCTGCTGCATTCCTGCATTCGCCTGCATGTCTGCCGGTGTCTGCATCGCGCCGAGTCCGGACAGCGTCTGGTTCATGGCATTCATTCCCATGCCGACTCCCATAAAGCCTGCCATGGCACCGTTCGCATTGCTTCCGGCGTCGCGCACACCCTCCGTAATATTCTTGACCGCCATACCGCGCATAACGTTGAAATCGCTTCCAAGCATTGCGCCTTCATTGCGCATATTGATGAGCTTCTGGGACTCTTCATCATAAGAGATACCAGCGATACCAACCTTCTGGATCTCCATACCGCGCATCTGGTTCCAATCGGCATCCAGAATGTCCTGCATGTACTTGCCCAGCTCCATCGCCTTGGAAGTCACGTAGGAAATACGTGTTCCGTCCGCCGACATCTGGTTGATTGCCGACTGCAGCGCCTCTAAAAACTCCGACAGGTACTGCTCGCCGATCTCATCGTAATTGACACGATCTTTGTTCCGCGGGATCACTTCCGCATAGAACTGGAGCGGATTCGTGATCTTGATGGAGTAATTGCCGTGTGCGCGCAGGAAAAGCTCTGCGTTATAAAAATTATCAAAGTAATTGATCGGGTTTCTCGTTCCAAACTTGATCCCTTTGATCTCCTGCAGATTCAGGAAATATACTTTCTGTGCCGTCGGCGTCTGTCCGCCGTACTTGATACGGTTGAACGTCTCTTTTACAGATTCTCCCAGTTCACCGTTTAGCATGGACGGCAGGGAAGAATTATCTACCTTATAATATCCCGGTTCTGCCGTGTAATCGACTACTTTTCCTCCATCCACAAGCATCATAAACTGGTTGTCATACACGTGAATCACGGAGCCATTGCTCACCGTATTGTTCGTCCCCTTGGTATTCTGTCCTCTCCGGATCAGCACACCACTCGTAAAGACGGTCTGTTCCCCCATATCATCCGCCTCGAACACCTCGAGCCACTGATCCGCCAGTCCTCCGCTGATCGCACTACCGATTGCCTTGATAATTCCCATAACAATTCCTCCTGTTCTATTCTTTCGTTGTACTCTGACGAGTTCTTATTGGAAGTTCCTGCAAAACTTCATATGCGCAGAATCATGCGCCAAAAAATGTATTCACACATGGTGATAATCCACCTCAGAAAAACGTACCATCCGCCAGACTCTGGTGTCTACCGGCACAACCGGGCTGCCGCAGTATTCACAGATCTGCTGTCCAAGTCCCTTCATCGGCGCCCCGCAGTTCGGGCAGTTCAGCCCGAAGGCATTTCCCTCCGTCTGCTGCGCCGCATCCTGTACATAGAGAAGCTCCATATTGTACTTTGTCTGCAGCTTCCGGTCTTTATACCCCCAGATAATTTTGCCCGCTTTTTCCTTGTAGTGGGAATGCTCTACCGCACTCTGAAATGTGATCACACAGGTGCCGTTCTTTTTTTCGTAATTGGAAATCTCTGTCTGATGAATGCGGATCTGCTCATAGGTCTCACGCACTCCTGCCGCACGGTTCCCCTCAATCTGACGGCTGACCTGCTCCTTCAGTTCATCGGAAGCGCGCGCGACGCTTTCCAGATTCCCCGCCGACACTGCCTGAAGCGCCGCCACAAGCTGCTGCTGTGCGAGCGCCTCAAACTGCTCCAGATTCATTCCCGGGAAATCACGGGAAATCTGGGGTGCAAAAATCCGCGTCATGGAAGCGACCGACTTCGGTGTCTCCTCCAACATCTGTTCCTGGCGCTTATATTCCTCAATCAGACCGCCTTTTCCAAACACCCACTTTAAGGTGCGGATCACATCACTGCTCATCGTCTCCTCCAAGTCCCTTCGGGCAGCCGAGGGAGAGCCACTTCAGATATCCATTCATAAAGATATCCAGCTTGCCGTCCAGCACGCTGTCCACATTTCCGGTCTCCACACCGGTGCGGTGATCCTTCACCATCGTATACGGCTGCATGACATAGGAGCGGATCTGGTTGCCCCATCCGATCTCTGTCACCTCGCCGCGGATTCCCGCCGCCTTCTCAGCATTCTCCTGCTGCTTTAACAGGTACAGCTTTGCCTTTAACATCTGCATTGCCTTGTCCTTGTTCTGGAACTGGGAACGCTCATTCTGGCACTGTACCACAATACCGGTCGGAAGATGCGTGATACGGATTGCGGAAGATGTCTTATTGATATGCTGTCCGCCCGCACCGCTGGAGCGGTACGTATCGATCCGAAGATCATCGTCATTGATCTCCACATCCAGATCTTCCTCGATATCCGGCATGACATCGCAGGACACAAAAGAGGTCTGTCTCTTTCCCGCCGCATTGAACGGCGAGATACGCACCAGACGGTGCACACCTTTTTCTGATTTCAGATAGCCGTAGGCATTTTCTCCATTTACCTGAAATGTCACGGACTTGATGCCTGCTTCCTCTCCGTCCAGGGAGTCCAGCACTTCCACGCTGTATCCCTTGTCATCTGCCCAACGTGTATACATGCGGTAAAGCATTGCTGCCCAGTCACAGGACTCCGTACCGCCCGCGCCCGCATGAAGCGACACAATGGCATTGTCCCCATCGTACTCGCCGGACAGAAGCGTCTTTGCGCGGATGGCATCGTACGTCGTCGTAAACTCCGTTAGCATTTCTTCGATCTCCGGGATCAACGTGGCGTCATTCTCCTCATATCCCATCTCGATCAGTGTCTCAATATCTTCAAACTGTGTCGTCAAAGAAGCATATGTGGCAACATCGTCCTTCATGCTCTTTAACTCTTTCATTTTTTTCTGGGAGACCTCCGGATCATTCCAGAAATCCGCAGCTTCCATCTCCCTCTCTAACTCCTGGATCCGCTGTTCTTTATTTACCAGGTCAAAGTGAATCCCTCACTTCCTGCAGCGGTTCCCTGTATGCGTTCAGGGTCACTTTAAATTGATCAAGTTCTACCACAGTTATCACCTCTTTCATTTTTTTCTATTCTTATTGTACTGGAAGCCCCGTCTTTTCGCAATCTTTTCCCACAATTTTCGCAGCGCTGTAAAAAGCAGCAGCCAGATCACCGCTCCCAGCGTATCAATACACACGTCCGGGAACCGTCCGGCGCGCCCCGGGACAAACAGCTGGTGGATCTCATCGGTCGCCGCGTAAAGCGCCGCAACCGCAACCGCCGAAATTCCGCACACTTTCCAGTTACCGGAATATCCGTGCACAAAAGCGCACGCCAGCAGACAGAGTATTCCATATTCTGTCATATGCGCCAGCTTGCGCACCGGATAATCAATCCGGTCGGCATATGCCTCCATCTCGCTCTGTGTATATTCTGTTCCTGTCAGATGACTCCATGTTTCCACAATGCGGCAGGCAACCCCACCGCTGACCTGCTCCGATTCTGATGCCGGCTGTGCCGAAAACCGGAAAATCATCACCATACAAAGAAGCAGAAGTCCTCCTGTTATCACACGGTATATCCGAAGCTTCATCCCGTCTCCTCACTCCGATCAGTCGTTCTGTGTCTTCTCACTCAGCACTTCGATTGCCTTCTGCACCTGATTATCGTATTGGATCTCATACTGCTCTCCGTCCGGGTCGAGATACTCATATTCCAGTTCAATGTCCGGATCGATTCCGACACCGTGGATATAGTTGCCGTTCGGCGTAAAATATTTCGCGGTTGTCAGCTTGATGGCGTCTCCGTCTTCCAACGGGAACAGGCTCTGCACGATGCCCTTGCCGAATGTCGTCGTTCCGATCAGCGTTCCGTAGTTGTAATCCTTGATGGCTCCTGCAAAAATCTCGGAAGCGCTGGCGCTGTCCTGATTGATTAACACCGCCATCGGATAGTCAAAATGCGTGTCTCCGCTGGAACGGTACTCCTCGCGGTGTCCGTTCTTATCCTCCGTGTAGACGATCAGACCTTCCGGCAGAATATCGTCAAGAATCTGTACCACGGAATCGACAAGTCCGCCGCCGTTATAGCGAAGGTCGACCACCAGCGATGTAAGCCCTTCCCCTTCCAGTTCCGCAAGCGCCTTCTCAAACTGGTTTGCCGTATCCTTCTCAAAAGATTCAATCCGGATATAACCAATCGTATCGTTTAACATCTGTGAAGATACGCTCGGCAGCGTCACATCGGCACGCTCCACGTCAAACGAGAGATTCTCTCCGGTAGACGGGCGGTAGATCTCAAGATGTACCGTCGTCCCGGCTTCCCCGCGGATCAGCTTCACGAGATCCGTGACATCCATCGTATCCGCCTCGGTTCCGTCCACCGACAGAATTACGTCTTCGTTGCGAAGTCCCGCACTCTCAGACGGTGTTCCCTCGTAAACCTTTGTGATTGTGACCTGCATGGTATCTTTATCCTGCGCAAGCCCTGCCCCGATTCCGTAATACTGACCCGTCATGCTGACCTGCGTCTGCGCGTACTCATCCGCCGTGTAGTAAACCGAATATCTGTCATCCAGTCCCTCCAGCAGTCCCGCATACAGACCGTCCTTTAAATCCTGAACATCGGTATCTTCATAATAATACAGATCAATGTAAGCTGACAGTTCGTTGATCTTTGCCGTTGTCTTTGCATCCAGCAGGGTCGTTCCGTCCGTATCTGCCGCTGCATTGGTGATGAGTATCTGACTTTCGGTAAAGCGGCAGGTCAGATAAATACCAATCGCTCCGACGACCAGTGTTCCGCAGATTCCAAGAAGGATGCCGGTTCCCATTCCACGGCGTCTGCGCTCTTTTCCGCCGTCCGGCTTCTGCTCTCCGGTTGTCTCATTTTCTATCATGCCGTTTTGCATATTTTCTCTTTGTTCGTCCATAGTTTCCCTCATTTCTGTATGCTATCCGTAATAAGATATGTAAAAATTCCCTGTCCAAGGACAGGGAATTTCGGTCAATGCCTACGTGTAC
>OGOG01002846.1_pt1 | contig 13960 bp, 7 predicted proteins | sample 1552581 | NCBI WGS metagenome assembly OGOG01 (sample SAMEA2580152, study PRJEB22360) | human gut metagenome | biome: human gut; feature: human-associated habitat; material: faeces | place: Denmark | collected 2008/2010 | reverse complement strand
CGCTGATGAGGGGCGCCAAGATGCCCCTTCCTCCTCTCCGGCCAATGCTCAGGACGACAGCTACACCGCCTGCACCACCGATTTCTCGGCGCTGTTCGAACCCCTGGACATCGCCGGGGTCACCATTCCCAACCGCATCTGCAAGACGGCCGCCGGCAGCGAGCTGCTGTTCATGGTGCGCGAGGAACTCACCGCCGCCCCCATGGAGTACTACGAGAACTTTGCCAAGGGCGGCGTGGGCATGATCTGGGTAGAGGCGGGCGATATGTCCGCCGACGGCTCCGGCATCTTCCGCCCCATGGGCCGCGAGGTGGATGTGGAGTACTGGAAGCCGCTGGTCGAGGCCATCCACTCCCACGGCTCGAAGTGCGGCGTGCAGATGGAGGGCACCTTCCAGGAGATGTCTTCCACGAAGTACATCCCCTCCGAGCTCGACCAGAACGGCACCTCCTATCCGGCTCTCACGACCGACCAGGTGAAAGAGATGATCGAGATGTTCGTGAACGGCGCGGCGAACATCCAGAAGATGGGCTTCGACGGCGTGGAGCTGAACGCCTCTTGCAGCCACACCTACATCACCTTCCTCTCGCGTTTTTGGAACACCGAGCGCGACGACGAGTACGACGGAAGCAGCCTGGAGAACCGCGCCCGCATCGTGACCGAGATGATCTCTGGCATCCGTGAGAAGTGCGGGGAGGATTTCATCATTCAGGTGCTGTACTCGCCGGTGGAGGAGAACCTGATGAACTTGGGCGACAACTCTGCGTGCATGAAGCTGGAGGAGGGCATCGCCTTGGCCCAGCTGTTCGAGAAGGCCGGTGCCTCCAGCCTGCACGTGCGCTCGTCTATGTATGGCAACCATGCGGCCGGGTTCATGCAGGATCTGGTGCATGTGCCAGTGCCTGGGCACACCTCTTTCGGCACGGTCATGGACTTCGACACCCACATGGACGGTATGCTGAACGGCCAGTGGGACGGCACGGCGGGACTTCTGCGCATCGCCGCCGAGATCAAGAAGAACGTGGGCATCCCCGTGGGGGTCGTGGGCTGCATGGATCCACGCCTGGCGCCCGATGTGGTGGACGGAGCGGTCGCGAACGGGGATGTCGACTTTGTGCTGATGACGCGTCCGCTTCTGGCCGATCCCGCGCTGCCGAACAAGCTGAAGGAGGGCCGTCGCGACGAGGTGGCCCCCTGCGCCCACTGCCTGACGTGCTTCGACCGCACGCTCGACGGGGAGCGCGATCTGTACTGCCGCGTGAATGCCACTATCACGCGTGCCTACGAGGAAGAGATGCCGGAAGGCGCGGAGCTGCTGCCGGCCCCCGAGCCCTGCGAGGTCATGGTGGTGGGCGCCGGCCCCGCCGGCATGGAGGCCGCCCGCATCGCTGCCCTGCGCGGGCACACGGTCACCCTCTACGATAGGAACGGCACCGGCGGCATGATGTCGTTCGCCGCCGCGGTGAAGGGCCCCCACGAGAAGATCGCCGACCACCGGGCCTACCTGGAGCGCCAGCTGGAGCTCGCCGGCGTCACCGTGGTGACCGGCCAGGAGGTGGACGCCGACTTCGTGCGGAGCGCGGCCCCCGGCGCCGTGGTGGTGGCCACGGGCGGCGCGCGGCCCGCTTTGGAGTGCCCCGGCGCCGACGGGGCCAACGTGTGCTCCATCGCCGACTACGCGGGGCGCGATTTCGGCGAGCACGTGCTGGTGGTCGGCGCGAACCTGCAAGCCGTGGACTTCGCCATTTACCTCATGCGCGATCTGGGCCTTAAGGTGACGATGGTCCACGAGGGCACGGAGGACGATATCTCGGCCGGGGCGCCGCTGTACCCGCGTGCGAGCAACCTCGCCTGGCTGCGCGCCCAGGGGTGCACCATCTACAACGAGTCGCGCGTCACCGCCATCGCCGAGGACGGCGCCACGGTGGAGACCGGCTACGGCACCACCGAGCAGATTCCCTGCACTGATGTGGTTGCCTGCTTGAACATGATCCCCGACACCACGCTTGCCGACGCCATTGGAGGCGCGTTCCCCGTGACCGTGGTGGGCGATGCGGCTGAGCCGGGCACCATCTGCCACGCCATCGCCACGGGCAACATCGCCGCACGGCAGATCTCGCCGGGCGATGCAGTGTACGACCCCGGGGCGAAGAAGTCCGGCGAGTTCAAACTCCCCGGCATGCCGGCCGGTGACGGCGCGGGCGGCGATGCCCCGGCAGTGCCCGGCGGCGACGCTCCCGCCGGGGACGCTCCTGCCGTGCCCGATGGCGCGGTTTCGGCCGGAGACATGCCCGCGATGCCCTAATCGCCGGCACGTCCGCGGCCGTCTCCTCCCTCCCCGCGGCCGCGGTCATGACGCAGACAGCCCCGCATCTTCCGCAATTCCAGCGGCGATGCGGGGCTTTTCGAGCGTAAGCGCTGCCAAGTGTGGGAAAATGCCGGGAGAGAGCAATGATGAGAAGCGACCACGAACAGAGAAGCGCGGTACGGGGCGATGCGCCCCTGGGCGTCGTTGCGCTCGGATTCGGGTTTATGATGGCCAGCGAGCTCATGTCCATCAAGGGATTCAACATCCCGGGCATGGGGGACGCTCTTTCACCGGAGGGCCTCGCGTATTCCGCTGCCGTGCTGCTGGCGTTTCTTGCGGGATCGGCGGTGTGCGCGGCGCTGTCGCGGGCACGTCGCCGCGAGCTTTTCTGGGACGTTCCCTTCGCGGGCGGCTGCGTGCTGTTCGCCCTGGGCATTTCCTTCGTCCTGGCCATCGACAATGTGCCCGGCATCCCCGCGAACCTGGGGGTGGGCGCCTCGGGCCTCATCGGCCTCGGCAATGCGTTTCTCGTGGTTCTGTGGGGGCGCGTCTTCCGCGCGATGCCTCTCGGTGCCGCGCTGGGTACCGCTGCCGCGTCGTTCGCCCTCGGCATCACCGCCAGTGTGACCCCGCTGCTTTTCCTGGCCAACCGCGGCCAAGTCTACCTGTGGATCGCCTATCAGCTCATCGCCTGCGCGGCCCTCGGGTTCGGTCTTATGCGCACTGGGGCGCCGCGCTGGCTTGCCGCTGCGGCCCCGCGCGGCGACGCCGTCTCCTCTGGGCCGGCCGCCGATTCGGTGCGGCAGGGCTCCGATTGCAAGGCGAGTGTTCTCGCCGCCAGTCCGGCCGCGGAGGGCGCCGCAGAGGCGACGACCTCGGCCTCGCCTTTACGTTCGCGGAAAGGCCACGCTCTCTCGGGCCTCTGGATGGTGCTGTTCGGACTGGCGCTGTTCTGCTTCATGTTCGGCATCTACTGGGGACACAATCTCTCCATCGTGTTGTACGACTCCGTCGTCGAGGTGGTGGTCTCCTGGCTGGCTGCGGGGCTCCTCGTCGCCTTTGCTGTCCGTGCCGGGTCCGAGAGCTCCTTTTCGTCGCTGGCGAGGATCGCCATACCTGTGGCCTGCCTGCTGCTTTTGGCCGATCCGCTGCTCGCCTTCGCCGAGTCCGGCAGCGATTTTCTTTCCAGCGTCTTCCTCGCGGCCAGCTTCGTCATTCTGGCTGCGGTGAACTGGACGGCGTTCTCGCGGGCCGCTGCCGCTCGGCCGGCGAGCGGCGATATCCTCATCTCGTGCGACGTGGCCTGCTGCTGCGTCCTGTTCGCTTTGGGCGTGAGCGCAAGCTCGCTCTTGGGCTGGGAAGTGCTGCGCGTTGTCGCGTCTTTGCTCGTGCTGGCGTTCCTCGTGGCGGTCGTTGTCGCGTTCGGGAAGGGAGAGGGGACGACTCTGGGGGCCGATGCGGGCGCGGGGGCGAATGGCGATGCCGAGGCGGCCTCTGGTGCGGATGCGGGGGTGCAGGTGGCCGATCGGGCTGGCGGCGCCACTTCTGTGCTGGTTCGCGATCTTGCGGCGACCGCTGGCCTCTCGGCTCGCGAGCAGGAGGTGCTGGGATACCTCGTTCAGGGTCGCGGCGCCAAGTACATCTCCGAGGCGCTGTTCATCTCCGTGAGTACCGTTCAGACCCACCGCAAGCACATCTACAAGAAGCTGGGCGTCGCCTCCCGCGAAGAGCTGCTCGATCTGGTGAGCCGCCCGTAGCGTGAAGGGGCACCGTTGGCCGTGCATCCGAGGTGCTGCCGATAGTTGAGGAGCAGCTCAGGCAGTCCTCAAGGCTCCCACCGTGCTGCAGGTTATGCAGGTGAGGAATTGTGAAAAGAAGTGAAAACTTGTGAAAGAAAGTGAAATGTTGTGAAACCAGACGGGGTACGGGTGACGCTGTCGGGCGCTGAAGACGAGCGGCGTTGCCGGGCTCTGGTGCTGGTGCCGGCACCGGTGCCGGCGCTCGAGCATCCCTTTCGGTGCGCGAAGGGGTCGTTTTTTGCATGAGATCTTGAGTTGTAAGCGTCTGAATCGTGCACCGAAGGAAGCTGGTTGGAGGAGCGCTTGGAAAGTGCCTGGTCAGAACGTTGCATACGAAATGAAAACTTGCCGGTTCGCCGATTCCGCACCCTCGAGACGCTCATAACCGTCGATCTCATGCAGAAACCGCGCTTTCCGTTTACCGAGTCTGGATGTCTGCCTCTTCCGCAGTCGTGCTTTTCGGGAGATCGGCCTCAAGCAGGCGTTGGAAGATCCCTCGAAGTAGGCTCTGGAAAGGTTTTGAATGTCGCTTACGTTTTCCTTAACTTGATTCTGCTTGCCGAGTGAGCGGGGTATATTCGTCCCAGACGGTAAGGAGGATGAGGCATGGGCACGTGGCTGAAAAGAATCGGGCTGGGCGCTCTGGCACTCGTCGTTCTCTGCGCCGTGGCGGTCTTCGCAGTTGATGCCCATGTGCGCTCTTCCGCCGGCCCGGGCATCCTGTCGGTTGACGAGGCGGCGGCGCTCGGCGACGTGGACTGCGTGCTGGTGCTGGGGTGCGGGGTGCATCCCGACGGACGCCCGAGCGACATGCTGGCGGATCGCGTCGCGTGCGGCGTCGCGCTGTACGAGAATGGCACGTCGCCGAAGCTGCTGATGAGCGGCGATCATGGACGTGCCGACTACGATGAGGTGAATGTCATGCGGAATGCGGCGGTGCAGGCGGGGCTTCCGGCGGACGACGTGTTCATGGACCATGCGGGCTTCTCCACCTACGAGAGCATGTATCGGGCGCGCGATGTGTTCGGGGCGAAGCGCATTGTGGTCGTTTCCCAGGAGTACCACCTGTACCGTGCGCTTTACGTGGCGGAACGCCTCGGGCTTGACGCCTACGGGGTGTCGGCCGACCTGCGCCCTTACGCCGGGCAGCAGGCCCGCGAGATACGAGAGGTGCTGGCCCGGAACAAGGATTTCCTCACAGCGATCGCGCAGCCGCTTCCGACGTTTCTGGGGGATCCCATATCGCTTTCCGGCAGCGCTGCGGCCACCGAGGGGTAGGGAAGAATGGCAGCGGCCTCTCTGCGGTGAAGCGAAAGCGCTGCCATTCTGTCCTGTGTGGGGCGCAGGTGTGCTTACTCCGCCAAATCCTCCACGAAGCCGACGCGGTAGTTGCGGAAGATGACTTCGCCCTGCTCTTGGGTGGCGTCCAGGTCGACGTCGGCTTCTATGCGGAAGTCGCCGGCGTCCTCTTCATCCAGGAAGATCTGGCGGACGTGCCAGGCGTGCGATTCCTGCTCGGGGCTCTCGTCGATCATCAGATAGGCGGCGGACCGCGCGTCGCCATCGAGGCGGATCTCGTTGTGCTCGGCGAAGTAGTCGTCCAACGCCGCATTCCACGCGCGCTCGCTCATGCCCCAGTCCTCGTCCAGGTTGCCCAGCTCGCGAGTGCGATCGAGTGCGGCCAGGCGCACGCGGGCGAAGAGCGCGTTGCGCACCATGACCTCCATGCCGTGACGGTCGGCCACCACGGCGCCCTCCGCTTGCGGAGGTGCGCCCGCTTCGGGCAGCTCGCCGGCGCTCTCCCACGCGTCCACCAGCGACGAGTCGGTGGTGCGCACCATGAAGCCGAGCCAGGCGATGATGTCGCGCAGTCGGTCGTCCAGCCGATCGGGCGGCAGGGTGCGCACGAGCACGCGGAAGGCGTCGGACAGGTAGCGCAGCAGCGTCCCCTCCGACTTCGCAATGCCGTAGCGGCCGATGTAGGTCTTGAAGTCGCTCGCCGTCTCCACCATGTCGCGCAGCACGCTCTTCGGCAAAAGCTCGTAGTCGCGGGCCCACGGCACGCCCTGGCAGTACAGCTCGAAGGCGCGGTCCAGCAGCTCTTCCAGGGGCTTGGGGTAGGTGATTTCGGCCAGGCGCTCCAGGCGCTCCTCGTATTCCACGCCGTCGGCCTTCATCTCGGCCATGGCCGCGTCGCGCGCTTTGCGCTCCTGAGCCCGCAGCACCTTGGCGGGGTTCTCCAGGGTGGCCTCCACGAGCGAGATGACGTCCAGGGCGTAGTCGGGGCTTTCCGGATCCAGCAAGTCGAGCGCCGCCAGCAGGAAAGGCGAGAGGGGCTGATCCAGGGCGAAATCCTCGGGCAGTTCCACGGTAAGCTCGTAGGACGGCCGACCTTCGGCGTCCTCGCCGCGCACCACCACGCCCGCTTCCAAAAGCGTGGCGAATATCTCGTCGGCCCGCGCGTTCAGCTTGATCTTCTCCTCGGGGGTTTGGGCCGAATCAGCGATGAGCGTATGCACGTTGGCCCAGGCGTCGCCTCCGCGCGACACCACGGACAGCACCATGGAATGGGTGATGCGCATGCGGGGCGTCAGCTTCTCCGGCGGCTTCTCGATGAGGTGCTCGAAGGTCTGCTTGTTCCAGCTGACGAAGCCTTCGGGCGGCTGCTTTTTCTTCACGCGACGCTGCTTTTTCGGGTCGTCGCCGGCCTTGAGCATCGCCTTGTGGTTCTCGATCTCATGCTCGGGGGCCAGCGCCACCACCATGCCCTCGGTGTCGAAGCCGGCCCGTCCCGCGCGGCCCACGATCTGGTGGAACTCGCGGGAGCGCAAACGGCGCATCTTGGTGCCGTCGAACTTGGTGAGCTGGGTGAGCACCACCGTGTGGATGGGCACGTTGATGCCGACGCCGAGCGTGTCGGTACCACAGATGACCGGGAGCAGCCCCTGCTGGGCGAGGCGTTCCACGAGCAGGCGGTAGCGCGGCAGCATGCCCGCATGGTGCACGCCCACGCCGGCGGCGAGCAGCCGCTGCAGGATCTTGCCGAAGGGGGTCGTGAACTTCGTGCCCTTCATGGCCTGCTTGATTTCCTCGCGCTGGGCCTTGTCCGACACGCCGTAGCTGGCCAGCGCCCGGGCGTTCTTCAGCGCCTCGTCCTGGGAGAAATGCACGATGTACATGGGTGCCTCGCCGGCGCGCAGACCCAGCTCCACGGTGGCTTCCAGGGTTTCGAAGGTGTAGTCGTAGGACAGCGGCACGGGGCGCGGCGCGTCGGTCACCAGGTCGACGGGCCGGCCGGTGCGCTCTTCCAGCGCGCTCGCGATGTCGCTCACGTCGCCGAGGGTGGCGCTCATCAGCAGGAACTGCGCATTCGGCAGCGTGAGCAGCGGCACCTGCCAGGCCCAGCCGCGATCGGGGTCGGCGTAGAAGTGGAACTCGTCCATCACCACGCAGGCCACCTTCGACGCGGGGCCCTCGCGCAGGGCCTGGTTCGCGAGGATCTCCGCCGTGCAGCAGATGACCGGCGCCTCGGTGTTGATGGTGGAGTCTCCCGTGATCATGCCCACGTTCTCGCGGCCGAGGATGTCCACCATGTCGAAGAACTTCTCAGACACGAGCGCCTTGATGGGCGCCGTGTAGTAAGCGGTGCGCCCCGTGGCCACGGCCATGAAGCAGAGCCCCAGGGCCACCATGGACTTGCCGGAGCCTGTGGGCGTGCCCAGAATCACCGAGTCGCCCACGGCCAAGTCCATGAGCGCGTCCTCCTGATGGGGCCACAGCTCCATGCCGCGGGCGTCCACCCATTCCAGGAACACCTCCAGGGCCTCGTCGGGCGTGAGCACGTCGCCCTCACCGGTTTCGGCCCAGGGAAGGAGCCACCCCAGCGAGCCGGGCTCGAAGGGATCCACGGGTGCGATGGGGCTATCGGCGTCGGTGCGGGCGGCGCGCTCGGCGGGTTTCGCAGCTTCGGCGGCGATGTCCTCGGGCGTCTCGTAGACGCCCTCTTCGGCAGCGGCGGAGTTCTTGGGGGTATCGGTCATGGGGTGTCCGTTCTAATGGAGCGATCGTTCGCCATCTATTATAAGTAAGACCCGCGTATCGAAGATGACGCATCGGCAGCGGTTCCCGTGGTGTAGTATAGGCGCTTACTGAAACAAGGAGCCGTTGGTGCGGAAGGCGGGTCGTGGGCAGGTTGGAGCCTTGCAGATCTGCCGTTCCGGAAGCGGCGTCCAGCGCGCAGGGATGCGCTTATGAGAGTTAGGGTGCAACGTGAAAAAGGGAAATGTGGCGGCGCTTCTGCCCATCGGGGTATTCCTCGTGCTGTATCTGGGGCTCGGCATTCTGTTCGAGTACGGCATGGGCATTTCCATGGGGTTCTACAACATCCCCATCGTGGTGATCTTTTTGGTGGCGCTTCTGGTGGCGTGCTTCCAGAATCGCAGCCTTTCCTTTGACGACAAGCTCGTCGTCATGGGCCGAGGCATCGGGGACAAGACCATCGTCACCATGATCCTCATCTTCATGGCGGCCGGCGTGTTCGTTGGCACCGTGGGACGTGATTCCGCCGAGTCGGTGGCCTACCTCATGCTGTCGGTCATTCCCGCCGAGTACTCCGTGGCGGTGCTGTTCGTGGTGAGCTGCTTCGTATCGCTTTCGATGGGCACGTCGGTGGGCACCATCACGCTCATCACGCCCATTGCCGTGGCGGTGGCGGCGGCCTCGGGGTTCAGCCTGCCGCTGTGTGTGGCCTCGGTCATGGGCGGTGCCATGTTCGGCGACAACCTGTCGTTCATCTCCGACACCACCATTGCCGCCTGCCAGGGACAAGGTTGCCAAATGAAGGACAAGTTCCGGGAGAACTTCAAGATCGCTTTGCCGGCGGCGCTGGTGACGCTGGTGATCATTCTGGTGCTGTCGCTGGGCACCGACATCTCCGGCACGGTGCAAAACGATTACAACTTGCTGGAGCTCATCCCGTACCTCATCGTTCTCGTGGGCGGCATCGTGGGCATTAACGTGTTCATCGTGCTTTTGCTGGGCATTCTGTCCGGCTCTATCATCGTGGTGGCCGAAGGCGCCGTGGCCGCTACCGATCTGCTCGGCAACATGGGCACCGGCGCCGCCGGCATGTTCGAGACGACTATGGTGGCGGTGCTCGTGAGTGCCATCTGCGCGCTCATTCGCGAGAACGGCGGCTTCGTGGCTCTGTTGAACGGCATCAAGCGCCTGTTCCGCAGCCGGAAGGGCGGCCAGCTCGGCATGGGGCTGCTCGTGGGCGCCATGGACATCGCCACCGCTAACAACACCGTGGCCATCGTGATGGCGAACCCCATCGCCCACGAGATGGCCGAGACGTACAACGTCTCAAGGCGCAAGACGGCCTCCATCCTGGACACGTTCTCCTGCGTGTTCCAGGGAGTCATCCCCTACGGCGCCCAGATGCTCGTGGCCATCTCGGCCTGCACGGAGCTGGGCTTTCAGGTGTCGGCCTTCCAGATCATGCCGTTTCTGTTCTATCCGTTCTTCCTTCTGATAAGCTCGCTCGTGTTCATCTTCTTCGTGCCGGATGACCGCGGCTACGTGCCCGACCATGCCGCCGCCCGCATGGAGGCGGCGGTTGGCGCGGCGGAGGGGGCTGCGGGCGATAAGTAGGCCGGTCGGGTGTCGATTGGGCTTCGCCTGCCAGAGTAGAAGCTGGCGAAATTTCGGCAATGAGCGGCGTAGCCTGTCGTCGGTAGGGTGGGCGCCATCCAGGGCACCGGGCAGCTGAAGCGTCTACCACTCCTCTAGTTCGTAATAGCGCTTAAGGGCCACGCCTGCGGGGGTCACTTCGAAATCGGCCTGCCACAGCTCCACGCCGGCTTCCCGGCAGGCGTCCACTGTGGCGAGCACCTCCTCATAGGTGGTGCCGTGGTAGAAGCGGAACCCGAAGTTGTCGTAGTAGAGGCAGTAGAGGATCGCGGCCCGTTCGTGGTCGGCCAGCGATGCGGCCAACTCGCGCAAATGGCGCAGGGAGCGTTCGGTGGAGCTGAAGGGCGCCTCAGGTAGGCGCGGCACGTAAGGCGGGATGTCCGTCTGCATCTGCACGAGCGGCGTCTTCACTTCCAAATACAAGTCGTCGTTCACGAGGAAATCGAGGCGCGAGTCGCCCAAGGGCACCTCGCGGCGCACCGTGCGAACGGGGCCGGTTATGGTCGCGAAAGCGCCTTCGCGCAGGAAGTGCTCCACGTAGCGGTTCGACGCGTTCTGGTTGATGCCGATCCAGTGCTTGTCGGGATCGTCCGGCTGCTGCAGCGAGTAGGCCTCCACCGTCAGCGGCATCTTGCGCTTGGGGTTGTGGGAGTCGGACACGAGGCACGGGCGCCCCGCCAAGTCCAGGCCGCCGATACGCGACACCACCGGGCAATGGCAGCGCACGATGCCCGCAGGCTCGCCCTGTTCGTCAGCGGTTCCGAAGTCGATGTCCATGATGAACCGATTCGGCCGCGCGAGAATGACCCCCTCGCGCAGAGGCTCGGGGAATGGGAGAAAGACGTCCTGCTTTTTATCGCGTGGCTCCATGGGCTCCTTGCAAGAATTTTAGAAAAAATGGTCACAAAATCGAGTTCTGAACTCCTCGCGCGTCAGTGCCTAAGGCGAACGTGTCTGAATTAGTCGAATAGTATTAATTGCGACACTAATGGCTGTCCAGATTCACTGGATAGTAGGGCAAATCGCTGCTTTGGGAGTTCAAAACTCGACTTTGTGACCAAAAAGAGAAAAGTTTTTGTAAGCGGAAAGTTATGAGCTCTGCGCGTCGCGGTGGTGGGCTGCGGCGGCCAAGGCGTTGAACAGGCCGTGATGGCGGTCGAGATACTCCGGATGCCACTGAACGCCCAGGAAGAAGGGCTTCGCAGGATCCTCCACAGCTTCCACCACCCGGTCCTCGGAACGGGCGGCGACAAGCAGGGCGGGGGCCACGTGGTCGACGCCCTGGTGGTGCATGGAGTTCACCTCGAAATCCCCCGATGCGCTCACCACCGATTCCAGCAAGCTTCCCTTGGCGATGGTGACCTTGTGGGATATGCCGTAATAGGGCGGGTTCTGGCGATGCTGCTTTTCGGTGACGCCGCAGTTGTACAGGTCGCGGTAGAGGCTGCCGCCGAGGGCCACGTTCATGACCTGCATGCCGCGGCAGATGCCCAAGGTGGGCAGGCTGCGCTCGTGGGCGAGACGGGCGAGCTCCAGCTCGAAACCGTCGCGATCCTCGCAGACGGCGAGCAAGCCGTCCAGGCAGGGAATGGGCGGGCGTCCCGTGGCGGACAGCACGTCGCGACCGTCCAGGGACTCCACCGTTTCCACGGCCGAGGTGCCGTCCATGGCCTCTTCGAAGGTGCGGTCGGGCACATAATGGCCGCAGAAGGGAACTTTTGCTCCTGTGGAGCGGCAGTGGGAGGAGGAGCCGCAGCCCATGGCCGCAAGGTCATCCAGGCCCAGCGCATCGCGATTCTTGGCCGGGTCGGGCACGTAGTAGCGCGGATGCACGTCGCCGCCTCCGGTGATGAGCAGGCCGTCCACCAGCTCGATGACGTGGCGGGCATGCTCTCGGTTTGCCTCGGCGCCCCCGGCGATGGGGGTGAGGAGAATGGGCACCGCCCCGGTAGCTGCCACGCGGTTGATGTATTCCACATTCACGCGCTGAAAGCCGTCGGCCTCGTTCAGCGTCGTTGTAATTCCAATGATCACGGGATTGTTCCTTTTGTTGCTATCGCAGCGAGTTGGCAGTGCATGCGTTGCTTCTGCGGATGCGCTACCGTCTCGCCGAAACCACTTACCGCGTTAGAACATACCACCCCGCATGCCGTCCGACAATTGTCTATCTCACCGATGCGCATCTCAAGGAATAAAAGGCTCGGAAAAAGCGGAGACACATTATTCGGTGGATTTTTCGATTGTTAGCAGAAAAAGGTTCTGAGTGGGCGTGAGGATTAGCGGAAATAAGCGCAAAACGATAATTCATCGATTGCGATTCAGGAATGAGGGATTCTCGAGGCGCCGAGCAGCGAGTTCTATGGCTAACAAACGCAAAATCCGTCAAAATAATGAGAGCGAAATTGTCTGGAGTAAGCCAGGGCGTGTGGAAAGATTCGGAAGCGGGAGGGAAGGTCTATGCGGGCGGTAGTGCAGTGCGTGAGCGAGGCGTCGGTGACGGTGGAGGGGCGCGCGGTCGGTGCCATTGGGAAGGGGTACGCCATCCTTCTGGGTGTGGGCCATGGGGACACCGAGGCTGGGGCAGAGCGGCTGTGGCGCAAGATTGCCAAGATGCGCGTTTTCGAAGACGCCCAGGGCAAGACGAACCTGAGCTTGGCCGATGTGGGCGGGGAAGTGCTCGTGGTGAGCCAGTTCACGCTGTACGCGAACTGCCGCAAGGGGAACCGCCCCTCGTTCACGGATGCGGCCGACCCGGCCATTGCCCGGCGGCTGTACGAGTACTTCGCCGATCTGGCCCGTAACGACGGCTTTACGGTGGCGACGGGCGAGTTCGGGGCCATGATGGACGTGGCGCTTGTGAACCACGGGCCCTTCACGGTGGTGCTGGATACGGATGCGCTTTAACGGGGCCGGCTCCGACCAAGAGGAGCCGCCCCCGTTGCGTGGGGTAATGGCGCGTTGCGCGGTTAGCCTTCGTCCACCACCAAGTCGACGAATTGGAAGGTGGTGCAGTCCACCAGGCCGCGATTGGTGAGGCGCAGTTCCGGCAGGCAGGCGAGCGGAATGAGCGCCATGGTCATGAAGGGGGAGGGCATGGTGCAGCCGATCTCGGCCCAGGTCTTTTCCAGATGATGCACCTTCTCGCTCATGGCAGGGGCGTCCAGGTCGTTCATGAGGCCGGCGATGGGCAGCTCCACGAGGCCGAGCACCTCGCCGTCGGCCACGACGACCATGCCGCCGCCCACCTCGGCGAGTGTGTTGGCCGCCAGCGCCATGTCCGCATCGTTGGCGCCCACCACGAGCAGGTTGTGGGCGTCGTGGGCCACGGTGGAGGCCATGGCGCCGCGCTTGATGCCGAAGCCCTTGGTGAAGCCGACGCCGAAGGTGCCCGTCTCGTGATGGCGCTCGAACACGAAGGTCTTCAGCACGTCCTGGCCAAGGTCGCTTTCCAGGGCTCCGTCCGTTACGGTGAGCGCGGCGCGAGCCTCGCGGTCGGGAACCGAGCCCGGCAGCACCTCGATGACGCGCACGGTCACCGCATCGCCCTCATCTGCGCCAGCCGGCGCCGCCACGCGGAACGTTTCGGGGGTGATGGCACGCCCTAAGCGCATGGAATGGGTCACCCAGGCCGGGTAGGCGAAGGGCGCGAGATCGAACGTGCACGCGTCGTTCTCGGCGACGATGTCGCCGTCGATGAGCACGCGGGTGACGTTCAGATCCTCCAGGTTGTCCAAAAACACGATGTCGGCGCACTTGCCCGGGGTGATGGAGCCCAGCTCGTTGTCCATGCGGAAGCAGGTGGCGGTGTTGATGGTCATCATCTGGATGGCGCGCACCACATCGATGCCGCATTCCACGGCCTTGCGCAGGATGTAGTCGAGGTGCCCATTGGCCACGAGCGTGTGCGGGTGCGTGTCGTCGGAGATGAGGTTCGCGAAGCGCGTGTCGATGTCGGTCTCGGTGATGGCGGCCGCCAGGTTCGGCAGATCGAGCCACGCCGAGCCGTAGCGCAGCTGGGCGTACTGCCCGAGGCGCATCTTCGCGAGCGCGTCCTCGGCGCGGGTCGACTCGTGGCAGCAGCGCACGCCGCTGGCAACGTAGGCGTTCAGCCCCTGGTCGGTTTCGGGGATGGAGTAGTGGCCCGTGACCACCTTGTCGGCGG
>OGOG01002840.1_pt1 | contig 13996 bp, 16 predicted proteins | sample 1552581 | NCBI WGS metagenome assembly OGOG01 (sample SAMEA2580152, study PRJEB22360) | human gut metagenome | biome: human gut; feature: human-associated habitat; material: faeces | place: Denmark | collected 2008/2010 | reverse complement strand
CTCACTCCGTAGGGAACTCGGGTTTGAGCCGAGCGCGTCTACCAGTTCCGCCAACGGGGCATTGATACTGGACGGCCCCGAAAAGGAAATAAGGAAAATTTCGAAAAGCCGCCCAGAACCATTGGGACGGTATCGCTTGACTTGACTGAATCCGTGAGTGAGAAAGGAGCCAAGCAATACCGTCTTCGCGCGTCGGGCTGGTCTCGACCCAGCATCCCACGGTTTTGGAGACCGTGACTCTGCCGTTAAGCTACCGACGCATGAGGAGCAGGAAGCCGAAGATAAGTAGCGGAGTAGCTTCCTGCTCCGAGTGCCCTCGGCGGGGTTCGAACCCGCAACCTCTGGTTCCGTAGACCAACGCTCTGAATCCGATTGAGCTACAAGGGCGATGGCACATTTCGTTCCTTTAACGACGTACGCCTGTGCCGGGCCGTGTTCGGCATGGTCCTCATTGATGTCGCTCCGGAGACCATAGCTGCAAAAAGAGCGCCCTCCCCATCCGCCCTGAATGACAGATGGAGGGGAATCGGGAGACTGGATTGGGTTTTACCAGCAACGTCGAGGACAAACGAGATCATGTCAGATCCCCTCTGGACGTGCCGCCGGTTCGGTCGCAAACCACCCTGCCGGGCCCGGCTCATCTTATCGCCTCGTTTCCGATGCGATTGTTCGATCACTCCCTGAAAGCAGTCCATTGATCGGATGGATTGCTTCGTGCCTCCGTCTGGAATCGAACCAGCATCCACGGTGCTTCAGACCGTTGCTCTACCATTTAAGCTACAGAGGCGCTGTACGACGGACTGTTATGGGATCTGGGTTATAGGCCCTTCCCTGGCCCGTCGCACTGTGTGTTTTCCTTCCCTTGTTTCGCGCGCGGCCGGAAGAAGAAGTTGCCGCAGCCTATCCGATAATAGATTGATGCGCTTATGCTCGGCGATTTACCAAGCATCGTGCCCCGACGGAATTACGATATCCGGACCCAGTGCTTAAAAGGCACCTGCTCTTCCTCTGAGCTACCGGGGCGATGGCATGTTCCCGTCCTTGACGATGCGTGCCCATGCCGAGGCTGTTCGTCCATGTTTTCTCCGGAAGCGTCCACATGGAAAGGACGGTTACGAGTCTCATTGTTGGATCAGATCCATTGTTTTGGTTTTCCGGATAGAGCGGATGACGGGGTTCGAACCCGCGGTTTCCTGCTTGGGAAGCAGGCGTGCTACCACTGCACCACATCCGCATGGCCGTGCTTTTTTCGGATACGTCGCACGGCGGTGACGTATAGTCCGCCAGCCGAAAGAGGGATGGCTGGCTTCCGAGTGAACGTCCGGGGCTTGCACGCCGGATGGGGCTTGGATGCCTGCGTTCGCCAACGCTCTTCGACCCTTCTTGCCAGTGGTCACGGATGTGTTGATTCCGCCGGCCGGCGCTGCCGGTCGTACTGCCCGGGCATCCTCCCGCCCGGGTGAGATCCATGGGAAGCGATATTCCCATGCGAGTCGGATTGACAGGATTCGAACCTGCGACCCCATGCTCCCAAAGCACGTGCGCTACCAAACTGCGCCACAATCCGATATTTTTGACAGGACTCCGTGGCTTACCAGCTACGTACGTGCCCTATTAAACGCGATTTCCTCAGATTCTGGCACCGTCTTAAGCAGTACCACGATGCTTTCATCTTGATTCTTTCGCGTGTTTAGACTGTCTCCACCGGTTTTCCTAACCTCCTGCGAAACCTCCCCTTCCAAGCGTGCGACCTAGGATTTGCACGCTCTTCCAGTTTTTCTTCACAGTCCTCGACTCTCCGGTTGTAAGACCTGTCAAAAACGTGGCTCCGGGTGGATTCGAACCACCAACCATGCATGCTCCGCCGTTTGAGCTACGAAGCCGACCGGAACGCGTCGTCTCATGACTGCGTATCATTCCGGCTTTTACCGTTCGCTGTCAGTCTAATGAGACTGGCCTGACAGCGGATAAAATCCGTCTGTTGTTTAGATACTGTGTACAAACGAAAACCACAGCACGGCCTTGAAGGCGCCGCTACCTGTTAATCCGCCTGTTTGCAACCAGGCGGATAGTGGTGGCGGGAGGACTCGAACCTCCGGTGTTTCCTTGTCGCAGATTTACAGTCTGCTGCCGTCGCCGCTGGGCCACGCCACCGGTGCATCGCTTCTGTCGTCCGTCACGGTGCGATGCGTACCGTGCCCGATTCATCTGTCCCCGCAGACCGTGAGTCTGCACAAGCTCATGGGAGATGGATCAGGGTCGTGGAGCTGCCGAGAATCGAACTCGGGTCTGGCCTGCTGTCAGCCTTTGCTTGCTGTCACGTGCGTAGGGGTTTATCCCCACTTGCGTGGGGGAAGATCATCCGTGGACGGGTGCGTTCGGCGAACCCGCACGGCTTGTAGACGATGTTCATGTACTGGTCGGGCGAATCCATCGTCCGACTGTCCGACCAGTCCGATTCAAAGTTTTCCGATTCTGGCCTGTTAATCGGCAATGGGGTCAGAATCGGGTTTCACGCTACGAGGGTGAAACGGGAAGAAGAAACGGTGTTGGCGTCTATTCTTGTGGCAAGGTTGATGACGGTTGTCCTTGCCGGCCTCCGGCACGTAGCAAATGGTTTCCGGCAGGCTATCGAAAGCCTGTCAGCCCCATTGACTTCCTCCCGGTGCTTTAGCACCGGGATTCCCAGCGCGGAACGCGCAAGCGTTCCGCCTGTAGGGTTCGCACTTCCCTGACGGCTGCTGCGCTTGGCCGAAGCCAAGAGCAGTCTTATACCGTCTCCATGCGCGTTTAACGACTCGGCAAGCCCTGCCGCGTCGAGAATGTTCAGGGCCGCATTGTAGTCGCGGTACATCCGAAACCAGAACCGGCCGAACTGAACAGGTGATATGGGTTGAACGGCGTGAACTTCAGCCGTTCAGCCCATGTCTTTACTGCTGCCACCTTGCAAGGGTGGCGTATGATCCAAGGTCTTGTCCTCACGCCCATGCGGGCTAGAGTTGCCTTGGACAAGAATGTTTTTTGGTGTCTCTCTTCGGTTTTCAAGCGTCCGCATCACGTGCGTGGTGTAGTGGTTGGCTTCCTACGCAGGATGCTTCGCGACTGCCCCGGTCTTGCTCCGGGATGATCCGCTTTTGTCGGATTGCAGTCTTGAGAGAAGTCGAAGAAATGATCCGATTTGATGGATCCTTGAACCTCTTTCATTTCTATGTGGACACATTCAGTATAACAAGTATTTTAATGCTGTCAAAAAGAGAAACCCTATAAACAAGCCATAATGTTGAAATATCAACGGTTAATAACAAAAAAATATGTTTGATATACGGCGTGTCGCACCGGGAAAAACCCGGACAAGCGCCACCAAACATCGTTTTTTCGTATTCCGCTGATTGCCGCTACCATAGAGAACCATGACCAACAACAGTCCGGACAACACGAAACCAGCTACCCATTCAACCGACCTCGTGCTCGACCGGGTAGCCACGATCTCAGACATCGAAAACCGTTTGCCGGACAGTAAGGAAATCTGGTACGGGCACAGCATCCTCACCAGCACCCTTTTCCCCGCCACTCCCCCGGCGGAAGGCACCGACTTCGTCAGCAAAGACAACAGTACCGTCGAATACATCCTCGAAGCCGGTATCGATAGCCTCACCAGGTCAAGGGACTTCCCCTACGGGAAATATCCCCGACTATTGATGGCGTGGATGGCAAAGCAGATTCGCTCTGCGGGAACGAGGAAAACCCCGACCGTTGACCCGTCGCAGCACACCATCACGATTCCCAGTATGTACCAGTTGTCCGAAGAGCTCGGCATACCCCGTGGAGGACAGTCATCGAAACGTTTGCAGGAACAGTTGCGCCGTCTCCTGTACTGTCATATCAGCATCAGGCAGAAAACCGGGTTTGCGGGCAACCGGGATCGGTTCGACTCCGTGAACATGCAGATGGTGAAGGCCGTCAGCTTCCTGAACGACAACAATAATCAGGATTTCAGCGGCGCCAAGTTCATCCTCACCGATGAAGTGTGGGACAGGCTCGCCCAGGAGTCGGCACCATTTGACACTCGTGCCACCAACTACCTGCTGTCCGGCAAATCCGTTCTCCCCTATGACGTGTACGTGTGGCTGACCGGAACATTCCGCAACCTGCATCACGACCTCACATTGGATTGGGATTGGCTGCACGGACGTTTCGGCGACAGCATCAAGGAACGCCGCGTGTTCAAAGCCAAGTTCCGTGAAGCATTGAAGAAGATTCACGACGTGTATCCCGCCGCGAACGTGGAAACCACCCGGGACGGCATCATCCTGCACCCGTCGCCAACGTCCGTCCCACCCAAGGCGGAACGGCGTGCTTTGGACGAGGGGCGGGGCGATTGGCAGCGATAGGCCACTAATCGTCCCACCTTATTCGCTGATGCAGATCAGTGCTTAATGCAGTCGGTTTTTGATGCTGATGGCATATCGCTGTATCGACACGTGGCCTATCGGTGCAGTTTCCCAATTTTTTTGAAGTTGATTCGTGGATTTCATCCCACACGTAGTGGCCTATCGGTGCAGTTTGGTTGTATATGGGAGCTTTTCGGCTTCGAGAACGGGCTGACGTTCTATCTTTTTCTGAGGTAGTGGCCTATCGGTGCAGAACCCGTTGCATCGGATAGTGGCATATCGGTGTAATCCCGCCGATTCGTTGATGGCCTATCGATGCTGTTTTCTTGTCTCTGTTGATGGCCTATCGGTGCAAAAACCTTTCTTCCGCAGTATTACTGCGTTGCTTATCCGACGGTTCCATGCCTTGTATACTGCCACTATCCGGCACTTTTCGCGGATAGTGGCCTATCGGTGCATCCAATGATGGACTATCGGTGCAATCGTCTTTGACGATGGTCTTGCAACGTGGAGTATCCCTGCAATGATAGTGGACTATCGCTGCTGTTTTAGTGACCTATCAGTGTCGTTTCCGTGGAATATCACTGCCGAATCCGTGGACTATCGGTGTAATGAATCTGCTCAAACCGCTTCTCCTGTAAGGGCTGACGGGCAGTGCTTATAGTCATACTACATACTGGACATACTCTTTTATAGCAGGAAGAACGAGAACGAACGATAGTGGCCTATCGGTGAATACATTTACACCGATAGGCCACTATCTTGATCTCCTAGGAGGGTGTTGTCCACTTGATTTTCCTTGCGGAGTCGAGCGACGGCCATGATTCTTCTTGCTTCTGGTGATTTCGCCGGACAAAAGGAAATCCTGAACAAGATCGTGGCCTATCGCTGTATTGTTTTTTTGAGGAACGTCACCCCCTCTTCTGCGACGATCCACCTGTTTCTGTTGTCTAATCGGTTGTTTCGGCGGCTTCTTCGACCGTCCGAATGCGTTCTCCGATCCATCGCATGACCGGTACGGCCATGCTGTTGCCCAACGCCTTGTAACGGGGACCGTCCGGAGCGTGTTCCTTGTTCCGATATGGGATATCGGTGTAATCGTCGGGGAAGCCTTGCAAGCGTTCGCATTCTCGTGGTGTCAGCCGACGGACGGTGAGACCTCTCTTCTCGCGGCCGCCTGTTATAGGCGTTTGGATGTTATGAGTGGACAATGTGGCCCGTTGGATTAAGGCACCTTTCCCGCCGCCGGGTTTCCCGCCGTGAATCTGCAAGGTGACAGGCTCATCTTCAGCAGGATAGATGAGCGGTGGATCCTTCTTCGCGTGAGAAGTCAAGGTGGGAGCCAAGTTCACGCTGGTCATAGCATTCGTCTGACCATCGGCCCGGCAGATGTACGTCTGCTGTTTGATGCCAGGCTGCGCGGCCAATGCGCCTGCGACTTCCAGTTCACGAACCTCGTCATGCTGATTTGAAGCGAATGCTACAACCGGATTATGGTCGGTTTTTAACGTAGGGCTTATTTCACTTATCCCTAGGCTCCGGGCCTTCGCACCTTGGTTATACAGGAACGCGACTGGCTTTACCTTGAAGTCCAATGCGGCCACTGCGGTGCTGTTCGTCCGATCCAACGTGTTCATCACATCGTCCTGTTTGACGAGTTTCCCGTTGCTGCCGGTTTGCGCCGTCTGGCAAAGGAATACTTTATCCCGTTCGTCAACGACGACGTTCGCTCCACGGTCAACGCAGGGGGAACTATCGTATCGTGAGGTGAGAGTACCGGCAATATCATCACCGAACTGGGTGAAAACGCTTTCCTGATTTTGCCCTGACTTTTCTCTCGTGGACAACGTCGGATACACGCCGGAAGTCGGATAAACCCTCCGACTCTGGGTTTCACCGGGAGTCAAGCGGCCAGAATCATGATCTGCTTCTCCAACGCGTTCCTGAGCCTCTTCGGCAAGGGCTTGCCTCTTCTGTCGGCTCGACTGATGATCCCACGACAGGCTTTCGCGCTCAAAAAGTACTTCCGCGCAACGCATGGTTCCAAGACTTCCAACAAGGAACACACGCTCGCGTCTTTGGGCCACACCGAAAAACTGCGCATCCAATACTCGCCATGCCAGACCATACCCGAGCGCATCCATCTCTGACAGGAGCTGGCGATAAGCCTCCCCCCGCTCGCTTGTGAACGCTCCTGGGACGTTCTCCCAGACAAACCAACGTGGACGGAGTTCACGTACCGCTCGAATGTACTCGAACATGAGTCCGGAAGCTCCCGCGAGTCCTTCACGCTTTCCTGCGACGCTGAAGGACTGACAGTTGTGAACGGCAATTCCGGCTGCCACATAGCTGTGGTCATCTTCAACCTCCAAGTTGTATACGAGGACATTGGAACGTCCGACAGTTTTCTCATTCACACGACCCCAATATCCGTCATCATCGAAGTCGTCTGAATCAATAGGGGAAGTGTTGAACTTTATTCGGTAGGTTCCCGTGCTGTGAATCGATGGATTCTCTTCATAGAGAATGCTTGAACGGTAGCCTGCTCCTGCGGCGAGAATTTTCATTCCAACAAGGAGTTGCATTCCTGAGCATGGTTGAGCGTAACGGACTGAATCCATTCGTTGGAAGTAACCTTCCAATAGGGAGATTCGCAGGTTTTCGGACAGTCCATATACCCATGAGGGGATATGTTTCTCTTTTCCTCCGAATTGCTTCATCACCCAACGATTGATGCTTTGACTATCAAACCGGAAGGCAGGCAAGGAACTTGATTGTCCCAAACTAAGCCAAGTACCGATTAATCGAAGGAACGGCTCCGTCAACGATACTCCATCAGGAAGCGCGGGGACGGGCAGTGGTTCTGTAGCGGCGTTCATATTCAGCCATTGTCGGCCAACCATGTCAGTCGCGGGAATCCACTCCTGCTTATATTCATAGCCATATCCGCTTTCACGATGCACTCTGGTTCTCGCATAGAAAGGATGGTTCGGGGTGCATTCCAAAGAGGAGACACCGTTTCCCCTTAGAACGATCGTGTCAGCGATTTTGGAACCGGTGGCCGTGACGCGACGCCATCGGTTCCGATGGGTGAGCACCATGTCTCCGACTTTGATTTCCTCGATGGGTTTCAAGTGCTCCGAAGTCAATATGAGGGTGCCTGCGGGGAAACACGGTGAACCGCCTACAACCAAATCGGCCTGCCCTTTATATGGGTTCCAGTCGATTTTCGTAATATCCCCGAGATTCGGGATATCCGGGTAATGATGCTGCAATACGGTTGACGGGAATGGGTCGATTTCGCTGAAGGCCAGCGGTTCCCACCCCAATGGCTGCCATGCGACCGTGGCGGCTTCTATACCGCTGAAGATGCTGACGTATTTCACTGGCGTAGGAGTTTCCCGAGTTGGATTTCAGCGATGGCGGCATTCATGTAGCCGCGCGTGTGGAAGTGTTTCGGGTTGAGGCAGCCGATTGACCATGTGGTTTGTCCGGTGGGATTGTCCACGTGGCGTTGTGCTTCCATCGGCTGCCCGCAGTTGGGGCAGAACCAGTTGTTTTTCATTGGTTGTCCTTTCTGTCGGAATCTGAGTGCGATGCTGCTTGGCATAGTGCTGCGGTGAAGAAGCCAAGGGTGAAGCCCGTAAATAGGCAGATGATGGCAATTAGCATGAGGTCTCCTGTTTCGCTAGATGGTTTTTGCGATGAGACTGATCGAGACGATCAGCAAAACCCATAGGATCGCGATGCCGACCGTCCAACGGTTCAGGTTCCTCTCCGCGACCCCGGATGTGCCCGCGTTTGCGGTCAAGCCGCCGCCGAACATGTCGGACAATCCCCCGCCCTTGCCTTTGTGCAGAAGAATCAGCAGGGATAGCAGGACGCTCAGGACGGCGACGATGGTTTTCAAAACGATGATGAGAACGGCCATAGGGTTCCTTCGGAATAGAAGATGGCGATGAAGACGATCAGGGCTGCCAGGTATGCGACAGCCCAATGACGATAGGTGCTGCGATGCTGTGGATTATCCGTCCATACGCTCATGAGAAGAAACGTGAGCAGGGCGATACCCATCCATAGCAGCATGGCAAGGGTCACGGGATGTGTTACCGTCACCCGAACACCATGAGAGTGAGTTTGCCGAGCCCGAAATCCATGCCCGTGACCAATATCATGAGCAGGATGACGAACACGAATGCGGCAATACTCCAGGCCAACCATTCGCGGGCGGTTGGAGTCACCGTCTTACGGGTTTCATCGATTACCTGCCGAACATAGCGTCCGATGGTCAGGAAAGGATTACGGGACTGCTTGAGGGATGTTTTTTCAGTCAATGATCAGCTCCTTGAACAGGAGCATGAGACCCAATGATCCGGCAATGACGCACAGGAACGTCAGGATGACGCACAGATAATATGCGATGTCCCAACAGCGGGCTTCCTTGATTCGATCCAGAGAAGCGGCGTTCTTCGCGCCTTGCCCGAACAGCATGCCGACATGGAGGATAAGCCATGAACTGGCATATCCTCCGGTCATAACCATTACGTATTGGAGGATCAAGATTCTCACGTTCCGGGAATGGTCTTATTGGGCGTCAACAGGGGTCGCGGGTGCTGATGCGGTGTTCTTCGCACGGATTTGAGCGAAGGCGATGGTCCTATCGTCTTCAAGATCTGCCTCGTTCGGATTAGTGGCCTGGCCGGCGATGACCGGTGTTGGCGCATCCTTCGGAGCTGACTGGACTGTAGTGGCGTTAGGCTTGCGTCCGGACTGGTAGGCGTTGTCAAGCACTTTGCTTGCCTCCTCAAGACGGCCGAGAATCGCACGAACCCTTGCATCGGCCTGCTCCGCGATGTTTTGCCGTCCAGTGGCATACGAGTCGGCTTCCTTACGCAACTGTGCGGCGGACTGCTGTGCGGATTCGATGATCTGCTTCGACTTCGCTTGGGATTCCTTCACGTTCTTTTCGGCGACCTGCCGCGCGTCCACCATAGTCTTCTCCGCGGCGGACTGGCTCTGCTTGCGAATGCTGTCAGCCTCCTGCAGCGCCTTGTTCTTGATGTCGGCTGCGTTCTTTTCCGCAGCATGATAAACGGTCTGGGTGTCTTCGAGGAGTTTCCTCACATCGTCGCCCACGCTCGTGTACTTGTTCTTGATTTTTGCTTCCAGATCGTCGTTCTGCTTTTCGAGTTCTTCGATCCGTTCGGAGAGCTTCTTGTTTTCGGCTTGCAGCTGATCGATGTCTTGGTTTGCCTGGGTGAACTGGTTGTTGACCGTATCCAGGGTCCTCTTCAGATCAGTGTTTGCTTGCGCATACTTGTTGATGGTGTCCTGGAAATTGGTTACGGCGTCATTGACTTGTTGAGGATCGTAGCCTCGCATCTTCGTGTCGAATTCGATGATGGGCATGGTGGATTTGGGTCTCCTGACTTCACTTTTTCTATGTGGACAGATTCAGTATAACAGGTAAAATGCCGGGAAGTAAAAAACCACCCGGCATTTTCCTAGGGTCAGCGATTCGGCAATTCCATGAAATCTCCGGCCTCGTTGTAGCCGTAAAGTTTTCCGTTGCGGCTACGAGTCCCGCGGGTAGTGGACATGGATGGCGTGTAGAACGACTCACGGCCGTTCTTCCGGACGCGGAAATTACCATCCGACAAGACCTTCACGTTGTCGGCGGTGATACGATTGGCCGGACTCTTGCCGTTATTGAACATGGATGCGAAGCCCTCCGCATCGGCCGGCTCCTTGCCGATGCAGACACCGTTCCCGTTGGACAGCATGCGGGCGTGTCCGCCGGGAGTGTTGATGGCAAAGGCCACTCCCTCTTTGCCGTCGCGCATCTGGATGTCGCTGCTGTAGAACCGATTCGTCCCATACTTGGCTCGCAGCAGTTTCGCGGCTGCCTGTGGGGATTGCGGATCCACGTATGGTGCGGCCGCCCGTTCGCGGACTGCTTGCACCTTGCGCGTATAGTCTTGGAATTCCTCGTTGGTGGTGAACTCCCTGCGTGCCTTGACCGGCTGCGTCCCGTACTGTTTCGCTTCGATGGAACCCCATACGGTGATGTCGTCTCCACTGTGGGGGTTCATGTAGTCGGCGCGGAAATGCAAGGCGTTCTGCAACGGTTTGCCGCTTTTTGCGGATACCTTGGTGCCTCCGCTCACGGTGAAGTCGACGCTCTTGAGACCATCCTTCTGCATGGCCCTGGTCATGCGAGTGAGATCCCGGCCGCGGAGACGGACGCTGCCGCTGCCTCCATGCGTGTTGGGGCTTCGCCGGGGCACCATGGCGACGAGATTGTCCCCGTTCACATGGAAGCCTTCCGGCACCGGGTCTCCTGGTTTCATTCCCAGTTCGCTCATGGGAACGCTTTCAGGCTTGTATGCGGGTTTCACGGTGACGTCGCCATTCTTGTCCGCATACACGTAGACCGGCATTTCCCGGGCTTGGGATTCGCTGAGCCCGAATTCCTTCTCGTAGTAATGACGTGCCTGGACCGCAGCTTCGGCGAAGTCGCCGGGGTCAGCGGAATAGACGCGGTTGTCAAGGTCTGCGAACGCCGCGAGGTTGGCTTGTTCTGCCTTCTGGGCGTTCAACGTGTCATAGGTTTTCCTGTCCGGACGGCCGCTGATCTGTGCGGCATGTCCTCCGAAGGCGGTCTCGCCGTCGGGGAGATTGGAACTGACCGGCTCGAAATCGTGTCCACGGTTGAGGCTGAACACATCCGGTGGGGCGGCTTTGCTGTGGTTGATCACGCCGAATGTGGTTTCCCCGGATGCCGCGACGGCCATCTGTTCCATATCGCTGTTGCCGATGATGTGGATGCGTTCGATGGGGTTCTGGGTCTTGAAACTGCTGAACACCTTGCCTTGGGCGCTCATGTGCAGGATGGTGGACCCGTCTGCCAGCTGGTTCATATCGTTGACATAGTATTTCTTGACGATGCCGCTGCGCGTGGTGTACGTGTATTCGCCGGGGACGAGATTGGTTTTACGGAATCTACCAAGGGGGTCACGCGGCTGTGTCGCTGGTGTCCATACCATTATCGGCTCTTTCTCTGAGATTGATGGATGTGCTTCCTGTTCAATCGTATGGTCGGACTTGGTTCCTTCCGCAGGATTTTCGGATTTTGCCTAGGCTCTGTTTCCCCCGGCGGATTCAGCTTCACGGATGGTTCGAACGTCAAGCTGGTGAAAGATGAGATGGCGGATATAACGGGCCCAGACCGTGAAGATGTATCCGGTCGCGCAGATTATGACCGATATGGTGATGACTGATTCCCTGGAGTCGATGAACCAGTCCTGCGGGACGATGAACATCGCATATAGGACGGCTATGAGGATAGCGATGAGTCCTATCACGGTCTGGACTAGCACTTGTCTCAGGTTCAACGCATCCTCCGATCATGTTCGCCCCAAGCGTCGATGGAGCTTTCGGCTATGCTCTGCGCCATCTGAAAATTCTCGGGCACCGGGAAAACAAAAAGTCTGACCATATGGTTTCCCGTCATGAGATTCGGCAGACGTACGAAAGCCACTCCCCTGCAATGCTGGCTGTTCACATCCGGCCAGGCTCCGATGCGGGTTCCCGAATGCAGTATGGTGTTCACCGTTTCCGCCGCATTGTCAGGGTCGGCGGTTTTCACCCCGTACGGGTATGCGATTCCGGCGATGATGGCGAATCTTTCATACGGACGGTAGGCTTGTCTTTTCCACTGTTGGAAGGCCAGTTCGATGAGTTGTGCGCGTACTCGTTCCCGAATGCCGAAGCTGCCTCCCCTCCCCCATGTGGCTGATTTCCGTTCGCCGTTCTGTCTGGCGATGAGGTCACTATCCGTATAGTTGCTGGTTATCCACTGTTTGTCGGGAATCGTGAATGACACCGAGTATCCGTCGTGCCATGCCGGCGGATTGGGATTATTTCGCCAATGCTGGTCGATGTTCGATGCGAGACGTGAGGTGATCTGGTATTTCGGCATTGATTCCGGCACCGGGATGATGAGCACGCTCAGCCTGTAATGGTTGACTGGTGCCGGTGTTGGCAGTTGGATGTATACGGTGCTGTGCCGGTGCTGGCTGTCATCGTCGTCCCAGAGTCGGGCATCACTGCCACCGTCGATGATGGGTTTGATGGTTTCGGCCGCTCTCGCCGGGAAAATGTTTTTCTGGCTTGGACAGCCTACGCCTATAAGGGCGATGAACCGTTCCACTTTCCAGGCTTTTCCTGTTTTCTTGAGGTTGCGCCATTCGTTTTTCGCGTAGTCCCTCACCCATGCCCTTCGTCTGGCTCGCATGCGTTCCGTCTGTATGGTGTCGGTCGTACTCCACCATTCGATTGGGATGGTGAACTCGTGGGCGTAGCCTCCGCGTTTGTAGTTGGCTGGTTTTCTTGGATTGCTGGATGTTGTCCGGCGTGTTCGAGGTGCTGATGGCATTGGCGTTGGTTCTGTCGTCTTTACTGTATGTGGACATATTCAGTATAACGAGCAAACGTTGACTTCCTCCCCCGACTGAAGTCGGGGGATTCCTCCCCTCGCGGGGAAGAGCTTCCTGTAGGTTGATGTGATTCACGTCTTCTTGTTCACCGGAGTGTCGCTTCGGTGAGGCGTGAATCCCCGCAGGCTCGAACCGCCAGTCCGGCGGGTAGTATGTTTACGGCGGCGTTCAGGTCGCGGTCTTGCATGGTATGGCAGTATGGGCATTCCCATGTTCTGACGTCCAATGTCTTCCTGCCGGTGTTTTTGCCGCACGTGTGGCAGATTTGGCTGCTGGGATACCATTGGTCGATGACCGTGAGTTGGCGTCCGTACCATTCGGCCTTGTATTCGAGCATGGTGCGTAATTGTCTCCAGCTTGCGTCCCGGATGCTTTTGTTCAGACCGCTTTTCGCCTTCTGTCCGTTGTGGAGGTACTGTCCCGGATTGTCCGGGTCAGTTTTCGGCTTGCAGCGTCGGCTCATGTTCTTGACAGCCAAGTCCTCGATGACAACCGTTTGGTTTTCACGGATGATTCTGGTCGAGAGCTTGTGAAGAAAGTCGATGCGACTGTCCTTGACCTTCGCATACGCCTTAGCCGCCTTCAACCGGGCTTTACGATAGTTGCTGCTTCCTTTCTTCTTGCGGGCGAGTTTTCGTTGCGCCAGTCCGAGTTTCCTCAAGTGTTTTCTCAAGTATCGTGGATTGTCGATTTTCTCACCATTGCTGAGGATGGCGAAGTGTTCCAATCCCATGTCGATGCCGACCATGTTCCCGTTCTTGGTGTGCTGTCGAATCTCGTCCTCGACCAGTATGCTGACGTGCCAACGTCCAGCCGCGTCCAAACTGACCGTCACGCTGGACGGTCGGCTTGGACGTGGCAGGGTGCGCGACCATCGGACGGGCAATGGGTCATGCATTTTAGCCAGCGTCAACGCCCTGCGCTCCCAATCCCATGTGAACGCGGAGACGGTGTAGGTGGCGGAACCGCCCTCGTGTTTCGCTGTGACGTGCTCCCGCCATCTGACCGCTTCGCGATCTGAGGTGGGGGCTTCCTGCTCAAGGCTCGTATCCGAGTCAGTGTCTACAGGCTATTCCCGTGCGCCCCACGGTTCTCGTAAGTTTTTTG
>OGOG01002824.1_pt1 | contig 14050 bp, 13 predicted proteins | sample 1552581 | NCBI WGS metagenome assembly OGOG01 (sample SAMEA2580152, study PRJEB22360) | human gut metagenome | biome: human gut; feature: human-associated habitat; material: faeces | place: Denmark | collected 2008/2010 | reverse complement strand
TTAACAAATCTAAATTTAAGTAGCTTTGATACATCCAAGGTAACAAATATGAATAGTATGTTTGATTCTTGTAGCAGTTTAACAAATCTAAATTTAAGTAGCTTTGATACATCCAAGGTAACAAATATGAATAGTATGTTTGATTCTTGTAGCAGTTTAACAAATCTAAATTTAAGTAGCTTTGATACATCAAACGTAACAAGTATGTATTCTATGTTTGCTTCTTGTAGCAGATTAACAAGTCTAGATATAAGTAACTTTAATACATCAAAAGTAACATATATGCGTTTTATGTTTCGAAATTGTAGCAGTTTAACAAGTCTAGATGTAAGTAAATTTGATACATCAAAAGTAACAAATATGAGTTTGATGTTTGACAATTGTAGCAAATTAACAAGTCTAGATGTAAGTAACTTTGACACCTCAAACGTAACAAGTATGGGTAGTATGTTTTCTTCTTGTAGCAGATTAACAAGTCTAGATTTAAGTAAGTTTGATACATCAAACGTAACAAGTATGGACCAAATGTTTTTTAAGTGTGTTAGCTTAACAAGTCTAGATTTAAGTAAGTTTGATACATCAAACGTAACAAGTATGAGCTATATGTTTTATGAATGTCGCAGTTTAACAAGTCTAGATGTAAGTAAGTTTGATACCTCAAAAGTAACTAATATGATGTATATGTTTTTTTCTTGTCGCAGATTAACAAGTCTAGATATAAGTAGCTTTGATACATCGCAAGTAACAAGTATGGAATATATATTTTCTGATTGTGAAAGATTAACAAGTCTAGATTTAAGTAAGTTTGATACATCACAAGTAACAAACATGTTTGGTATGTTTAATGGTTGTAGCAGTTTAACAAGTCTAGATGTAAGTAACTTTAATACATCAAAAGTAACAAATATGGCTTCTATGTTTTATTGGTGTAGCAGTTTAACAAGTCTAGATTTAAGTAATTTTGATACCTCAAAAGTAACAAATATGAGAAGTATGTTTATTTATTGTCAAAGGTTAACAAGCCTAGACTTTAGAAAAGCTACATTTGATAAAGTAACTAGTTATGCCGAAATGTTTAATAGTGTTCCATCTACTATAAACACAATAACAAAAGATGCAACTACTAAGAGTTGGTTAGAAGATAAGTTGGGTGGTAAGGGAACTGTTGTTATTGCTTAATTAAAAGGGAAAAATATTTTCTCTTTTTCTTTGTGTTTAAATGTTTTTGTGATACAATTATTACAAGATAGGAGTTGGCTTATTGTATGTTTGATAGAATTATTTATATAGGTGATCAAGGTGCAGAGATTAGACTAAAAGATAAAGAACATCTTGCTATGAATTTGATGAATCTACATCTTGTTATTGAAGATGAGAATAAAAAAATATTAGCAGAAGTAGATGATTTACAAGATGATATTGTAAAGGTACGTTTTTTAGGTGAGATAGTAAATGGTAAACTAGTAGGTGGTGTTTTAAGGAAACCTAAGATTGATGCTAGTATTAGAGTGATTGAACAAAGTGAAATACCAATGATAGTAGGTCGTGATGAACCAGGATATATGTTACTAGGAGTTAGTCCATTTTATAATGACCATCCGGTATACTTAGATGTTAATAACTTTTTTAGTAATCACTTTGCTATATTTGGTAATAGTGGTAGTGGTAAGAGTTGTGGTATCTCTAGAATTATGCAAAATATGTTTATGGATAAAAGATTATTTCCTTATAAATCTAATATCTTAATCTTTGATGCTTCAGGAGAGTATTATAATGCTTTTAAAGATTTAAATAGAATAGATAGTAATTATCATTATAGATTTATTACTACTAATGAGACGGATGGAATAGGTGAACCATTAAGACTTCCAATATTCTTACTTAATGAGACTGATATAGCTTTACTTTTGCAAGCTTCAAATCATTCACAATTACCAATCATAGAAAGAATGCTAAAACTAGCTAGAATCTTTGCCCAAGGTGGAGATGCTAATAGATATAAAAATCATTTAATTGCTAAAGCTATTATGACTATACTATATAGTAATGAAACGTCTCCTCATAAAAGAAATGAAGTATTTTCAATTTTAGCAAGTTGCTCTACGCCAGAATTCAATTTAGAGTCACCTGTTCAAGGTATTGGTTATGTTAGAAAGTTTAGAGAGTGTTTCTTAATTGATTCACATGGACAATTCTCTGAAAGTATTTTATTAACTGAATATGTATCAAGCTTTATTCATGAAGAGTTTGATGACTATGAACCACCTAAAGAGTGCTATTATACATTAGAAGATTTAGAGAAAGCCTTAAACTTTACATTGATTAGTGAAGGATGGCTTCGTAATGAGAAAACTTATGGTGATTCAGTAACTCTTAGAGTTAGACTTCACTCTTTAATAACTTCTAATAATGCTAAGTATTTCTCTAGTCCTAGTGGTAGATATGAAAATTTAGAAACATATTTATCTAACTTAATAATTTCTAATGGTACAAAATATCAAATTATAAATATTAATTTAGATGATGTAGATGATGATTTTGCTAAAGTAATAACTAAAGTTTATTCAAGACTATTATTTGAATTTACTAAAGGATTAAAGAATAGAGCAAGTATTCCTTTCCATATTCTAGTTGAAGAAGCTCATAGATATATTCAAAATGATACAGATAGATTCTTAATAGGTTATAATATATTTGAACGTATTGCTAAGGAAGGTAGAAAGTATGGATTAATTCTAGGACTTATTTCTCAAAGACCAGTAGAATTATCTGATACAGTTATTTCTCAATGTTCTAACTTCTTAATATTTAAGATGAACCATCCCGTTGATGTTGACTATATTAGAAAAATGGTACCAAATATTTCTGATGATGTTGTTGAAAAACAAAAGACATTACAATCTGGTACTTGTCTTGGATTTGGTAGTGCTTTTAAAATACCACTTATTGTTAAATTAAAGATGCCTGATCCTATGCCTAAGAGTGGTAACTGTGATGTTGTTAGTATTTGGAATGGCAATATAAATATTTCTCATACTCCTAGTGTTAGTGTACAAACACAGCCAGTAGTAGAAGATATTAAACCAAGTTTTATAACTCCACAAAATATGGGTGTGGTTGATAACAAACTGGATAGTAGTACTTCATCAATTGTTATGCCAGAAACTACTAATCCAACTCCTGTAACTGTCCAAAATACTAATATTGAACAAACACCTAATAATCAAGTAGTTTCACAACCGTCAAATGTTATTAATTTTGGTGTTACTCCTAATAATCAACCTATTAACCCAATGCCTGCAACTGATACAATAGGTCCAATTCCAGAGGTAATGCCTGGTGATAATAATGGAAGTACCCCACCAACTTTTATGTAATTTAAAATTTAAAGACACTTGTAAAAACTGTCTTTTTTTTGTATAATTTAGATAAGATTGGGGTTGATATCATGCCTTTAGAAATATTTAAAATGCCTGAAGTGTTAAATCTTCTTCATGATACATTAGAATCTTCTAAAACTATTAATAAAGTATCAGTCTTTTCCCCTAATGGAGAAAAGTATGGCTATAATCAATACTCCCTAATGATAGTAATGGACTTTTTAATAAAATATTGTATTGTTATAAAAGATACCAATAATTTTTTATATTGTATGGACGAGTTAAAAAAAATGGTTTATAGCTATAATGATCATAAAGAATTAGTTTTATGGTCTAATGAATTATTAGGAGAATTAATAAGATTAAAACTTAATTTAACTGATAAAACATCTAGTGATAATAAAAGAAAAATCTTATCATATCTATATGAAGAATATATAGTTAATGGTTATATGTTTCATAGTTTTCCAAGTGCTTTTAAAGAATTAGTAGAAGAAAATGGAATTGATGCTAAAGATTATTCTTATCCTGTATTTTATATAAAAAACTTTACTATATTTTTAAAAATCATAAGTATAATGATATGATACCTAAATATTTACTTGATGGTATTACATCTATTTCTATAACAGATTCACCAGCGATGGCTTATTATTATGCTTTTAGAAGTCCTCAGTATTTTTGTAATTTAGTAGCTACTTCTAAATATTATAAAGATAATGCTAGTTATGATTATGAAGCTTATTATCGTAAAGATATGGATGCTTGTAGAAATAACTTGTTACTTTTAGCAAAACATTTAAACATGACTGATAAAGAAAAAGATACAGTAGTAGCAGCTTTTTCTAAACAGTGGAATTTATTAGATGCTAGTAATTTATTACCTGAAATAGCTTTTATTTCTAGAAAAGATGTAGGAAAAGATAGTCTAGATGATATAGATGAAATAATTAAAAAGTCAAAATATGAAGATTTAGTTGTTTCTATAGCTAGAATTACTGATAGTAAGTATTCTCATATTAGAAGATATTCTCCTTTATTTCCACTTAGTTTTACAGTTAAAACTTTTCCTAGTTATAAAGAGATAAAAGAAAATAGGTTTATAGTGAAAGAAAAAGAGGAAGTAGTAGAAAAGAAGAAAGTACCAGTAATAGTTCCTAAGAGAAGTGTTAGTTATGGTTATGCTACAATTCTTTCGTTGTTAGGATTGCTATTTATCTCTTTAGGTTGTACACTATTTATTATATTTAGATATTATGGAATTGGAGGAGTTTAGATGAGTTTAAAAGTAGTATTTATGGGAACCCCTGAGTTTGCTGTTCCTATAGTTAAATTATTAAATGATAGTTATGAAGTAGTAGGAGTAGTTACTCAACCTGATAAAATGGTGGGTAGAAAGAAGATTATGACTCCACCTCCTGTTAAAGTTGTTAGTGAAGAGCTAGGTTTAAAAGTCTTTCAACCAAGACATATAAAAGAAGAGTATCAACCTATTTTAGATTTAAAACCAGACTTAATAGTAACTTGTGCATATGGACAAATATTACCAGAAGAGATACTTAATTACCCTAAGTATGGTTGTATTAATGTTCATGCTTCTCTTTTACCAAAACTAAGGGGAGGAGCTCCAATTCATCATGCTATAATTGATGGATATAAAGAAACGGGTATTACTATTATGTATATGTCTAAAAAGATGGATCAAGGTGATATCTTAACTCAAGTTAAAACGGAAATAAGAGATGATGATACTTTAGGTACATTACAATATAAATTAAGTGAGATGGCTAAGGATTTATTAAAAGCCACAATTCCCTTATTAATCGATAAAAAAATAGTCCCTCTAAAACAAAAGGAAGAAGAAGCAACTTATGGTTATAATATTTCAAGAGAAGAAGAAAAAATAGATTTTAATAAGACTTGTGAAGAGGTAGATAGACAAGTAAGAGGATTAAATCCTGTACCAGCTTGTTATACGACTTTTGATGGTAAAAGATTAAAAGTATATGATGTTCGTTTTGGTGATAAGTATTATCCAAATACTGAAAATGGTACAATAGTTGATTTTCATCATGATGGTTTTAGTGTTGTTTGTGGTGGAAAAGAATTAGTAATTACTGATCTTGCCATAGAAGGTAAGAGAAGATGTGCTGCTAAAGACTTTTTAAATGGGGTATCGAAAGAAGAATTGAAAGGAAAAGTATTAAGATAAATGGAAAAGAAAGATACTAAGAAGGTTGTTAATAATTTATTAAAGTCAGAAAGAGGTAGAGCCATCTTGTTTTTTCTTTTCTATTTTGTTTTCTTTCTGGTTATAATTTTAATGGCTAGAACTAATCTTAGTAATAATAAGAAGAATAATACTAATACTAGTAATCAATCTACTACTAGTATAAAAGCTGATTATGATTTAAAAAAATTAGAAGAAGGTAACTATCGCTTTACAAGAGAAGAGACAAGAAATAGTATTAAGACTATCTTTACAGGTGAAGCTAATGGGGGAAGAAGTTCTTTCTTAATGACTAGTGATAATGGTATTAAAAACTTTTTCTCTTATAATGATATTTATTTAGAAAAAGAAAACAATAGTTATAAAGTATCAGTTAATCCTTATTTATATCCTAGACTTAATGATTATTCTATCATAAAGAAGATACTTGATACTGCTCATTTGAAAGCAAAGACTACTTATGAAAATGGTAATACTATTTATCAATATGAGATAAGTTCAACCTCACTTTTATCTATTATGGATAATAAGGAAGTAGATTTAGATGATCAAGTTAATTTAATTAGTCTAACTACAGATGAAAATAAAAATGTAGTAGAAATTATTTATCAACTAGATAGTTATCATAGTTATAGTTATAATGTAGTAGAGCATCTTACTATAAAAGTAGATTATAGTGATTATGGTAAAGTTAAGGAACTAGAAATACCTGGGTAGTTCTTTTTCTTTTTAGTGATAAATAAATAGACAAAGTAAGTCAAAGTTAGATATAATAGATAAGGAAGTGGAGATGAAAATATGTTTGAAAGTCTAGGAGATCGTTTACAAGAAGTTCTCCATAAAGCGAAAGGTTATGGAAAGATAACTGAAGAAAATATTGATGAGATGATGAGAGAAATCAGACTTTCTTTATTGGAAGCTGATGTTAACTATAAAGTAGTAAAAGAATTTACTACTAAAGTAAAAGAAAAAGCTTTAGGTGAAGAAGTTAAAAGGAGTATTAAACCAGGTGACTTATTCGTTAAAATAGTAAAAGATGAATTAACTGAATTATTAGGAGGAGAAGCAGCTCCTTTAAATATGGAAGGTAATCCTGCTACTTTGATGTTGGTTGGTCTTCAAGGATCTGGTAAAACTACTACTATTGGTAAGCTTGCTAATTATTTAAGAAAAAAATATAAGAAGAAACCATTACTAGTAGCGGGTGATATTTATAGACCAGCTGCCATTGATCAGTTAAAACAAATAGGTAAACAATTAAGTATAGAAGTATATGAAGAAGGTATAACTAATCCTGTTTCTTTATGTCAAAGAGCTTATAATTATGCTAAAGAAAATGGTTTTGATTATGTCTTAATTGATACTGCTGGACGTTTACAAATTGATGAACAGTTAATGGAGGAATTAAAGGAAGTAGAAGAGGCTATTAAACCACAAGAGACTTTATTAGTACTTGATTCGATGATGGGACAAGATGCTATTCATGTAATTGATGGTTTTAATGAAAAGTTAAATTTAACTGGTGTTATCTTAACTAAGTTAGATGGTGATACTAGAGGAGGAGTTGCTCTTTCTGTTCGTCATTTAACTAATCTTCCTATTAAGTTTATTGGTACTAGTGAGAAGTTAGATGGTCTATCTAGTTTTGATCCAGAAAGAATGGCTGGTAGAATTCTAGATATGGGTGATATTATCTCTTTAGTTGAACAAGCGGAAGAAGCAATTGATGAGAAAGCAGCTACTAAGGCAGCTAAAAGATTACAACAAGGTAAGTTTGATTTAGAGGACTTTTTAACTTCCATGAAACAAATAAAGAAGTTAGGACCACTTGAAAATTTAATTAAGTTAATACCAGGTGCTAAAAAGATGGGACTTTCTAATATCCAAATACCTGAAAAGCAACTTGCTCATGTAGAAGCGATTATTCTTTCTATGACTAAAGAAGAAAGACGTGATCCTAGAATTATTAAAGCTAGTAGAAAGACAAGAATAGCTAAAGGTAGTGGAAGATCTGTTCAAGAGGTAAATCAATTACTTATTCAATTTGAACAAATGAAAAAGATGATGAAAGGCTTTAAGAAAGATAATATGCAATTACCTTTCTAAAGTTTAGGTATACTAATCCTTTTATCATCTTTATGATAAATATAGTCAAGATCAATTAATTTGATCTTTTTCTTTTGATAACTTTTACTTTGAGTAATATCAATTACTTTATGATTACCATCTACGTCTTTAAATCCTTGGTAATTCATCTCATTAGTAAACAAAGCGAAATTAGATTCAAAATTATTATCACCAATTACTAAACTAGCTCTTTCCAAGTCTTTCTTTATATCAGTGATATCATCTTTAGTCAGCTTAATAGCTTCTCCTTTAGGACTTATCTCAATATATAAATTTTTCTTTTCTAATGGGAATTTCTTTTGAACAATTAAATCATTAAAACGGTAGAAAGTAGGAAAGTCAAAAGTGGCTTTTTTATCACCAATTTTTAATACTTTATCTGCAAAAAAGAAAGTAAAGTTAGATGAACCTGATCCTTTATATTCTAGATTAGTAAAATCAAAGTTACTGTCTAGTTTTTCAAAGTAAGGATATAGATTATTTTTCATTATTTTATACATTATCTTAGATTTAAAATATAATTGTAGGGGAGCATTCTTTTCTTTCATCTTTTTATCTAATAAATATAGTAAAGGATAATTGTCAGTTAGATATTTTTCTACTTCTATATATTTTCTTGCTAAATAGTTAATAACTTTTGCATATTCATCTTCGGATAGATTAAAGTCATCAATATTATCTAACATATTAAAGATAGTTTCTAAATCTTTTATTTGCTTAATTTCTTCTAACATAGTTACCCCCTCTTTTTTTTATTAGGACATATTATAGCACTTTTCTTAGGCAAAATAAAGATGCTTTAATGGTGTAATGTCATACTCTATATTAGAGGAGGAAATATAATGTTATATAATAATCAAGATTTTGATATGAATCAATCTGCTAGTATTGTAGGGGATGGAAATATAATTGATCAAGATATGGATATTGATGTTAATATTAATGGTATGGGAATGAATCAGGGTGGTTATATGCAAGGAATTACCCAAAGTCCTATTATCGAACCTATGCAAGAAAGACAAGTTAATAGAACTATAATTCATCAAGTTCCCCATGTTTGTCCTATTAGAACCAGAATAATTAATCATCACATTTATAAACATACTTATTGTCCAGAATATTCTTGTTGTGAAGAGAATGTAGTAAGTAATATCAATCAAGGCTCTTGTTGTAATTTTCACTAAGATGAGGTTGTCTCATCTTTTTCTTTAGGATATAGTTAATATGTGCTATTATGTAGGTAGAGGTGGTAGTTATGAAAGTATTAACAATAAAAGAGCCATGGGCTTCTTTAATTATCAATGGCTATAAGATGTATGAATTTAGAAGTTGGAAGACTAAATATCGGGGTAAGATTTTAATTCATGCAGGTATGACTTTAGAAAAAGATATGGCTGAAAGATTTAGCTCTTATAATCTTAATTATTATAAAGGAGAAATTATTGGAGAAGCAACATTAGTAGATTGTATTTTAGTAGATGAAGAGTTTAACAAAAAATTACGTGATATTAATCCATTTGTTTATGGAAGAAGTAATCATGTTGAGACTTATGCTTGGAAACTAGAAAATATATGTAAATATGAGCAACCTATAAAAGTTAAGGGAAAACTTGGTCTTTGGAATTATGAAAAGTAGGGGATAATATGATAGATGAATATCAAAAGATTAAAACACCAAATGAGTTATTAATATTTCAAATGAATAATTATATTTCTTACTTAAAAAATTTTAATATTAGTGATTTGGAATTATCTAAAGTTATACTTAGAAAGTTTGAAAGACCAAAGAAGCATATAGATGCTAAAGAATATCTTGATTATGTTGTTAATAGTGAGATAGTGAATATATAAACAAAAAAAGTCTTGAAACTCAAGACTTTTAAAATTCTAACTGGTCGGGAAGACAGGATTTGAACCTGCAACAGCTTGGTCCCAAACCAAGTGCTCTACCAAGTTGAACTACTTCCCGAAGTGGTGCGCTCGAAGGGATTCGAACCCCTGACCTTTTGGTTCGTAGCCAAACGCTCTATCCAACTGAGCTACGAGCGCATGCTTTCCCTTGAAAGACAAGTCTATCTTAGCACATTAATAAACCCCAGTCAAGCATTTTTTTACAATTTAAAGGTAGTTTCATTAATAAATGTATATTCACTATGACATTTTAACTGTCTTACTAACTTAAATAAAGCCATATCTCGCATTTTACACTCTAACATAATATCAACATCTTCATCAACTTTTTTTAATAAATCAAGAAATTTAATAAACTCTTTTTCATCAATATAATTATGATGACTTCTCTTATCCTTTCTACTTTTGGGAGAAGAAAAGTGTATCTTAGCTTTTAACTTCGTATCCTTCCAAGTAGATAAAATATCTTTTAAATCACTAGTTGTTAATTTCTTTTTATTATTACATTTATAATGATGATAATCTAAAACCATAGGAATATTTAATTTTTTACAAATAGCCAGAGTATCTTCAAAAGTAAATAGTTTATCATCATTTTCTAAAATGATAATATCTTTTAAATAATCAGGTAACTTTTTAAAATTAGTAATAAATCTTTTAACACTTTCTTCTTTGTTATCCTTACCACTCCCAACATGAATAATTGCTTTACCATTTATCCCTAGTAATTTAAAAAGATTATAATGGTATTCAATTTGTTTTATAGATATTTCTACAACTTTTTCATTAACACTATTTAAAACACAATACTGATCTAAATGAGTATCAACTCGCATTCTATACCTCTTTATCTTTTTTCCTATATCATTAAACTTTTCACTAAAAGGTAATAAATAATCAAAATTAACTTTATCATGAGTAGCTAGAGGAATAATATTAGGAGACATTCTATAGAAATACACTTCATTTATATGATTATAGTTAATAACATTATCAAAGATATATAAATTTCTATTAATAATTTCTCTTAACCTTCTATTACTATCTTCAGAAGTTAGTTTAGAGTAAGTCTTATAAGTCATAGTATGAGAGTAAGTAATATTATCTAAAGATAAGGGACTTGCTACATAACCTAGATGGATTTTCATGTCAATCACCATTATTAGTATTTCAAAATCTAGAAAGTATTATTCTATAAAATTAAAAACAACATATATTTTAATAGGTGATTATTTTGAAAAATGAAATAAATATTGCTTTTCCCCAAGTACCATATGAGAATTTAAAAGAAAAACTAACTGCGTTTATTAAAAATGAAGTAGATAATTTTTTAGACTTTGCTAAAGAAAAATATCAAATAGAACTTCCTTGTAATTTAACTATTACTTATGAGTATTATAGATATAATAGTTATGATAGTTATGTATTTTATATATCTAGTTTTGTCTTTGGAGCTCATCCTGATAATAGAATAATATCTTTTACTTATGATACTATTAATAATAAGCTTATTACTATGGCTGATTTAATAGATAAAGATCCATTCCTTTTAAATTATTTATCAAAAGAAACTAGAAGTAAACTTTTAAACAATAAACGTATTGTTGATAGAAATATGCTGTTAGAAGGGACTAAACCAGTTATAGATAATTATCAAGTGTTTGCTTTTACTCCTAGAGGAATTATTCTTTTCTTTCAAGAATATCAAATAGCTCCTTATTCATCAGGTAGCTTTAAGGTGTTAATTCCTTACCGAAATAGTGATTTCTTAGATAGAAGAATATTTTCTGCTTATTAATAAACATTAGTTGACACAATAATTATTTTAAGCTATTTAATTATTAAATCTTAAGTAGTATACTAATGATATGGAGGTGTAGTAATGATTAGAAATTATTTAAAGAATTTTGAAAAGTATTCTATTTTGATATCTAGCTTGTTAATTATTTTAGGAATATTCTTATTAGTTAGTCCTATGAAGTCATTAGAAGTAGCAGTTATATTTTTTGCTGCTATTATGATGGTTAATGGTATTAGTAGTTTTATTTCTTACTTTATGTTACCTAATGAAGAAAGACTATTTAGTCTTGATTTAGTAACAGGAATAGTAACAACATTAACTGGTAGTCTTATCTATCTTTATAGAATGGATTTAATTAATGTTTTTCCAGTGATTTTAGGTATATGGATAATAGTTAGTAATTTAATAAAGATGCAGTTATCTATTAATCTAAGTGCTATTGCAGGTAGTAATTGGTTCTTATTACTAATCACTCAAATATTAATGATTATTCTAGGAGTAGTATTGATTACTAATCCTTTTAGTTCATTAATAGCTTTAACAACTCTTGCTGGATCTTTCTTGATAATAGCAGAGGTAGCTAGTCTAATAGAAAGTATTTATATTTTAATAAAATTAAGGAATCTTTAGGATTCTTTTTATATGGATTTTGTAATAGCATAATACTTAAAACTTTTAATATTCTTTTTTAGTAACCTGTGTTATAATACAGGCAAGAAGTGAGGATATATGAACAAAGAGAAGATTAAAAATATAATTATTATCGTTTTAATATGTTTGTTAGTTTTAGTAACAACTCTATTTATTATTTCTAAGAAAGATGAAAATAAAAGTAATGAGGTAACTGTTACTGTAGAAGCAGTAGGAAAGAAATATTTACTAGGTAGTAGTAAAAACAAAGATTATTTAATTACTAATTATAAAGGTGACTATAAGGAAAAAGATAAGATTAAGTTTACTTATAAAAATAAAGATAAGAAAGAAAAAGATGGATTAACTAATATTAAAGTAAGTGATGAAGACTTAATAGTTGATTATAAAGCTAAGGAAGAAGAAAAAACAGTAGAGAAAAGTGAAGCTAGTAATGATTATCAATCTACTGATAATAGTAGTACTATAACTACTAATAATAATCAAGTAAATAGTTCTAGTACTGATACAAATATTGATGATGAAGTAGTAACTTATGTTAATACACTAAAAGATGATAGTGCTACTAGTAGTTTAAAAAATAACTTTGTTACTTTGGTTGATTTTATCTTTTATGATGGTACTATTAAAGGACATACTTTTAAAGAATTAACTAATGAAGCTAAATTGAAAGTACTAGAAGCAATGCTTTATCTAGACTCAAAGGTGGAAAAATACTTTCCTAGTTATAAAGAAGAAATTAGTAGTAAGACAGGTAGGGCATATACTACTGTTAAAGATAAAGTGGTTAATAGCTATTTAAATATTACATCAGCTATTTGTAGTAAAGATAGTTCTATTTGTGATAGTGCTAAGGAAGACTTTCAAAATTTAAAGAAGAACTTCGGACTTACTTGGTCAGTAATAAAAGAAGTAGCAGGTGACTCTAAAGAAAGTATTAAAAACTGGTATGAAATTTGGAGTGGTAAGAAGTAGAAAAATGTTCATTTTTAAATAATAATATGCTATCCTTATAGTAGGAGAGGTGAATATGGAAAATATAAAAAAATTGTTTATTTTACTTATAATTAGTAGTTTTCTAATCTTACCTAATGTTTATGCTGAAGATAGTAACTATCTAAATATAAGTAATAATACTGTTAAGACAGTAAATCATAGTATGTTTACAGCCGGTGATGATGTTTCTACTAATAATGCAGTTAAAGGAATTGACTTTACAGCTGGTAATAATCTAAACATAAATGGTAGTTCTGAATATGGAATGTTTGCTGGTAATAGTATTAACTTTAAAGGTATGGTTACTAGAGATTTATTTGTTGCAGGTAATCAAATAGTAATTGATAGTAGTGCTAATATAGCAAGGGATTTATATGTAGCAGGTAATACTATAACGATATCAGCAGATATTAAAGGAAATATCTTTTTAGCAGCTAGTGAGGTTATCATTGATTCTAAAGAAATAAGTGGTGATGTCACTCTAAATAGTGGTAAGTTAACAATATCTGATAATACTAAGATAAATGGTACCTTAAAATATAATGATAATATAGATTATTCTAATACTAATGCTAGTATTAAAGAGATAAAAACATATCATGTTGATGAAAAGAGTAAGGATGAGGTTATACCATCAATTAGTAGTATTCTATTAGGAATAGTAACTAGCTTTTTAGTAGCTTTAGCAATATATTTACTATTACCAGCTAGCTATAAGGTACTTGATGAGGTTAAGAAAGATAAAGTATTTAAAACTTTTGGAAATGGTTTTCTTTTCTTGATAGCAGTACCGGTTATTTCTGTAATATTAATGATTAGTATTGTTTGTATACCACTTGCTATTATAGCTTTAATCTTATATGGAATAATTATTTATCTATCAAGTATTATTTCATCAGTTGTTGCTGGTGCGTACATCGTCGTAGAGACCGTCGCCGTTGTTGAAACGGATCG
>OGOG01002816.1_pt1 | contig 14077 bp, 14 predicted proteins | sample 1552581 | NCBI WGS metagenome assembly OGOG01 (sample SAMEA2580152, study PRJEB22360) | human gut metagenome | biome: human gut; feature: human-associated habitat; material: faeces | place: Denmark | collected 2008/2010 | reverse complement strand
TCGCAGTCGGTATGGTACACGGCAATCCCCTCCGCGGCCAGAAACTCATGGTAGGTGTAAACCGCGTCCTCCAGTTCCGCCTTAATATCCATGGGCTCCACGGACAAGGTGAAACGGCCGTCCTCAATCCGGGAAAACTCCAGCAGTTCCTCCACCATGCCCGACAGGCGGCGGGCCTCGCTGGCGATGATCCCCATGCCCTTTCGGACATCCCCCTCATCCCGGGCTTCGCCGCTCATAATGGTCTCCGCCCAGCCGGTGATGGCGGTCAGGGGCGTGCGCAGCTCGTGGGATACCGAGGAGATAAACTCCGACTTCATGCTTTCGGCCTGTTTGATCCGCAGGGACATGTCGTTGATGGCGTCGGTGAGATCGCCCACCTCATCGTCAAACTTTTTCTCCACTTGGATGCCATAACTCCCCCCGGCAATCCGCCGGGCGATGCCGGTGATGTTTTTCACCGGGTCCACAATGGAGCGGACAAAGTAAATGTTGGAAATATAGACCAAAATGAGGATACTCACCGACAGGATCACCGCCACCAGAGTCATCACCAGCACCTGGCGGTCCACCAGCCGCATGGAGGTGACATAGCGCATGATCCCCACCAGCTCCCCATTGTACAGCAGCGGGGCGGAGACCGCGGTGATCCGCTCGCCGGTCTGGCTGGAGACCCCCTTCCAGGTGGCCACCTCCTGGTAGCTCTGCACCTGGGTGATGTCCCCGGTCCCCGGCATGGTCCCTGAGAGGGTCAGGCCGTTGGAGGAGTAGATCACCTTGCCCCCGGGGTTGAGAAACTGCAGCTCAATCCGCGTGCCGTCCTCAAAGGAGCTGACATAATCCTGGGCTGCGGTGAGATAATCCCCGCTGCTGTTGTAATTGTAGCTGCTGGCCTCCGTGCTGAAATAACTGGCCGCCATCCGGGCCTTGCTCTCCATGTCCGTGAGAATGCTGCTGTCGTAGTAGTTCTTGATGATCAGGGAGAACGCCGCGACCACCACCACCAGAATCATCACCAAGATACTGATGCTGTTGAGCAGCCACCGCTGGCGGATCCCCTTCACCTTCAGGAATGGAATCATGGCTCTCTCCCTTCCTCCCGATTGTTCCTCAAAATTCCCACTTATAGCCGTAGCCCCAGATGGTGGTGATGAAGGCGGGGCTGGTGGGTTCATCCTCAATCTTCACCCGCAGGCGCCGAATGTTCACATCCACGATCTTCAACTCCCCCAAATAGTTCTCTCCCCAGACGAACTTCAGGATCTCCTCCCGGGAGAGGGCCTTCCCCGGATTTTCCATAAACATCTTCATAATGGCATACTCCACCTGGGTGAGCTTGATCCGCTGGCCGTTTTTCTCCAGAGTCCGCTTGCGGGTGTTGAGCACAAAGGGAGGCTGCTGAATCTCTCCGTCATCCATCATGTCCCCCCCAATCCGGCGGTAGAGGGCGTCAATTCGGGCGGTCAATTCCGCCGGGGAAAAGGGCTTGGTCACATAGTCATCCGCGCCGGTCATAAAGCCTGTGACCTTGTCCATCTCCTGGGTCCGGGCCGTGAGCATAATGATGCCAATTTTGGAGTTCCCCGCCCGGATTCGGCGGAAAACCTCAAAGCCATCCATATCCGGCAGCATGATATCCAGCAGCGCCACCCGGACATCGGGGTTCAGCCGGAGCTGCTCCAGCGCCTCCTCCCCGGTCCCGGCCTCAATGGTCTCATAGCCGGCCCGGTTGAGATTGATCACCACAAAGCTGCGGATGTTGGCCTCATCCTCCAGAACCAGAATTTTTTTCATCGTCCTGCTCCTCCTGCCTCAAATTTGGGGAGGTTCCCCTGCCCGGTTCAGACGGGGCTCTCCCTGGGGTTTTGGTATTCCGGGGGCATTTACTCCCTGGTGTTCCAGCCGTCCAAGCCCGCATGGAACCGGGCTTTCAGCCCCTCCTGGTCCAAACCGCAGTCCCAGCCGCTCTCCAGAAATTCTGCGGTGTAGATGGTGGTGCTGTCCGCATAGAGAATAAACCGGTTTCCCTGGCGGGCCTGGCGGGTACGGTCGCTGCCCACCAGACAGCTGATCTCCAGGAAAGGGACGGTTTTGCTCTCCTCCGCTTCCGTCTGTGCCTTCTCCCCTCTGGCAAAGGTCACCGTACGCACCCCAATGGTGGAGCTCTCCTGCCGGCGCATCGAGAATTCCCCGGTCCAGTCCTCCGGGATTTCCAGGTACCAGCCGTCCCCGCTGTGGTAGGTGGTCATCACCAGGTCCCGGCTTCCGTCGACCCGGTAGCGCATCCACTGGAGCCACCAGAACCGGTCCGCCGAGCTCTCTCCATAGGCCGGCACAGACTGGGCCACCGGAACGTCCATACATCCATCTCCGTCAATGTCCTCCGGCTGGACCCCCGCGTAGTAGTGAAACACATTCTTGCTGCGGCGGGTCTCCGGGTCCATGGCGATGTTCTTCAGCCCGTGGCCCTCCTCCAGGTAAAACACGTCGGTAATGAGCCCGTCCTTTCCAAAAAAGGACGTGACAAACAGCGCGGGAATCTCCCCTTCCAAGAATCCATCGGTCCAGCTGCTGATGCTTGTGGTCCCCTCGGACAGGGGGGCGGTGGAGGTCAGTTCCATGATCCCGTCCCGGCCATCGTAGTACTCAATTCGCAGCTGGGCTTTGCTGCCGCTCTCCGCCTGGGCCAGGACGATTTCCTCCTTGCCGTCGCCATCCAGGTCCGTTGCCAGGTACTGGCTGTATCCGCTGCGCATGATCTCCACAGGCTGTTCTTCCGCCAAGGTGTAACCCACCAAGGTGTGCACCGCCCCGCTGACCTGCCAGCTCACCAGGATGTCCATGCCGCCGCTTCCCCCCAGGTCCAGGTAGTCGATGGACTCAATCTCGCTGCCCACCCCTTCAATCCGGGTATAGACCTGGTATTCCTCGTGCTCATCCTGCTTGAAAATCACAATTTTCAAGGGGTTTTCCGAGGTTGTGTCCCGGAAAAACGCCTCGGCATCCGGTACGCCGTCGCCATCCACATCCACCAGCTGAATGGTCTGCCGGTTTTCCCCGCTGAGGGGGGCAATGTACTCCGCGCTTCCTTTCTCCTGGTTGATCTTCGCCTGAAGATTGACATAGGCCTCTGAGGACTTGGGCAGGGCGTACATCTCGTCCACGTTTCCAAACATACAGCCCCCCAGCCCCAGCATGCAAATGGCCAGAACCAGACAGCCCAGCATCCGCTTTCCCATGCCGGCCCTCCTCTTTCCCGCCTGCCCCGCCGAAGGACGGTACAAGCCTCGAAATTCTTTCCAGTAGTTTATCATACCACACTTGTCTCTCATTTCCTATCATTTATTTCAATTTTCCCGCAGAAAAACTCTTGCCAAGTGGGAGAAGCTGTTGTATAATTGGTTGCGATTCCAAGTCATCCCTCTGCCGGTGTGATGGAATTGGTAGACGTAGTGGACTCAAAATCCACCGGTGGCGACACCGTACCGGTTCGAGTCCGGTCACCGGCACCAACAAGTTCAAGATGCCCTCCCAACACCTGTCGTGTGTCGGGAGGGCATCTTGTGTTCTACCAATAACTTTTCTCCTCTTTTTGTTGACGTTTGTAAACATATGTAGTACAATTTGTTTACAGACGTAGACAAAAGGAGGTTTCCCAACATGTCTGCCGAGAACATTCATCTGACCTCTTCCGAGTGGCATGTCATGGAATTTCTTTGGGACCATACCCCATGCACTGGCAGAGAGGCGACCAGCTGCCTGGAAAAAACAATGGGCTGGAGCCGCAGCACCACACTGACACTACTGCGAAGGCTGGAGAGCAAAGGGGCAGTCGCCAGTGATACCGACCATGGGAAAAAGTCTTTTCGCCCCCTTGTCAAGCGGGATGCCGCTGTTCTGCAGGAAACAAAACATTTCCTGCACCGCGTTTACCATGGAAGCCTAAGCCTCATGGTCTCCTCGCTCACCCAAAAACAGGCCCTGCCCCAGGAAGAAATTGACGCGCTGTACGCTCTATTACGAGAACTGGAGGAAAAGCATGATGTTGACATGGATCATTAGTTCTTCCGTCCTGCTTGCAGGGTTCCTTGTCCTGCGGCATATTCTAACGGCAGCGATGAGCCGTCGGCTGCAATACGCTCTTTGGGCCATTGTCCTACTCCGTCTTCTCCTGCCATTCAGCTTTGGTGAAACAGGATTTTCTGTGATGAATGTCCCGCCGGTCCAGATGCTCACTGCGGGGATAGATTCCTCTTTTGACGGCATTACATCTCTTGCCCCCTCCCAGCAAGAAACAGGTCTCTCCCTCTCGCCCCAGCCAATCTCCTCACCTGACCAGATAACCCCGACGCGGGTGCTGTTCTATTTCTGGTTGGCCGGGACGCTGGGGATCGGCGCGTACTTCGCGGCGGTCAACCTTCACTTTGCCCTCCGCCTGCGGCGGTCCCGGCAGGCGGTAAAATGCAAACAGGCCCGTCTTCCTGTTTATAAGACGGATGCCATTGGCTCCCCCTGTCTTTTTGGACTGTTCCCTTCCGCCATCTATGTGACGTCTGAGGCACTGGAAGATCCTACCGTGTTCCGCCATGTCATCGCCCATGAAACCACACATTTCCTCCACGGAGACGCTTTCTGGTCCTTATTACGGGGGATATGTGTGGCGCTGCATTGGTACAATCCCCTGGTCTGGTGGGCAGCCGTTCTATCTCACCGGGACAGCGAGACTGCCTGCGATGAAGCCACCCTTCAGCGCCTGGGCCAGGAAGAGCGGGCCGCCTACGGGAGGACCTTAATCCGTATGGCCTGCCAGAAATCCGTAAACCCCTTTATCCTTTCCGCTCCACTGGCTGACAATCGTCAGTTCCTTCGAGAGCGAATTGCTCGAGTTGCTCAAAAAGGCAAAAATAAAATTACACGCGGTACTGTGCTTGCTCTTTTGCTCTTCGTACTGATGGCGGCAGGCTGCACCTTCACTGGAGGGCGCACAGCCTCGATCTCTTCCAAAGGAGATATTGTCATAGAACATGCCTTTTCGGACCAAGTTCCCGATGCCGTGGTGTCCTGGTCCGAGGATTTCCTCGCCGAAAAAATTCACGCTTTGAACCAAAGCTGGTCAGAGCACAAAGACAACCGCCTCATCACAGAGGCAAAAATTACCGGCTTAACACCGATTCCCACAGGCGTTGCAAGCTTAAACGACGGGGTCGAGATATACCGCTTGGAATATCGCCTGTGTGTAGAGGGGAATCTCGACAGCCTCTTAGTGGGAGGCATGTCCTCAGAGCGCATCCACGGAAAGAATTGGCTGACAGAATGGGGAAGCACTGGTCAGCCCTACCTTCTCTTTTATCGGAAAACCACCGGAACGGAAACCATTTATCAATGGGTAAATACGACCGACACTGATTCCCTGATGTTTGATTACAGCAAGCCAGAATTGCTGTCCCGCTACGGCAATTGTTATACTGCCGCTGCGATGTCGTGCTACAATCAGCTCCACTCAAAAAGCAGCGACTTCGTCCCCTGAGCCGTTTCCTCCTCTTAATTTCTTTGCCGTTCGCACCATCTTGTGCTATGCTATGGTAAGAGAGGAAAGCGGGCCTCATATCCGTCCCCCTTCCCATACTCGCAGTAGAAGCAAAGGAGGAACCCATGATGAAAATGACCGTACTATACCATTCTGTCACCGGCAACACCAAAACCATGGCCCAAGTCATTGCGGAAGGGATGATGACCGTGGTGGGGGTGGAGGCCAAGGCTTTTCCCATTGAAAATTGGGACACCGATTGGGTAAAGGAGAGCAAGTGTGTCGTCCTGGGGACACCCATCTATCTGGCCGATCTGTGCAGTGCCGTCAAGGTCTGGCTGGACGGCCCCGCTTTGAAAGCCGGCTTGGCCGGCAAGGTGGGGGGCGCGTTCGCCACGGCGGACTATCTCCACGGCGGCGGGGATTTGGGCATTCAAACCATCCTCAATCACATGATGGTTCTGGGCATGCTCACCTACTCCGGGGGCGGCTCCTTTGGCAAGCCCGTGATCCACCTGGGGCCTGTGGCCCTCCACGGACACCTGGAGGAGAGCAAGGAGCTCTTCCGTCTCTACGGTCAGCGTATGGCCACCAAAACCGTTTCTCTGTTCGGCTGAGCGCCGCCCGATGCAGCGCCCTCCCCCGCCCGGCTGTCCTGTTCCGGATGGGGAAGGGCGTTTTCCTGTTCTCTGTGCAAGAAATTTCACGTTCATTACTGCTTGACATAATTACAATCTCCTGTTAATCTAATGTTGTATATTATATGTTAAGGAGGCAGAAATTATGTCATTTGCCATTGTTACCGATTCCCTGGCCGGTTTGCCCCTGGCGCAGATCGCCCGGCGCGGCCTGGTGGTCATCCCCCTGTCCTATACCATAAGCGGCAAAGAACACCTCTGCCTGGCGCCCGAGGGCTATGACAGCGCCGCCTTTTTTCAGACGATGAAGCTGCGGGGAGAGGTCTCCACCTCCATGGTTCCGCCCCATCGGTTTCTCACCTTTCTAAAGCCCCTGCTCCGTTCCGGCCTGGACCTGCTCTTTCTCAGCGCCTCCTCCGGCCTCAGTTCCTCCTATCAGTCCGCCTGCATGGCGGCGGAACAGCTGCGGGAGGAATTTCCCCAGCGGAAGCTCCAGATTGTGGACTCCCTCTCCTCCTCCCTGGGGCAGGGACTGCTGGTCCTCCGGGCCTTCGACCTGCGGGAGAGGGGGATGTGCCTGGAGGACACCGCCCGCACCCTCCTCTCCCTCCGGCACCGGATTGCCCACCTTTTCACGGTGGATGACCTGATGTACCTCAGCCGGGGCGGACGTCTCTCCGGCGCCAAGGCCATGCTGGGGACGGCGCTGGGCCTCAAGCCCCTGCTCAAGGGAGACCCAAACGGCCGCATTGTCCTGTGCGGCAAAGCCCGCGGGCGGACCCAGGCCATTGGGAAGCTGGCCGACCAATACAACGCCCTGGTCCGGTACCCCGGGGACCAGACGGTGTGCATCGCCCACGGCAATGCCCCCCAGGAGGCGGAGGCCCTGGCCCAGCGCCTCCGCCAGACCAATCCGCCCAAGGAGATTCTCATCGCGCCGTTTGATCCCGCCAACGGCTGCCACGCCGGCCCCGGTGCACTGGCCCTCTTCTTTGAGGGGGATGAGACCGTCCGTCTCCACCCATAAGGCTTGCCCCCGCCGGTCTTCCGTGCTATAATTCAGGGACACCGTGACACTGGACCGGCAGACAGTCCCCACGGATTTGATACAAAAGAGGCGTATGATCATGCACGACGAACTGACCCAGGTTGACATTGACAAAATGAAGGAAGAGCTCCAGCACCGGATTCAGGTCCTCCGCCCCCAGCTCATTGAGGAGGTCAAGGTGGCCCGCTCCTTTGGCGATCTCAGTGAAAATTTTGAGTACAAAGCCGCCAAGCGGGAGAAGAACCGCAACGACAGCCGCATTCGCTATCTGGAGAACATGATCAAGACCGCCGTGGTCATCGACGGCACCGCCGCCGGGGACGGGGTGGCCCTGTTTGACAAAGTCACCTTTTACCTGGAAGAGGAGGAGACCGAAGAGACCATCCAGCTGGTCACCACCCTCCGCCAGGACGCCCTCAAGGGCCTCATCAGCAAGGAGTCCCCTGTGGGAAAGGCCCTGTTGGGCCATCAGGTGGGCGACCGGGTCTGCATCCATGTCAGCGACAGCTACCACTACTACGTCCAGATCCGAAAGATCGAGAAAACAGGCGAGGACCCGGACATTCCCATCAGCACCTTTTGAAAACAGCCAGCCCCCTGCCCGGCGGAACCCCGGGCAGGGGGCTTTTTGGGTCCGGTTTCTCCTCCGTACACGCTCCCGAAAGGGCCGCCAGGCAAAAGGAAAGGGCTCCTGCAAAGGAGCCCTTGGGCAAATCAGCCGCGAAACCGGTACCCTACCCCCCAGACGGTTTCAATGTACTGGGTACGGTCGGGGTTGAGTTCAATTTTATCCCGGATGTGTTTGATGTGCACCGTGACCGTGGAGACATCTCCATAGGCATCCACCCCCCAGACGCTGTCAAACAGACGGTCCTTGGAAAACACGGTGTCCGGGTGCTCGGCCAAAAAGAGGAGCAGATCATACTCCTTGCTGGTCATGTTGGTCTCCTTGCCGTTGACCCAGACCCGCCGGCTCTCCCGGTCGATCTCCAGCCCCCGGACCTTCAGCATCTCCGGCCGGGCCTTTTCCCGGCTGCCCACCAAGCGCTGGTACCGCTGAATGTGTCCCTTTACCCGGGCCACCAGTTCACTGGGGGAGAAGGGCTTGGTCATGTAGTCATCCGCCCCCAACCCCAGGCCCCGCACCTTGTCAATGTCGTCGGCCAGGGCAGAGATGATGATGACAGGGGTGTCCTTCACCTCCCGCAGCCGCCGGCAGATCTCAAAGCCGCTCAGTCCCGGCAGCATCACATCCACAATGACCAGGGCATAGTCCCCTGCCAGCGCCGCCTGGAGCCCCTGGGTACCGTCGGTGTACAGATCGCATTGGAATCCGCCGTTGATCTCCAGGTAATCCCGCTCCAGCTCCGCCACACTCTGGTCGTCTTCAATAATCAAAATTTTCATCACAGCAACCCCTCTTCTTTCTGGAGCGGGAGATAGAGGAAGGCCCGGGTGCCCTCTCCCTCCTCACTGGTCAGCCAAATCTTGCCGTGGTGGCTGTCCACAATGCTCCGGCAGATGGCCAGCCCCAAGCCGCTGCCTGGCACCGAGCTGGTTCGGGCGCTGTCCTCCCGGAAAAAGCTGTCAAACACATGGCGCAGCGCCTGGGCGCTGATGCCCTTCCCGTTGTCCGAGACCTGGATCACCAGGCCCCGCTCATACTCCTCTGCGGTCAGGGCAATGGCCCCGCCTGCCCGTCCATACTTGATGGCGTTGGAGACCAGGTTGTCCAGCACCCGCTTGAGCTTGCTCCGGTCCGCGGTCACCACGTAATGGCCCTGGGGGATCTGGGCGGTAAAGGTCATGCCGTTCTGCTGCACGTCCACCTGGTATTCCTCAGCCAGGTCCCGGAGGAAGGGACCCATCTCCACATATTCAAAATGATACTGCATCCGTCCCAGCTCATACTCCGAGAAATCGGACATATTCCGGACCAGCCTCTCCAGAATCACAGATTTGTTATAGACAATCTCCAGGTAATGGCGCTGCTTTTCCGGGGTATTGGCAATGCCGTCCTGAATCCCCTCCACATATCCCTTGATGGCGGTGATGGGGGTGCGAAGGTCGTGGGAGAGATTGGCCATCAGCAGCCCCCGCTCCTCCTGGGCGGCGGCCTCCGCCACCGCGGTGGCCTTCAGGCGCTGGCGGACGCTCTCCAGGGAGTGGCTGAGCTCGTCCAGCTCCCGCTCGTCGCAGGAGAGGATTTGGAAATCCAGCTCTCCGTCCCGCAGATTGTCCGCCGCCTGGCGCAGGGTTTTCAGGGTGGCTGTGATCCTTCCCGTGAGCCGGGAGGTGAGAAGAATGCACACCCCCGTCACCATCAGGCACAGCAAAACCCCCGCCAGCACCAAAACAGGCACCATCCTGCTGGGGCCGATGGTCTGCTTGCCAAAGAGGAAGGACAGGCTCTCCATCAGAAACTTCTCTCCATCGGGAACCCGCACGGTGAAAAAAATCATCACCGCCACCATGACCGCCACGCCGATCAGCAGGGAGAGCACCAGCATCGCCAGACTGGTCCGCAGGAACTGTCCCTTCAGGGTGGTTTTTTTCGGCATGGCGCCCGCCTCCTTTTGGATTTCTCCCCGCCATTTTACCATCAGGCTTCCTTCCTGTCAAAGAGGAGATAGCCGCAGCATCCAAAGACCAGGCCGTACCCCGCCAGAAGGCCAATGCGGGGCAGCAACGAGAAGAAGGGCAGGGCAATCCCAATCCAAAGATTGTGCCACCGGAGATACCCGGTGAACACCAGCCCCCCCACCGCGGGCAGATAGGTCCCCATAACCAGCAGCCCGATGTACAAAACCACACACAGCAGGACCGTCAGGCTGGACCCTCTCACCAGCTGATTGATCAGGCAGAAGAAAAGAACCAGCACCGCCAGGGGGATCAGGTCCAGCAGGCAGGCCCCCAGGCTGGTGAGAATCCCCTCCGTGCCCCCTCCCAGGCCCACCTGGGCCACGGTGCTGACCACATACAGCACCGCCAGGTCAAAGGCGCACAAAAGGAACACCGCCGCCGCCTTGGAAAAGAAGAGCTTTCCCTTTCCCACAGGGCGCATGAGGGAAAATCGGAGGGTATGGTCCACCTGCTCCCCCACAAAGAGGTCGCTGGCGGCCATCACCGCCATCAAAGGCAGGAAGATCAACAGGATAAAGGGGAGGTTGGAGGACATCAGCCCCCCCAGAATGGCCTCCCGGGACACGCCCCCGTCGGTGATGTAGTTGACAATCAGAACCCGCAGGGCGCTGGCCACGCAGATCACCGCGCCGATGATCAGAAACACCAGATATTTTTTCCGCTTGCGGAGCTTAAACAGCTCATTGCTCAAACTGGCCAAAAATCGTTCCATCGTCTCCTCCTTACAGGACCACAGAGCCCTTCTTGTCCCGGACCTTCGCCAGGAAGTAGTCCTCCAGGGAAGGGTTGAGCCGCAGGGCCTCCTCCTTGGTGTCAAAGGAGAGCATCTCCCCCTCGTAGAGCACCAGCACTTTGTCACACATCTTCTCAATCTCCGCGGCCAGATGGCTGGCCACCAGGAAGGTCACGCCTTTTTCCTTGGCCAGGCGGAGAATGACCTCCCGCATCTCCACGGTGGCCTCAATGTCCAGGCCGTTGGTGGGCTCGTCCAAAATCATCAGCTCCGGCTCGGACAGCAGCGCCAGGGCCAGGCCCATCCGCTGCTTCATGCCCAGGGAAAATTTTCCGCACCGCTCCTTGCGGTACGGGGTCAGTCCCACAATCTCCAGCACCTTGTCCATGCGGGCCTGGTCCACGCCGGGGTAGTATCGGGCCGCCATGCGCAGGTGGTCCTGGGCGGTGAGATTTTCATAGAGAGCGGGCTGCTCAATGAGGGCCCCCACCCGCATCAGCGCCTTCTCCCGGTCGGTGACAGGGGCGCCGAACACCGTGATGGTCCCCTCCGTGGGCTGGGAAAGCCCCGTGATGGATTTCATAATGGTGGTCTTCCCTGAGCCGTTGGGGCCCAGCAGTCCCACCACCTGTCCCCGCTCCACAGAGAAGGTAATGTTCCGGGCGCCCCGGCCGTTGTGATAAATCTTGGAAACGTGGTCCAAGGTCAAAACGGTATCCAAATTCTGTGCTCCTTTCCCGCGGTCCAAAGGACCTGTGAGGGCGGGACGACCCCGGAGGCCCTTGGCCTCCGGGGTTTCGCCCTCGATGGTATCAGTCTGCTTTCCGCCTCCGCGGATGCCTCACGCGTATTTCTCCCGGTCCCCCACATCCAGCGGCTGTACCGTGGTGGTACCGTAGTTGGAGATGGTCACATCCCCGGTGATCACCAGCGTGTGGTGTTCCCCGTCCTGATCGGTGGTGTTGAAGTTCACCGTAATCTGGTTGGAGGTCAGGTTGCCCTTGTCGTCCACGCCGAAGTTGCACAGGACCTTTTCCAAGGTCATGTCCTGGCCGATATAGGACTCCAGGTTATCCGCCACCAGCTCCGGCTTTGCCGCGGCAAAGGCGTCGTAATCGGCATAGTAGTCATAGGTGCCGTCCGCCTTGACGTAGACAATGCCGCCGTTGTTCTTCTCCAGGACCTCGTAATACTTTTCTTCCCAGTTCTCCGCGTTGACCTCCTCCACTTTCTGGAGCAGCTCCTCGTTGTCCTCATACCACTGCTCATTCCCGCCGTTGATATAGCCCTCTTTGAAGGTCTCCGGCAGGGTCTCCCCCGTCACCTTCTCATAGTTCTGGATGGCGGTGGCAGAGTAATCCTCATAATTCACGGTATAATCGTAGTCATGGGACTGGCCGACACTGTAAGCAAAAAGGGAGAGGCCGGCGTTGACCAGGGAGGGCACCTGGTTCTTGGCAATTTCCACCTGGTACAGGGTGGCGCCGTCCTCCTTGCCCACCTGGACAAAGTTATTCTTCAGCTCACCCACCACGGTGTCCGCGGCGATCTCCATAAAGTTCACCATGCGCCGGGCCATCTCGTCGTCCTGGTCCACCCCCAGCAGATTGCCTCCCAGGCTGCTGCTGTCGGTTTCATACTCCGACTGGTAATAGTACCGGTCGTTCACATCAAACCAGGTATTCACGCCGTTTAGAATGGTTTCGTACTGCTCATGAGACCCCATGCTGTCCTTGCTGATGCTATGGCTGGACATATTATGACCGTCCATGGCGTAGTCCTCCGTCACATGCACGACCTCTTTCCCGTCACAGATCATTTTCAGGGTTCCGTTGGCGGTGAAATTGTCTGTTTCCAGGGCCAGGGCCTTGACCGCCTCCTTGTACTTACTGTACCCATTGACGCTCCCAAAGGCCGCCGTGGCGGACACCGCCAGGATCAGCACACCGGCCACCAGGCAGATGGTCAATCGATTTCGCTTCTTCATCCTCAGTTCCTCCTTCACTGCGTCACGGGACCTTCGCGCTCGGTTCTGCCAGCGCACCGCCCCGAGACGGGCTTTGTTGACTGTTGTTATTATACCGTACATCTCTAAAAAAAGAATGGGGAAACTCTTAAAAATTCATTAAAAAATACACGGTTCTCCTTCCCTCATGCCAGGGAAACGCCCCACCGCCCGCCGGGGACAGGATTCCCGGAGGGCGGCGGCGCTTTGATCCAATCAAAATGAGAGAGAACTTGGTATCAGGAACGCATCACCCGGTCCCCAACATCCAGGGGAGCCACGGTGGTGGTGCCATAGTCTGTTATGGTCAGGTCCAGGACCATCTGCATGGCGTGGCTTCCGCCGGCGCTGTCCGTGGTCTTCAAGTTGGCCTGTATTTGGTTGGCGGTCAGCTTTCCCGCCCCGTTCACCCGGAAGGTGCAGACCACATCGCAGAGGGCAGCGCTGCCGCCCATGTAATACTCCAGATAGTGGTACTTCTGTTCAGGATGGTCGGTCAAAAATGCCTGGACCGTGTCATAGTCCTGGACGCTGCCATCGGCTTTCACATAGAGCACACCCTGGTCCTTTTTCTCAAACAGGGTCCAATATGGCGCATTCCAGTCCGTTCTGAAGGTGTCCAGCCGTTCGATGAGGCGCCGGTTGGCCTGGTACCAGGCGTCATCGTAATCTCCGCTGGCGTATTTGGCGCGGAATTCCTCGGCAGGGTTTCCCCCGTGACAGCCTCATAGCGCTGGAACAGCAGGCCTATCTCATCCTCATAGGTGAGAAACCGCGACACCGGCACACCTACGTTGTCATAGACAAACAGGGAAAGTCCAGCGTTGAGGAGGGTGGGAATCTGACTCCGGGCCACCCGCACCTGATAGATCGTCTCATCCCCTTCGGTGCCCAACTGTACCACGTTGTTCTTCAGCTCGCCCACCACCAGGTCCACCGCGGTCTCCGCGAAGTCCACCAGGCGCCGCTCCATCTCGTTGTCCACATCATAGCCCAGGAGGTTGGAAAAGGCCTCCCCCCGCTCTATGGACTCGCAGGAGTAAAAGGAACTGTCCCCGGCAAACCGGGTACGTACTCCGTCGAGCACGGTGCGGTACTCCTGGTGGCTCTCCCCGCCGTGGTCTTCCCTGCTGTGATAGGCACTGTTGAGGCCGGCTTTTGCATAGTCCATCTGCACAGACAGAAGTCTCTCCCCGTCCACCGACAGGTGGGTCTGGGCCTGGACCGTGAAATTGTCCTCCCGCAGCAGCAGGTCCTTCACCGCCTGCTTATACCGGGCATACCCATTGACGCTGCCAAAGGCCGCTGCCGCCGACACCGCCAAAACCAGAATCCCCACGGCCAAGCAGATCCCCAGCCTGCGCTTGCTCTTCATGGACTTCCCTCCTCTTCTGGGTTTGATTATACGGGAGGAAAATGAAGAAAGGATAGGATTTTTCTTAAATTTTAATTAAAATACAGCAGCGGTCCCGGCGTGGATGCC
>OGOG01002803.1_pt1 | contig 14115 bp, 8 predicted proteins | sample 1552581 | NCBI WGS metagenome assembly OGOG01 (sample SAMEA2580152, study PRJEB22360) | human gut metagenome | biome: human gut; feature: human-associated habitat; material: faeces | place: Denmark | collected 2008/2010 | reverse complement strand
TACCGTTCCGGCAACGTGAGTACCATGATTGTGCGGATACAGTTCCCCTGAATTGGTCACAAAATTATATCCGTATATATCGTCCACATAACCATTTCCATCATCATCCACACCTTTCGTACCGTTCAATTCGGCCTCATTAATCCACATGTTCTCAGCCAAGTCTTCATGCGTAAAATCTACTCCGCCATCTATTATGGCTATCAATACATCCCTCGAACCGGTAGCGAGCTTCCATGCTTCAAAAAGATTGATATCTGCTCCTTTGACGCTACCCGGCATGGAACCATCATTCTGGTAATGCCATTGCAGAGGCAAACGAGGATCGTTAAAAGGCATATCCGATGACGGAGCCTGTGCGTTCATTGCTGCTTTCTGTGCAGGCGTAAGCTTAACATATCCCCCATTCCCTCCGAGAAGTTCCATCGGTATAATGTTTTCAGCGACTTGGATACCGGGAACGGTACTGTAAATCTGCTTTGCTTCGAGCGGATTGACACCCTCATCGAAAGTTATCTCATACCACCTGTCCAGACCAAATTCTTTCCTTTGAGCCTCGAACTTTTCTACATAGGGGAAAACTCTCTTCATCTGTACAGCCTTTACTTTCTGACCGGCTCGATCCAAAGGGGTAATACCCGTTGAAACAATGCCACCGGCAGTCCGCATTCTGGGAGCAGCGGCTACCTGTGCGGCTACTTCCGGTTGAAGCTTCACACGCAACACACCCTTTTTCGGACTTACCGTGGGATGTTGCGCGAATACTGCGCCACTACACAATACGAATAGCAACAGTATCCATTTTTGTAAATGTTTACTCATAAATCACTTAGGTTAAATTAATAATATAGTAAGAAATAAACGCGCGGAAATTAGAAGGGTACCTCTTCTATGAAAAGATATCCGGCTCTTCTAAATAATATAAAAATATCAAATCGAAATAGGGGAAGCTTTTAGACTAAAAAGTATCAGATAAGCTACATTCTTATTCCTTAGCTCCATTCTGAAGCTAAAAAGATGATTCGGGTTAACAGGTTTACTTTTTTCCATAGAGATGTTTTTTCAAAGATGTTTCTTAATATTGTTTGCAAATATAAAAGATTTATTTCATTCGCAAAGGTTCAAGTTCCGTTTTAAGTTTTTTTAATCATAAGACTTCACTTAACGAACTTATAGTGCCTCATGCCATTATTATTTACTTGTTCATATATTACTTACGGGATAGTTTTGTGCTTTTTAAATGCTTTACGGACAAACTATCTTTTTGACATTTTGCTTTTCTCCTTTGCCGTGAGTAGCAATTTACCGGTCAATGGCAAGCATGATTGGAAAAAACGGATTGTAGGGCAACATCGGTTTTTCACTTTGCCAGTAAAATCATTCAAAGTGCTACATAACATGCCGATTGTTTCCTTATTCTTTCCCAATGCATAGAGAGTATATGATTATCGTTGCCTGGCGTCAAAAAGCAGAGCTTCACATTAAGGCGAGAGATAGAGAAAAGAAAGAGAAAAAAGAGCGCTTTTCCGATAAATTAAAGCTTCGTTTGAGGAAAATAGTGATTTCATCTGATGATAATAGTGATCCCATTTGTTGGAAATAGTGATCCCATCTGTTGGAAATAGCGATTTGATTTGCTGGGAATGCCTATTTCATCCGTCAACAAAGGTAATTACATCGACAGTTTATGGCTATTTTACCCCGAAATCAACCTTACGGAAAGCTGATTCGATCGTATTTCAAAAGTACCCGGTCGGCAATTCGGCAGAAACAAGAGCATATTGCTATCTATTTTCAAACTATACTATAAAAAAGAAATGTCGGTCAAACCGTAATTACAGACCCGCATATGGAATAATGGGGCAATGGGAATCTACATTTCAAGCATATTTTTTATACATTCAAGCCATATTCTTAAAATAAACCTGTATTTTTGCAGAAAACAATTTATACGATATGATACAATCAATGACAGGATATGGTAAAGCCATTGCCGAACTATCTGATAAAAAAATAAACATAGAGATCAAATCGCTGAATAGCAAGGCACTGGATTTATCTACGCGTATCGCTCCGACTTATCGCGAAAAGGAGATAGAAATCCGAAACGAAATCTCAAAGAATCTTGAACGTGGAAAAATAGACTTTAGCCTTTGGATCGAAAAAAAGGAGAGCGCAGAAAGTGCTACTCCCATCAATCAGGCATTAGTGGAGGGATATTACAATCAAATTAAAGATATAGCGGACAAATTAAATATACCGGTGCCGACAGACTGGTTCCAAACCCTGCTCCGTATGCCGGATGTGATGACAAAAACGGAGATACAGGAGCTGACGGAAGAAGAGTGGGAAACGGTACATATGGCTGTCATTGAAGCTATCAACCATCTTGTGGAGTTTCGCAAACAAGAAGGTGCCGCACTAGAAAAGAAGTTCCGTGAGAAGATCACCAATATCTCGGCTCTATTGGAGTCGATCGCTCCATATGAAAAAGAACGGGTAGATAAAGTCAAAGAGCGCATCACGGATGCCTTAGAAAAGACATTAAGTGTAGATTACGATAAAAACCGCCTTGAGCAGGAATTGATCTACTACATTGAGAAACTGGATGTAAACGAAGAGAAGCAACGTCTGACGAATCATTTGAAATACTTCCTCCACACGATGGAAAACGGCAACGGGCAAGGAAAAAAACTAGGATTTATCGCTCAGGAAATGGGAAGGGAGATCAATACGTTGGGCAGCAAGTCGAACCATGCGGAAATGCAGAAAATCGTAGTCCAGATGAAAGATGAACTGGAACAGATTAAAGAGCAGGTACTCAACGTAATGTAACCTGTACGCTGTTTCAAAACAGTATAAGCAAGCAATGTGAAATTCAGACAAGATATTTGAATATCAGAATAAACTATGGAGGGAAAATTAATCATCTTTTCTGCCCCCTCGGGGTCGGGCAAGTCTACCATTATCAACTATTTATTGACACAGGGATTGAACTTGGCATTTTCAATCTCCGCTACCAGCCGTCCGCCTCGTGGTACCGAAAAGCATGGGGTGGAATATTTCTTTCTTACCCCCGATGAGTTCCGTAAACGAATCGACGACAATGAGTTCCTGGAGTATGAGGAAGTATACAAGGATCGTTATTACGGTACTTTGAAATCGCAAGTGGAGGAGCAACTGAAGGCAGGGCAAAATGTCATATTCGATGTCGATGTAGTAGGCGGGTGCAATATAAAGAAATATTATGGAGATAAAGCCTTGTCTTTATTCGTTCAGCCCCCAAGTGTGGAGGAGTTGCGTCACCGTCTCACAGGCCGTGGCACCGATGCCCCGGAAGTCATTGAGAGCCGCATAGCCAAAGCGGAATACGAATTGAGTTTTGCTCCGAAGTTCGACAAAGTTATCATCAACGATGACCTTGAAACGGCAAAGGCGGAAGCACTGCGTATCATCAAAGAGTTCCTGCACCGTGACTAAAATAAAAACCGGCATATACAGCGGTTCATTCAATCCGGTTCATATCGGTCATCTCGTCTTGGCAAACTATCTTTGCGAGTTTGAGGGACTGGATGAAATATGGTTTATGGTCAGCCCACACAATCCCCTTAAGGAGCAGGCTGACCTTTGGCCGGACGATGTAAGGCTTCATCTGGTGGAAGTGGCAATTAAGGATTATCCACGTTTTAAAGCCTCCGATTTTGAATTCCACCTTCCCCGTCCGACATACACCATACATACACTGGATGAATTAAAAAAGAAGTATCCGGAACGGGAGTTCAACCTTATCATAGGTTCGGACAATTGGCTTCTATTTCCGCAATGGTATGAATACAAACGTATTATCACAGAGAATCAACTACTTATTTATCCCCGTCCCGGATTCACCGTCTCTCAGGATCAACTTCCTCCGACTGTACGCATTGTCAATTCACCTACTTTCGACATAAGTTCTACCTTCATCCGAAATTCACTCGCTGCCGGGAAAGACATACGCTACTTCCTTCATCCGAACGTATATCAATACATCCAATCCCTGCGGCTGCCCTAACCTAAACTCCCCTCTCCTCTCTCGATTCTTTCTTCTCGATTCTCAATTCATTTCCGGCAACCTGAACAGGAACGTAAATGTCTTGATATCCTTGAAATCCTTATAAGCATCACCGGTATAAACCTCGCCTCCGGTCAGAAGCAACCTCTTAATACTTGCATTCGGGCTAAAATCCGCTTTCTTGATATCAACCCAAAAGAGATTAGGAGTCAGAGTCGATTCAAAATAGTAAACTTTATCCTTCTGGTCGGAAACAGAACGCCACCGCGTGGAAGAGATATAAGGCTTATCCGGAGTAGAAATGCCGAACGGCACGGACACGTTACGAATTACGCTCAACAAACTGGGGACGGCAATCTTAGGATCGGATATCTGCGGAATGGCATCCACATAGAAGGAGGCCCGCACAAAGCGGTCGCTTGAACGGTTGGTGCCGGGCAGCATCTGCAAACCGCCCACCTCTTTCCAATAATCATTGACAGCCAGTTGTAAGTCATATCTTGGAGAATTAGTCATCACCTTATACTCTTTGCCTTCATGAATCTCCAGATAACCATCGATATACTCGAGAATGGCATTATTGCCCGTCGCATCGGAAATGGACATATGCAAAGTAGCAGGTGAACCATTCGGCAAGTGAGGAGCATCGATGCGGAAAGTCTCTTTTTTCAGTTCCTCCACAGCTTCACGCACCGTGGCGAAATTATCGAGGACATACTGAGTCCAGATGCCAATTCCCATAACCGGCCGCGTGTCGCCCGGACGCACATAAATAGATTCGGGCAAAAAGAGCAGGTTAGCCACAAGCCCTTTCTCATTCATGCCATCGCACACACCGATATCATAGGCCGAAGCAACGATACTGCCGTATTTAGAAGTCCAGGTAAGAAAATCTCCCTGATCAAAGCTTGCCCGTTTTATACCACGGGGGAAAAGATAAAGATTGGACTGTATATCTTCCTTCCAATCCATCGTACGTCCCGTCACTATCATATTGTCCGGACCGGCATACACTGCACGGGTACAGGCTTCCGATTGCTGCACGTTCACTGAGAGCGCAGCAGCCAATGCCAATAGAGGCATCACTTGCTTTTTAAACACCATCATCTTCTTTTAATAAATTAATCGTCCAGTTCAACGACCGACCGGGTGGATCGCTCATTCAACTGGCCTTTGTTGATACTACCCTCAACAACAAATGTAGTGATAATGAAGTTTATAAACGGGAAAGATTTTATTGATAAAGCCCGTAAGTGGTACGCAATACTTGGAATTCGGTACGACGGTTGATGGCATTGCATATCTCTTGCTGGTCGAGTGGCAATGTCTTGATGAACTCTTCGGTCAATACATCTCCGATCTTGAGGAAGGGGGCAGACTTCAGTACGGACTTATTGACCACCTTAGGTTTCGACTCTCCATAACCTTTTGCCGTAAGACGGTCATTAGCAATGCCGCCTTTGATCAGATAGCGTACCACCGACTCGGCACGCCTTTGAGACAAACGCTCATTATATGCATCATTGCCTTTATAGTCACAGTGGGCGGCCAGTTCGATGGTCACGTTCGGGTTGTCATTCAACAGACGGATAAGCTCGTCCAGTGCGGTAGTAGAAGCCGGTGTCAGGTCGGCACGGTCGAATTCATAAAAGATATTCTCTATCAGTACCGGACGCGTGATGGATGCCAACGGAAACTCTGCTTCATAATTGCGATCTACCTGCGCAGTATCGGTAGTCAACTCCTGCTTCCCGTTCAGAAAGCCGCGACAAGAGGCCAACATGACATAACGTTGCCCCGGAGTGAGCTGTTGCACGAAAGAGCCATCCTTCTTTACGTTGATTTTCAAATATGTACCGTCATCACCGACTATAGTCACCAAGGCATCAGGCAAAGGATCGCCTTCTTTATCATACACCCAACCCGTAAGGACGTGATTGACTTCGGGAAGTTCAAAACTGTAGATATGATCCCAACCACGGGCATCCCCCCGGTTGGAGGAGAAGAATCCACGCGGATGTCCCGGCTCGAAGGTCATTCCGAAATCATCACTCGCTGAATTCAGGGGTGAACGCATGTTCTCAACTTTCCATTTCCCTGACAGCGTATCCTGTACAGCCCGGAAGATATCAAGTCCTCCCATACCGGGATGGCCGTTGGAGGAAAAGTACAGTTCCCCTTTCGGTCCGAAAGTAGGGAACATTTCATCTCCGGCAGTATTGATTTCCGGCCCGAGATTATCAACATATCCGAAACCATCTTGCACTACATTGATACGCCAGAGGTCAAGTCCGCCATAGCCTCCGGGCATATCGGAGACAAAATAAAGGAAATCACCGACAGGAGACATGGCAGGGTGGGCAACGGAAGAAAGCGAGTCGTTCAATATGGCACACTTGGTCGGTGTTCCCCAATTGGCTCCCGTACGGGCAGATGAATATATTTCGGCATATACCGGTGATTCGGGAGAGGTACGGCAACGGGTGAAGTACATCGTTTTCCCGTCCGCAGAAAAGGTGCAGGCACCGTCTTCATATTCGCTGTTGACTTCCGACTCCAGCGGTTCGGGCTTCTGCCAGTTCTTCTTCTCGTCAAGCTTCGACTGGAATATATCGGCACTTTTCATGCCGGTTATGCCATTCAGGTCATTCCCTTTTGCTTCGTTTCGGGTAGAAGTGAAGTACAGAATATCCGCATCTTCTCCGGCATACATGGGGGAGTAATCCGCACGACGGGAAAAGAAGATGGGGACACGCTTCACGGTATATCGCGTAGGATGCTCCTTCCATTTCTGCGCCAACTGGCAGGATATCAAACCGTTCAATGCCAGCGTATCATTCGGGCGAAAGTCGAGATAAGTCTTATATGAAGCGGCAGCGGGCTTATATTCTCCGTTTTTCCGTTGGCTTTCAGCGAGATAAAAAAAGGTGATCGAATCGGGATAATTGTAACGGATGGCATTCATATAAGCCCCCTTTGCACGTACTGTATAATTGATAAGGCGGTAACAATCCGCCATCTTATAAGCTATCACACCGCGCTGTTTCCGTTGTTTTGCAGGAGTGGCGGCATAAGCCTTTCTATAATATTTCGCGGCATCAAAATACTCACCGCGTGCATAACTTTGCTCGGCTTTCTTCAGACTACGCCCTGCACCACAGGAAGTAAATAGTAAAAGGACAAGTATATAATAAATGAAATTGCGGAACATACTGAATATATAAACTTAAATAGGCTTGATTTATTGTCAGGAAGAAACATAAAAAGCAGTGGCTAACCCGAAACATGGTTCGTTGAAGGAGGGGATAGAGCATTCTTCTCTCGTCTCTTTAGATCGGATCCAAAGAATAATGTTTACATGGACGAGTGTCCGGCATTCCTGATATTCTCCATCACCGGGGACTACCTTGGAGATCACCGATGAAGGGCGGCTTAGTCACCGATGAAGGGGCTGTTCATCACCGAGGAAGAGGTCGTTGATCACCGAGGTAAAATAGCCATCAATATCATCTGATTATCAATGATTTATTTTTTAGATTATTCAATATTATACAAAGTCTTTGCAAGCCACCCTTCCACAAGGGTGAAGAATAATTCTCAACAGATAAAACACAAAAGTAACCTCAGAATATTCAAACGTACCTGACGAGCAAAAATAGAAGTCGCCCGAAATCGACAATATCAACCTTCCGAATCAAAAGACTGACGGAAAGTACATCCGTTCTTCCATTCCGAACAACCGTAAGCTTTATTCCCTTTCAAAATGACGCCTTTCCCACAGACCGGGCATATTTTTCCTTCCAACGAATCAGCGGAAGAAGCTACCGCCACCCCATCCTTTTTTTTCTCTTTGGGTGCAGACAGTTTCCGAACCCGTTTTTTTGTTTCCTTTTTCTCTTTCTCCGGTGCTGCCTGTACCGCCTCCTGGATCGTGATACGACGGTTGGTATTATCGCTCAAAACACTCATCACGATCTCACCTACCATCTGTTTCAACTCTTCCAAAAACTGGCGAGCATTATATGTTTTCTTTTCTATCTCACGAAGTTTCTTTTCCCAGATACCCGTCAGTTCGGCAGACTTCAGCAGCTCTTCATGAATAAGTCCGATCAATTCCACCCCGGTCGGGGTCGCTATCAAGTTTTTCCTTTCCTTACGGATATAATTGCGTTTAAAAAGCGTCTCAATAATAGCAGCACGAGTAGACGGACGGCCTATACCGTTCTCCTTCAACGCATCACGTAATTCATCATTATCGACCAGCTTACCTGCCGTTTCCATTGCCCTCAGCAAGGTCGCTTCGGTATAAGGACGGGGAGGTTGCGTCCACTTTTCCGCCAGATTAGGTATATGAGGCCCGTTTTCGCCTTTCACAAAAGCAGGCAGTACATTTTCCTCTTCACCCTCTTTCTCGTCTGATGCATCATTCACCTCCTTGGCAAAGACTACACGCCAACCCGGGTCAATAATTTGTTTACCCGTCACTTTAAATTCAATCGCATCGACTTCACCCATCACCGTAGTGGTGGATATCTTACAATCCGGGTAGAACACTGCGATAAACCGCCGGGCAATCAGATCGAAAACCTTGCGCTCCATGTCCGTCAGATTCTGCGGATAAACACCCGTTGGAATGATAGCGTGGTGATCGGTCACTTTCGAACTGTCGAACACCTTTTTAGACTTAGGCAGCTTCGTACCCTCAAGCGATGCCGTATGGATTTCATAATCACGCAATCCTTTTAATATAGCAGGACATTTGGGATAAATATCATCACTAAGGAAAGTCGTATCGACACGCGGATAAGTCGTCACCTTCTTTTCGTATAGCGATTGGATCAGTTTTAAGGTTTCGTCTGCCGAATAAGCGTATTTCTTATTACACTCTACCTGTAGGGAGGTAAGGTCGAACAAACGGGGGGCATATTCCTTGCCATCTTTTTTGGCGACAGAAGTCACTGTGAAAGGCAAGTCTTTGATACGTTCCACCAAAGCGGCTCCTTCCTCGCTGCTGGCAATGGGATCGATACCTGGGTTCTCGGTTCGTTTCACCTTTCCACCTGATTTCTCTTCCTCAGCTGCCAGTTCTTCATCGCTCTTACGAATAAGGGCTGAAAAAGTGGTATCCCGATAGACAGTCTTCAGTTCCCAATATTGCTTGGGTTGAAAATTCTCAATCTCTTGTTGGCGATTCACAATCAATGCTAAAGTCGGTGTTTGTACACGCCCGATGGAAAGCACCTGACGGTTTTGCCCATATTTAACCGTATAAAGACGGGTTGCGTTCATACCCAGCAACCAGTCACCGATGGCACGGCTCATGCCTGCTTCATACAAGGGTTGAAAATCGGACTGATCTTTCAATTTGGCAAATCCTTCCTTGATAGCTTCCTCCGTCAATGAGGAAATCCAAAGCCGCTTTACCGGGCAACGAACTCCCGCTTTTTGCATCACCCACCGTTGGATCAATTCTCCCTCTTGGCCGGCATCACCACAGTTGATGATTTCGTCGGCTTGCTGCATAAGGCCTTCAATGATATGGAATTGCTTTTCGTAGGTTGGGTTTTCAATCAGTTTGATTCCGAAACGTGGCGGAATCATAGGCAAACTGCCCAAACTCCACGACTTCCATCCGGCAGAATATTCGTGCGGCTCCTTCAGTGTACAAAGATGACCGAATGTCCATGTCACTTGGTATCCGTTCCCTTCAATATATCCTTCTTTTTTGGTCCTGGCTCCGAGTATGTCGGCTATATCACGCGCCACAGAGGGCTTTTCGGCAATGCAAACTATCATTCTTTATTCATTATTAAACCGTGCAAAGGTAGATAATTTTAAGGTATGGGCAAAAAAAAAGGAGTACCGCTGTACTCCAACCTTTGTTAACCTTAAATCTAATACTATGAAAAACACATTGCAAAGGTAGGGATTTCTTGCAAATTAGCAAACTATGAGGTCATAAAAGCATCAGATACAACATTCTTTAATAAAGAGGGCGAGGCATTTTACAATACCCCGCCCTTATTTTAACATATTAAAGACTTGTTTTTATTCTTCGTCCATCAGGATTTCAAGAATCTGGCAAGCAGCTTTAGCCACCGGAGTTCCGGGACCAAAGATGGCAGCCACACCAGCTTTATAGAGGAAGTCATAGTCCTGCGCAGGGATTACGCCACCGGCAATAACTACAATATCTTCACGACCTAACTTCTTCAACTCTTCAATGATTTGCGGAACCAACGTCTTGTGTCCAGCAGCCAGTGAAGAAACACCTACTACATGAACGTCGTTTTCCACAGCTTCGCGGGCAGCCTCGGCAGGAGTCTGGAACAACGGTCCCATATCCACATCAAAACCGCAGTCAGCATAACCGGTTGCCACAACTTTGGCACCGCGGTCGTGACCGTCCTGTCCCATCTTGGCAATCATAATACGGGGTTGACGACCCTCTTTCTTCGCAAACTTCTCGGTGAGTTCGCAGGCACGCTTGAAGTCAGCGTCACCTTTGCTTTCTGATGAATACACGCCTGATATCGTTCTGATTATTGCTTTATAACGTCCTACTATTTGTTCGCAAGCAGATGAGATTTCACCCAGTGTAGCACGAACGTGGGCTGCTTCTACAGCCAGTTCGAGCAAATTACCCTTGCCTGTCTTCACACATTCGGTGATGGCAGCCAGCGCCTTGTCTACCTCTGCCTGGTTACGGCCTTCTTTCAAACGTTTCAGGTTCTCAATCTGTTCCAGACGAACAGCAGTATTATCGATTTCAAGAATATCGATCGGAGCTTCTTTCTCCAGACGGTATTTGTTCACTCCGACAATCGTCTGTGATCCGGAGTCAATACGAGCCTGGGCACGAGCTGCTGCTTCTTCGATACGCATCTTTGGAATACCGGTTTCGATAGCCTTTGCCATACCTCCCAGCTTTTCAATTTCCTGAATATGCTCCCAAGCACTATGAGCTAATTCATTCGTCAGGGTTTCCACGTAGTAAGAACCGCCCCATGGGTCAACGTTCTTGCAAACATAAGTTTCTTCCTGAATATAAATCTGAGTATTACGTGCAATACGGGCGGAGAAATCAGTCGGCAGGGCAATAGCCTCATCCAATGCGTTGGTATGCAATGACTGAGTATGTCCGAGCGCAGCAGCCATAGCTTCGATACAAGTACGTCCTACATTGTTGAACGGATCTTGTTCGGTCAGCGACCAACCGGAAGTCTGGCAGTGAGTACGCAATGCCAATGATTTCGGGTTCTTCGGATTGAACTGTTTCACGATCTTAGCCCAAAGCATACGTGCGGCACGCATTTTGGCAATCTCCATGAAGTGATTAGTTCCGATAGCCCAGAAGAATGACAGACGCGGAGCGAAAGCATCGATATCGATACCTGCAGCCGTTCCGGCACGAAGATATTCCAAGCCGTCAGCCAACGTATATGCCAACTCGATATCTGCCGTAGCACCTGCTTCCTGCATGTGATAACCGGAAATGGAGATGGAGTTGAACTTCGGCATCTTCTGTGAAGTATACTCAAAGATATCGGAAATAATCTTCATTGAGAATGCAGGCGGATAGATGTAAGTGTTACGCACCATGAATTCTTTTAAGATATCGTTCTGGATAGTACCTGCCATCTCTTCAAGTTTGGCACCTTGCTCCAATCCTGCGTTGATATAGAATGCCATAATCGGAAGTACGGCACCGTTCATGGTCATGGATACCGACATTTTATTCAAAGGAATGCCATCGAACAAAACCTTCATATTCTCAAGCGAACAGATAGACACACCGGCTTTACCTACATCACCAACTACACGTTCATGATCTGGGTCGTAGCCACGGTGAGTAGCCAAGTCGAATGCCACTGACAAACCTTTCTGTCCGGAAGCAAGGTTACGGCGATAGAATGCATTTGATTCCTCTGCAGTGGAGAATCCGGCATACTGACGGATGGTCCAAGGACGAAGAGTATACATCACTGAATACGGACCACGCAGATATGGAGGAAGTCCGGCAGCATATTCCAAATGCTCCATTCCTTCAAGGTCTTCTTTTGTATAAACAGGCTTCACGCAGATGTGTTCCGGAGTCTTCCAGTTAGCTTCGATTCCGTTAGCCTTTTGCCATTCAGCTCCGTTGGCGGGCTGGAATGCTGCGTAGATATCTAAGTTTTTAAAATCTTTTCTCATCTTACTTCAATAATTTAGCGTTGAACTCTTTAAGTGTTTCCAGTACATTGACACGTACATGGATGAAGTTCTCGATACCGGCAGCTTTCAGCTCTTCGGCACATTCCGGATTTCCGGCAATGATGAACATGGCACGACCGTTCAAGGCCCGGAAGGCCGGAATAGCGTACTCTGCATATTCGTCATCGCTTGAGCAAAGCACCACAATATCAGCTTTGGCAGCCATCGCTGCTTCCACGCCTGCTTCAACCGTTTCAAAACCAAGATTATCAATCACCTCATATCCGGCACAAGCCAGGAAGTTACAGGAGTATTGTGCACGTGCCTGACGCATAGCCAGATTACCGATTGTCAGCATAAAGGCCTTCGGACGTTTGCCGCTGGCTTCCGTTTCCAGGCGTAATGCCTCAAATTGACTTGCAGCACGATCGAAGTTCAATGTAGCAACATCTTTTTCGCAAGTATCGTGCCCGCCACAACAACAGGTCGCTTCTACCGGTTTCTTATCACCGGCTTTTTCATTGAAATTAGGGAACTGGTTAGTACCCAACAGGACTTCACGACGCTGAGCCACCGCTTTATGGCGCGCTTTGTTACTTTCGTTTACAGCCGCCTGAACAGTACCGGCTTTCAAAGCAGCATAGAAGCCGCCTTCTTCTTCAACGGCAAGGAAGATTTCCCATGCCTGCTTAGCGATAGATACCGTAAGGTTTTCAATATAGTAAGAACCGGCTGCCGGGTCAATCACTTTATCGAAGTGTGATTCTTCTTTCAACAGCAACTGCTGGTTGCGGGCCAGACGTTCGGAGAATTCATCGGGAGTTTCATAGGTTTTATCGAAAGGAACTACCGTCATTGAATCTACGCCTCCCAATGCAGCAGACATTGCTTCTGTTTGTGTACGAAGCAGATTCACGTGAGCATCAAACAATGTCAGATTGAAAGTAGATGTTTCGGCATGTACCTTCATCTTGGCAGCACAACGGCACTCACCGTTAGGTCCCTTGTTTTCGCAATCACGCAGACATTCGGGATTGTAAGAAGCCACAATGTTCGCCCACAACATACGGGCAGCACGGAATTTTGCAATTTCAAGGAAATAATTAGAACTGATACCAAAATTAAACTTAATTTTCTTAGCCACGATGGCAGCGGGAATCTCGGCTTCAGTCAACTGATTCATATATTCATTACCCCATGCCAATGCATATCCCAGTTCCTGAGAAATATAAGCACCCGCATTATTCAGGGTCAGTGCATTCACATTCAGCACACGATATTTGGGTAATTGTGCAGTAGCCTCGATCAGGGCTTTGGCTGTTTGCACCATGTTTCCCTTTTCTTTGCCTTTGGCCAGCATCTTATTGAAGAAGTCATAATTGATAGAGCCTTGCAACTTCGTCAAATCATAATCCTTTTTCTGGAAATAAGCTACCAACAAATCGGCAAGTTCCACTACATGTCCCTGACAGGTAGAAAAATTCAGTTCAACACATTCTGCACAAATGTCGTTCAACAATGTCTCAATGTATTCCGCATTGAGTTCTTTTGCTTTTACATGGAAAGAAAGAGAATCGATGCCTTTGTTCAGAATATCCAGAGCTTTCGCATTGGCTTCTTTCGGAGATTCCACCTTAATCTCCTGACGAACCAACCACTCATTACTATTCTTCTTCGTGCCTCTTAAATAAGGGAATTCTCCGGGAAGCGCATCGGTTGTTTTAAGTCCTTCCAGGTCTTCCATCCGGTAGAAAGGTTTTACCTTGAATCCTTCGTTTGTCTTCCAAACGAGTTTCTTCTCAAAATCAGCTCCTTTCAGGTCAGCTGTGACCTTCTCCATCCACTTCTCGGTGGAAACAGGAGAAAAA
>OGOG01002784.1_pt1 | contig 14183 bp, 4 predicted proteins | sample 1552581 | NCBI WGS metagenome assembly OGOG01 (sample SAMEA2580152, study PRJEB22360) | human gut metagenome | biome: human gut; feature: human-associated habitat; material: faeces | place: Denmark | collected 2008/2010 | reverse complement strand
CTACGGTAGCGTTCGCGCAGCATAGAGAATCCACCGAAGCCCACAAGCCACACCAGGCCGGCAATCGCGGAATTGCGCGTATCGTCCGCAAGGAACAACGTCAGGTAGATGAACACGAAGAACACGATTGCCACCGTATTGAGCACCTTCCACGCGGGCATGACGAACCCGTCCGGAATGAAATCAGCGGAACGGCGGTACCTGCGATGCGCCAGCAGCGTCAGGATGTAGATGAACAGGAACACCGCGGAGCTGGCGGACGAGAACAGCACGAACGCTCCGGACACACCGGGGATGGCGTTGACGATCGGCGACAGCAGTATCAGCGCCGCGGACACCAGGATGGCGCGGGCCGGCACCTTGCGATCGGACACCTTGCCGAGCTTGTTCAGCATCGGGTTCGGCGACACCTCGGACAGCTGGTACAGGTGGCGGCCAGCCGAGTACAGCAGCGAGTTCAGCGCGGAAGATGCGGCGGTGATCACCACGAAGAACACCAGCGCGGACGCCCAATTCAGCCCGGCGTACTGGAACACCATAATGAACGGGGAGGCAAAGGAGCCGTCCTCGTTCGGCTTGAACGAGGTCCACGGCACGATGCACATGATGGCCACCAGTGCGCCCACATAGAAGATGAGCACGCGCACGATAATCTCGTTGATGGCCTTGGGCAGCACCTTGCGCGGATTCTTGGTCTCGGAGACGGTGACGCCCACGAATTCAATCATCTCGTAGGCGAAGAACACCATCTGGAAGCTCATGAGGAAGGCCATCCAACCGTTCGGCGCGAACGAGAAGTTGGCGAACAGGTTGTCGAATCCGGCGTGGCCGGCCGGGCTCACGTGGTCCACGCCGTGAATCTGCACGGCTGGGTAATGGTAGCCGATCACGATCATGACCACGGCGGTGGCGATCATCGCGCAAATCAGCGTGATCTTGATCATCGAGAACCAGAATTCCACCTCGCCGAACACCTTGACGGCAATCAGGTTGATGGAGACCAGCGACACCAGGAAACACAGCTCGATCAGCCATTTCCAATGGGTCAGGTCGATGCCGAACGTGTCGAAGAAGGTGATGAAGTACGTGGAGACGGCCGTGATCTCGGTCATGCCCAGCAGCACGAGCGCGGCCCAATACGTCCAGCCGGCGAAATGCCCCCACCCGTTGCCAAGGTAACGGGTGATGAAATTGATGAAGGTGTGCTGGCTGGGGTCACGGTACATCATTTCGCCGATGGCGCGCATCAGGAAGAACATGATGACACCGACCAGAATGTACACGAAGATGATCGAGGGGCCGGTTAGCGAGATTGACTTGCCCGAGCCCAGGAACAGGCCGGTGCCGATGGTGCCGCCAATGGCGATGAACTGTACGTGGCGATTGCTCAGGCCACGCTCCATCTCGTTGGTCTGGTCCAGGCTTTCGACAGACTTGAGTTTGCCCGTAGCCTGCTGTGTACCACCATTCACATTCGTATCGGCCATACTGATTTCATTTCTCTTCTCTGCCGCCCGATTGTTACGCACCAGACGCGATACTCGTTCAAAACAAGTTCAAACTGTATCACCGAAATATGTCACGAAAACCGCTCAGCTCAAGAATACATGCGATGATACTGTAAATATTCCGCCAAAAAGTTCAATTCATCAACACCAAATTGAACTTCTACCTCTATTCCACGGACTTGAGCGAGCTGACCGGGTCTACGCGATCGAGCACTGGGTTGGTGAACAGCTGCACCAGCAGCGCGAACGCCAGCGTCGCCACCACGGCAATCGCATAGCTGTACCAGTGCACTTCCACTTCGAAATACAGCGACGGCATATTCAACGCAGCAGTCAGTAATCCGCCTATCCACCTGCCAAGCGGCAGACCAACCACCACACCCATACCGGTCAATATCATCATCTCGCGGTTCACGTAGTTGTGCACCTCGCGGTCATAGAAGCCCAGCACCTTCAGTGTGGCCATCTCGCGGATGCGTTCGGACACGTTCGTATTGGCCAACGTAAACAGCACCACCAGCGCCAGGCCGCCGGCGAGCCCCACAATCAGCGCCACCACGGCACCCATCAAATCGAACTTAAACGTGGCGGCCAGATGCGCACAGCTCACGGCCTTGAGCACCGACGATTCCTCGCCCAACCGATCCGCATATTCGGCCTGTTCGGTCTCGGAACCTTTCAGCTTGGCGAGCATCGCGTTCCACGTCAAGGTCGAGGCAGTGCCATCTCCCGAAGCCGAAGACGTCACACCGTCGGCCGCAAACTTCTGGTCGTACAGTCGCTCACTGATGTACACATCAGAGCCAATAAGATTGCGCGTCACGGCCGTGACCTGCACCTTGGCCCGGCTGCTACCGCCATTGCCCAGCGTGACGGTGTCGCCGGCATGAATATTCAGCGAGTTGGCGGCGGACTGCGATACAATCACGCCACTATCGTCCAGCGCTACAGTGCCGCCACCCGCTTTGCCGAAGATATTGGGCAGCCCAAACCATCCATCATCGCCAGCTTGTTCCAGCGTGACCATATCGTTCAAGATATTCAGCGAATCGTTGGGCACGGTCATCAGCTGCACGGTTTCGCTTTCCTGCGCCGCATTGCTCATCTCGCCACTATCCACGCGCAGATTCAGCGTTTCGGTGGTTTGGCCATCTTGTGCCACCTGCTTGCGCATCGCGGTGGCGTCATCGTCATTGGCCACGACCATCAGGTCGTACTGGTAGATCTGCTCGTATTGTTTGACGCCAATCGTGTCGACGGTGTCATTAATCGCAAATCCGCAGATAATCAACGCTGTGCAACCGGCCACGCCACCCACGGTCATAATCAAGCGCGACTTGAATCGGAAGATATTGCGCGCGGTGACTTTGCCGAGGAAGTTCAGCCGGCTCCATACCGGGCGAATCCGCTCCAGCAATATGCGAGCGCCCGCTTTCGGTGCCTTCGGCCGCATCAACGCGGCGGGCGTGTGCCGTATCTCCTCGCGACAGGCGAGCGCGGTGGCCACGCCCACGCCGACCACGAACAGCACGATGCCGGCCGAACCGTACAACCAGTCGTATTCGAGTCGCACACCGGGCAATATATACAGTCCCTCAATCACCACCAGCAGGAATGCCGGGATGCCAAGGAATCCGACCAGCAGACCGATGCCGCCGCCGACCAAGCAGGCGAGCACCGCGAACAGCAGATACCGGCTGGACACGGCGAGTCCGCCATAGCCGAGTCCAAGGTAGGTGCCGATAAGTCCGCGATCTTCCTCGACCATGCGGGTCATGGTGGTCAGGCTCATGAGCACGGCGACCAGCAGGAACACAATCGGGAATGCGCGGCCGATGGATTCGATGGAACTGACATCTGATTTGAGCGAGCTGAATCCGTCGATCGAAGCGCGCGTCTGCACATACCAACGTGCGTTGGCCACATCGTCGATGCGCCGTTGCTGCTTGGCGAATTCGCTTTCCGCTTCGCTTCGCATCGCATCGAGTGCAGACTGCGCATCATCCAGTTTCGCCTTGCCGTCCGCGAGCTGTTGTTCGCCTTCTTTCAGCTGCCGCTCGCCTTCTTCAAGCTGCCGCTTGCCGCTGGCCAGTTGGGCGGCCTGCGCTTCAAGTTGCGCCGACTGGGTTTCGAGGGTTGCGGCATTCGCTTCGAGTTCCGCGGATTTGGTATTGAGCTGTGCCTCTCCTGCAGCCGCTTCCTGTTCCTTGGCGGTCAGTTGCGCGTTCTGCTGGTCCAAGGTGGATTGTGCGGGGGCAATGGTTTCGTTTAATGTGCGCTGCAAATCGGCTTTCTGCTGGGTCAGACTGTCTCGCTGCGTTTGCAGTTCCGTTTGCTTGGCGGCCAGCTGTTGCCGCAGCTCACTGATTGACGGCACTTCAGGCAGGGTAATGCCAAGGCGCGCGAGCAGTTGCTTGATGGCCTGCCATGTGGGTGAGTTGAAGTCGATATTCGGGTCAAGTTGCGCCAGTAGATTGTCGGCCTGTTGAATCATGGACAGCATCTGATCAATTTGTGCCACGCCTTGGTCGATTTGGGTAATGCCCTGTTCGATTTTCGTGCGATTGGCAGTCAGTTCCGTTTGCGCCGCATCGAGCTGTTTGCGAGCCGAGGTGAGCTGCGCTTTGCCCGATTCGAGCTGGGTGCGCGCTTCGGCTATCTGCTGGCGACCTTGCGCGATCTGTTGACGGGCCGATGCAATCTGCGCACGTCCATCGGCGAGCTGCCGTTCGCCATCGGTAATGGTTGTCCTGTTGTTCTCCAATTCGGTACGGCTATCTTGCAATGTCGTTTTGTTGGCTTCCAGCTCGGCCCAGTTGTCGTCGATCTGCTTCTGGGCTTCGTCCAGCTGCTCGTTGGCCTCGTCTTGGGCATCATCCAGTTTGCGCTGCGCGCTGGAGACGATCTGTTGACGACGGGCTTTCTGGCGTGTGGCCTGTATCTGATGTTCGATACGGTCGGCCACGGTTTTGATGGCTTCATCGTAGGCATCGGAAAACGTGTCAAAATCGGACGCACCAGTGACGGCAACCGATATCGCAGTGTATATATTGCCGGTCACGCCGTCGCTGGGTGCAAAGAACGTATAGTCCTCGGATGAGGTGGACCGGAAGGAGGTCATGCCCGAATAGCCGTCTGGATTGTTGAGGTCGCGCGGGTCGAGTACGACGCCGGTGATGGTGAGTTTCGTGGGGAACTGCGGGGATTGCTCGGCGTCGGCGTCCGTATTGGCGTCGGACTTCGCATCGGATGCCGAGGCATTGGCGGTGACACCTACCGTATCGGCATTATTGGAATCGTCAGTCTCCGTGGCCGCTACCGATATGACGGATGAAGAGGTGTCTTGTGGCGTCACAGTAATGGTGCCGCCAATCTTGAGTCCGCTATCGTTCAGGAATTGCTGCGTAACCGCCACTTCGCCGGCCTTGTTCGGCAGTTTGCCCTGCCGTATGTACGGCTGATCAAGCCCTTCGGTACCGATTTCCTGCATGGTCACGGTTTTCTTGGTGCCGTCCACCAACGTGGTCACCGTCTGAGAACGTTCGGGCTGGACGGTTTGCACACCGTCGATTCGGCGCAGTGCCGTTGCATCATCATCGGTCAGGCCGTATGTGGATAGCACCTGCAGGTCATGCAGTCCCTGCTGATCGTAAAAACGACCGGCCGCCAGAAAAGCATCGCGGCATCCGGCGTAGATGCCGGTCAGCACGGCCACGCCAAGCAGCGTGATGACGGCGATCGAGACGAACCTCTTCCAGCTGCGCAGCCAGCAACGCAACGTATCTTTGGCAAATACCGCAGAAACGCCCGCTCCTCGACCGCCGCTATCGTCGAGGTTCCGCCGTTTCACAGAATGTTTCACAGGTTGTTTCACGAATCGCCTCGCTTGTTTCACGGGGCGTTTCACAGAGTGTCTTGCAGTGAGCATCGCCAATCACCTACCATTCGATATCGGCGATGGGCCGCGGCGTTGCGTTGACCTCCTCGCTGGTCACCTTGCCGGAGCGGAAGCGAATCACTTTGTGAGCCATCGGTGCAAGCGCGGAATTATGCGTGATGATCATTACGGTCATGCCTTGTGTTTGGCAAATATCCTGCAGCAACTGCAGCACTTCCTTGCCGGTCTCGTAATCGAGCGCACCGGTCGGCTCATCGCACAACAACAGCTTCGGCTTTTTGGCAATCGCGCGGGCGATGGATACACGCTGTTGTTCGCCGCCGGACAGTTGCGCGGGGAAGTTGTCCATCCTCTCCCCCAGTCCGACTTTGCGCAGCGTTTCCTCTGGATCGAAATGGTCAGGGCAGATTTGCGAGGCGAGCTCCACGTTTTCGAGCGCGGTAAGGTTAGGCACCAGATTGTAGAACTGGAAGACGAAGCCGATATCGTTGCGCCGGTAGGTCACCAGTTCCTTTTTCCGCAGACCCGTAATATCGCGTCCGCCGACCACTACGCGGCCGGTTGTGGCGGTATCCATGCCGCCCAGAATGTTCAATGCCGTGGTTTTGCCGGCACCGGACTGCCCCAGAATCACGCTTAATTCGCCTTGTTCGGCGGTGAAGCTGGCCTCGTCGAGCGCGCGAATCACACTGCTGCCAGAAGGATATTCCTTGACCACATGGTCGAATTCGATATACGCCATCGCACACCTCCAACGCGCTCGTGGCAGCCACCTAGCCCCATAGGCCCCGCCAGAACTTCCTGCTATACTCAAGTAAAACAACACTGTGTCGGTTCTGCAACCAACAGTTGGATTGTGGGTTGTCGGAATTTGGGGAGAAGGCCATGGCCAAAGAATTGACGGAAAGCCGCCGCACCCGATACACGAGACGTGCCATGCAGGACGCGCTTATCGAGTTGCTGCGCGATCAGCCGCTCGGCTCCATCACCGTTAAAGCGTTGTGCGAGCGGGCCGATGTGAATCGTTCCACGTTTTACGCGCATTATGCGAGCATCGAGGAACTGCTGCACGACATTGAAGACGAAACCATGGCCTGGGTCACCACCGCACTCGAACAGCTACTCGCCCAGCCAGATCCTGCCGGCATCGAGCATGTTATTGAGCGCATCTGCCAGTACATTGCCGACAATCGCAATCATCTCCAAGTGCTGATGAGCCCGAAAGCGGATATCGGTTTCCAGCAGCAGCTGCTGGGATTGATTTACAGCCAGCGCGGTGTAGGCGAACAGTTGCAATCTTCGGCGGGTTACCCAGCCGAGGCGCAGATGCGTATGCGATTCGCCGTGTCCGGCAGCATTGGGCTTTTGCAATACTGGCTCGCCACCGATCTCGCGGCCTCTCCCGAATCGGTGTCCCACACCATCTTCACCATGTGTACGCCTGCCACGCAGTGAGCACAGTGAATTCAGTGAACTCAGTGAAGCGTGCGGTTTCATAAGCATCGCTCGCTATAGCTTCGCCTGCTCACCGGCCGCGCCCACGCCCGCGCTTGCAATAGCGCACAAATAGACGATTGACCATTTCTGAGACGATACGGCGGCATAGAATAACGAACGTTGCGCATCACGGCAAGCCCCGCGTGCGCCAAACCCAAGAAATGTGAGAGAAGAGCACAATGAGTACTACTGATGCGCCTAAGAAGCCGCGCGAAACCGACGACGTGCCGGTGCCGGCCACGCTGCGCAAGTCATTGAAAAACCGCCACATCCAGCTGATTGCGCTGGGCGGCGCCATCGGAACCGGCCTGTTCTATGGTTCCAGTGAATCCATCGCGCTGGCCGGACCCTCGATTCTGCTCGCCTACTTGGTTGGCGGCCTCGCGATTTTCGCGATTGTGCGTGCACTGTCTGAAATGTCCGTTGAGGATCCGAAGGCGGGCGCGTTCAGCTACTATGCCACCCGCTACTGGTCCAAGCGCGCCGGCTTTATTTCCGGCTGGAACTACTGGTTCAACTACATCCTCGTCTCGATGGTGGAGCTATCAGTGGTGGGTTCGTTTGTGAACTACTGGTTCCCGGCGATTCCGACATGGGTGTCGGCGGCCGTGTTCTTGGTGATCATCTGCGCCGCCAACCTGCTGGGCGTCTCTAAATTCGGTGAGTTCGAGTTCTGGTTCGCCATTATCAAGATTGTGGCCGTGATCGCCATGATCGTCGGCGGCCTGGCCGTCATCATCTTCGCTCTGCCCACCGCATCCGGCGTGCGCGCAAGCTTCGCGAACTGGTTCACCGTGGGTAACGGCTTCTTCCCGAACGGCCTGATGGGGCAGAATTCCGACGGTTCCTGGACCGGCCTGCTGATGGCACTGGTTGTGGTGATGTTCAGCTTCGGCGGCACCGAGCTCATCGGCATCACCGCCGGCGAAACCGAGGATCCGAAGACCACGATTCCGCGCGCCACCAATGATATTATTTGGCGAATCCTCGTGTTCTACATCGGCGCTCTGGGTGTGATCATGGCCGTAGTGCCGTGGAACACCATCGATGGCAAGTCCAGCCCGTTCGTGCAGATCTTCGATTCCGTGGGCATTCACGCGGCTGCCGGTATTTTGAACTTCGTGTGCCTGACCGCTGTGATGAGCGTCTACAACTCCGGCCTGTACGCCAACTCCCGCATGTTGTACTCGCTGGCCAAGCAGGGCAATGCGCCCGCTTACTTGGGCAAGCTCAACTCGCGCGGCGTGCCAGTGGCCGGCGTGCTGACGTCCGCCGCGATCACCGCCATCGCCGTGGTCGTGGTGTTCGTGTGGCCTGAGTTCGCGTTCAACTACCTGATGTCGATTGCCACCATTGCCGGCATCATCAACTGGACGATGATCATGCTCACCGAAATGAAGTTCCGTAAGGTGGTCGCCGCGGGCGGCGCTCCCGAGGATTCCGAGCTGGCCGGTCTGAGCGGCCAGGAGGCACTGGACGCGATTCACTTCAAACTGCCGTTTGCCAAGGTGACCCCGTGGGTGGTGCTGGCGTTCCTGGCGCTGGTCGTGGTGCTGATGTGCTTCTCCACCAGCTACCGCATCGCCGTCATCGCCGGCGTGATCTGGCTGGCCATCCTCTTCGCCGCCTACCAGCTCACTCAGGCGAAGCGATAAGCCCCCTATTGCAAAAAACTCTCACTGAGGGATGCCCAGCGAGAGTTTTTTGCAAAATCAGGCCACTCGTTGCAAATTTCTCTCACTGACTAAGCGTCAGTGAGAGTTTTTTGCAATTGGGGTCAGATTTGACGCTTGCGCCAGATGATGAGGGCAGCGCCAGCGGCGGCTAGGAGGGCCATGAGGGCTACTGCGCCGAGGATGGCGGCACCGGTGTTGGCGGTTTCGTCGGCCTTGGGCTGTTCGGCGGTGGGCTTGGCCACGTTGACCGCATCCCAGACCAGCGAATCGTCAGCGAACTGGACAGCGAACTTCGTGGCGCCCAGCTTCAGGTCGGCGGGCACAGTCACCACCACAGTGCCGTCCTTGGAGACGGTCACACCGGAGGCGACCAGCACGGCCTTGCCGTTGGAGAAGGCGTACACGTTCACCGTCTTGCCTGCGAATGCCTTGCCCACGTTCAACGTCAGCTTGGCACCCGGCTTTATGGATTCGGCGGTGATGAGGTCGTCCACATGGTTCGCGTCAGTCAGATCCTTCTCTGCCGGGGCGGGCTGCTCCGGCTTGCTCGGCTGCTCAGGCTGCTCTGGCTCGGTGGTGGTCTTCTTGGTGACGGTCACCGCGACGGAAGCGGACTTGGTGGCGTCTTCGGTAGACGTGGCGGTAATAGTTGCATTACCTTCAGCCACGGCCTTGACGTTGCCGTTCGCATCCACGGTTGCGATCTTCTCGTCGGAGGAGGTCCAGGTCACGGTCTTGGCGATATCACCGGTCACCGTCACGTCGGCGGTGAGAGTCGCTTCGCCGCCAACCTTGAGCTCCAGCTTGCCGTCCTTGACCTCGCTACCTGTGATGGCGACGGAATCAACGGAAGGTGCCGGAGGAACGACCGGGTCGGTAACAGTCACGGTGATGGAAGCGGTCTTGCCGCCTGCGGTCGCGGTTACTGTTGCGGTGCCAGCCTTGACGGCCTTCACGAGACCGGTCTTGTCAACGGTCACGGCATCGCCCTCGACCGACCACGAGACCGCAGCATCATCTGCATCCGTCGGAGTGACAGTAGCAGTGAGCTTCACGGACTTGCCGGTTTCCAGAGCCAACTTGCCTTCAGCCACACCGTCGCCGAAAATGGCGATGGACTCGACCGGTACAGTCTTCTTGACCAGCTTGACCGTGTAGGTCTCGGTGGTCTTGCCGTCTGCGGCGGTGACGATGACCGTCACCACACCGTCATTGACGTTCACCTTGGCAGTGGCGCCGGAGTCGTTGGCCTCAAATACCACATCCGAAGCCTTAACAGCGGTCGGATCATCAACGGTCAGCGAAGCACCGTCCTCAGTAGCGGCAGCCGCAAGGTCAACTGTCTGACCGGCCACGGTGAGGGACTTCAGCGTGGCATCGCTGGACGGAGTCGGAGTCGGCTCGTCACCCTTGTCCGGGTTGAAGAGATCGGCGGCGGTGACGGCACGGTTCCATACCTTGAAGTTGTCGATCTGACCACCGAAGTACGGGTCGTTATAGAACGACTTACCGAGGTAACCGGCAATGTTGTTTGTGCCAACAAAGTCGGCGGCGGTCAGCGTGGTCGAGACCTGCTTGATCAGTTCGCCGTCAAGGTAGTAGGCAATGGACTTACCGCCCTTAACCACCACATCCACGTGAACCCACGTGTTCTTGGCCGGAGTGGAACCGGCAAGCTGAGTCTGGGTACCGGACTTCGAGGCCTCGACTCGTGTATTGGAACCACAGGAGACGATGTTCACCAAATAATCCTTGGTGTCCTTGCCCAACGCCCACGGGTAGATGCAGGTGTTGTTGCCGTCCCACTGGTAGTCGGCGGAAATGGTGATGTCCTTCTGGCTGGCATCAATCAGGCCGGCCGGAATCTGCACGTACGGAGACGCGGAGCCCTTGTCACCACCGGTCAGGGTGAGCGCCTTGCCATTGTCGGCATGGTCGCTTGCCGATGCGCCATCGTTCACGACCTTACCGTCGAGCTTGTCGCCTGCGGTACCAGTGTTGTCGATAGTGCCGTCCTTGACGATGGTGTCCGTGTCGAAGGTGTACTCAAGCACCGGATCACTGGCGGCGGGCACAGTGGCGTCGCCACGCACGATCTGCACCGAGTAGTGCTTCACGGCCTTGTGATCCTGCGCGTAGGAAGTGATTTCCACAGTGGTCACGTCGTCGGTCAGCGCGATGGTGCGGGCCTTGGTGTCATCGATGATGATGCCATCGACCTTGACGTAGGCACCGGCATCCTTCACGCCGATGGTGGCATCGACGGACTCAGTACCGGCCGGAACGGTGAGCGTGTACTGGGTCTTGGAACCATCGAAGGTCGGGTCAAGAGTGCCCTTGTCGAAGGAAAGCGACTTCAGCGAGGCATCGGTAGACAACGCCGCAGCGTTCTGCATGCGCACGCCGTATACGCCGCCGACGAGACCGCCGGTGGACTTGAACAGCACGCGCACCTTGCCGTCCTTGGCCTCGGCAATCAGGTCGGCGGGCAGTTGCTGGACATCCCAGTAGAAGGCCTTCAAGCCCTTGTTCTCGATCGTGACGGTGTAGGTCTTCGCGTTGGCGGAGACCTCGCCCTTCGAGTTGTCGGCGACCGGGGTCGGATCCACGATCATGCTGAACGTGCGGCCCGCATCGGCGGACTGGTACTGGACGCTCAGGTAGTTCTTGGCATCGGCCTCGGTGTTCACCTTGAGATCGTAGCTGAACCAGCCGTCGGCCTTGGCGTCACGGTACTGCTTGTCCTCGTAGGTGCCGGCGTTGGAGTCGTCGGACTTAGCGGCGTTGTGGGCGAGCTCCTGCTGGAACTCGTTGTCGAAGGCGTCAACCGCGTCGATGATGATCGACTGGGTTGCAGCGTCGGTCTTCTTCTTGAAGATGTTGTTCTGGTAGGTTTCGGAATCGACCTCGGCCATATCCCAGTAGATCGCGTACGTGGTCTTGTACGTGGAGTAGTAGGGTTGGAGCGTGAGGTCGGCGGCGTCACCGTCAACATTGGCGAACTTGAAGCTCAGGGTTTCGCGGTTGCCGGTGTTCGGATCGTCGGTACGCACGAGGTTGCTGCCTTCGGACGCGTCCTCCTTGATGCCCTTGAGCCAGTCAGTGACCGAGCCAGAGGTCGGGATGACCGCAGCCTTGGCGTTGGCCTCGGAATCGTAGTTGGCCACGCGCACCTTGACACCACCGTAGGAGTAGTTCGTCTTGTAGTTGGTATCGGTCAGCGCACCGGCGAGTACGACCGGGCCGTACTGGAAGGCGACCCAATCCTTGTTGTCGGCGGCATCGATGGCCTGCAACTTAGCGGGCAAGGTGTAGGTAATCTTGGCGCCATCCTTGATGGCGACCGTCACCCAACCGTTCTCGTCCTTAGTCAGAGCCTGCTCAGTACCGTCAACAACGAGCTTCACACCATTGGTGATGGCCCAGTCCGGCACGCGCAACTTGAGGTTCGCGGAACCGGTACCGGAGACTTCGAACGTGACGTCCTCGGTTTTCGGCACATTGGCGGTCTGCGTGATGGTCAGGTTGTGGCGTGTGTCCGTGTAGGTGGACGACCAGAACATATTCACGTAAACATTGTTCTCGTCGGTGAAGTAGAAAGAATCGTTGAGCTTGGCGAAGTTCTCGATACCGGTACCCTGGCAGCACCAATACTCGCCAATCGCGCCGCCGAACCAGTCGGCGTCGTAGTCGGTGCCGGTGATGCCGAATACCTTCGGGTAGCCGGCCTTCATCGGCTGGAAGTACGTGGTCATACCGGTTTCCGGGTTCTGGGAGGCCACGATCGCGTTGATGAACGTGTGCTCGTAGTACTCGGAGTACTTGGAATCCTTGGTCACCTGGAACAGGATGCGGGCCAGCTTGAGCATGTTGTACTCGTTGCAGGTCTCCACGGTGGAGAAGTTGCGGTAGCCGCCGTTCTGGTCGCCGTTCTGGGTGGCGTCCTTCCACAGTTCACCGGCCACGTGGAAGTGCTCGGACTGCGAGTTGCCTCCGTTCACATAGGTGTGATCCTTCACAACGATATCGAAGAAGTTCTGCGCAGCCTTCAGGTACAGGCTGGTGAGCTTGCCTTGCTCGTCGGCGGAAAGGCTGTTGTACAGGTCCTCATCCTCGGTGTAGGCCACGTATCGCTGCATGGCACCGGTGAGCTTCGGAATCGTGGTGTTGGCGTGCAAGCCGTTGAGCGGATCCTGGCCATTGGCGAGCTTCTGGAACAGCGCGGTCTCATCGAACAGGTGCGCGGCCGTGAGCACGGTCTGCTTGTCGGATGCATCGGCGATTTCGGCGACCTGATAGAGGGCGTCATTCATGCCGCCGTATTCAGTGCGCAGCATGTCGGTGGAGGCGTGTGCGGACTTCCAGTTGACAACCCACTTGGCGAAGTCGACCGCGGCGGCCTTGGCGGTTTCGCGAGTTTCAGCGTCGGTGGAGTAGTCGTATGCCTGCACCATGCCGGCCTCAACCTTGTGCAGGTTGTAGAACGGCACGATCAGGCCGCCGCCACCGTTCGGCACCACGCTCGCGGAGAATGCGGGGAAGAAACCAGCGTTGGCGGTGTCCTTCTTGGCATAGGCTTCCTGCGCCTCACGGATGCCCTTGACTACAGCAGTGAGGTTTGCGGAGAGCTGGGCCTTCTGATCAGCCGTGGCAAAGGTGGAGCGCTGCGCCTGCGAGGCCGCGGAAATCCAGTGACCCACGAAGTGACCGGTGAAGCGTCCCGGTTTGCTGCTGCCGTCAGGGTTGCGGCTCTCGTCCGGGCCGTTCTCCCAACCGCCGTAGTTCTTCGCGCCCTTGGTGTCGAGACCGGCCTGTGCACGGAACTCGACCAGCAGACGGTCCGGCTCAAAGCTCAGCAGATACTCGACTTCCTTCTTACCGGCGTTCTGCAGGTATTCGTCGGCTACGGTGACGTTCTCCATGCCCTGCTCGGAGAGGTAGTTCTTAAGGTATTGCACGTCGTGTCCACCACCGTTTTCGGTCTGCGCTGGCACGGTGACGGTCACGGTTTTGGAAACGGCCTTGGAGCCGTAGGAGGCAGTGACGGTAATCTTTGCGGTGCCATCGGCCTCGCCCACAGCCGGACGGGTTACGACACCCTCATTGGAGATAACCGCTTCGTTATCGGAAGCGTACGTCAGCGTTGCACCATTGGCCGCTTCAGTGTTGAAGGTCAGGTTGGAGGTTGCCGAAGTAGCGATATTCACCTTGTCGAGCGCGGCCTGAGCCAGCGTGGTAGCGTCAAAACTCTTGTCACCGACCTTGACTTCACGCTCCGCATCGGCGGTGTTGGCCACGGTATTCCACAGTTTCACGTCATCCAACATACCGGTGAGCTGGCCACCGGAAGCATGGGCACCATTCCAGCCGATGTACTTGGTGGTGTCGTCGGCCACGATGGTGCCGGCAGAAGCGGTGTTATCAGAGGCAGCAGTCTGCGCCTCACCATTGATGTAGAACTTCGCGGTCTTGGTCTTGGCATCGAACGTGACCATCACATGGGTCCACGTGTTCACAGGGAAGACATCCGCGCGCTTGCCTGACAGGTTGAATTCGAGCGGCTGGCCGGCGCCGGAGGCGCCGGAGAACAAGCCGCAAACACCG
>OGOG01002774.1_pt1 | contig 14213 bp, 3 predicted proteins | sample 1552581 | NCBI WGS metagenome assembly OGOG01 (sample SAMEA2580152, study PRJEB22360) | human gut metagenome | biome: human gut; feature: human-associated habitat; material: faeces | place: Denmark | collected 2008/2010 | reverse complement strand
TGTAAACACAATAGATCTACGGTCATTTTCTATATATAGCATATGAATGTAACTGCTGTTTTATGAACAAAAAAATCCCCCAGAATACCACCATATAAGGTGATATTCCCGGGGGACATGTCACAGCTTTGTATTACTTGCTGCTCTGATTATCTTTTCTCTTTTTAGATGCCACAATAACACCGCATCCGGCAAGACTTATTAAGAGCACAACTGCTATTGGTACAACAGGAGCTCTGTCACCAGTATCCGGCTTGTTCTTGTCCTCTGTTGTTATTTCAGTAGTCTCAGTTGTCTGTGTTGTCTCGGTTGTCTCTGTGGTTTCCGTAGTCTCGGTCGTTGTTGTCTTCTTATCAACCATTGTGATAGTAACAACAATATCCTCGCCAGCTGCAACCTTATCATCAGAAACTGTGAACAGTATATCATCAGCCTTGTCATAGCCCGAAGGAGCCTTAACCTCTATGAGTGCATAGATCTTGCCAATTACAAGTACATTGTTGACTTCATGCGCACTGCCATCTGTTACCCACTCATCAATGAGTTTTCCATCAGCATCCTCGAGTCGAAGTGTTGCGCCCTTTACAGGAACACCCTCCTCATCTACTTTCTCAAAGCTGTATTTTACTGAAGGTTCAAGCCATGTAATGTTTCCATTCTCATCAACTCTGGCTGTGACTTTACCTGTGTCAGTATTAAAACCACCGTCAAATGATTCAACTGTAATCTTTCCGTTCTCATCTTTCTTGAACTTGATTGATATTGGCTGTTCAGATACATAGTATCCATCCGGCGCCTGTATCTCTCTGATCGTATACTCTGTGCCGATCAAAATACCGTCAAACTTGAGAACTCCGTTGCTGTCTGTTGTAGCCTTAGCGACAAACTCTTCCTCACCATTCTCGTTCTCCTTGTAGAGTCCGTATACTGAATTTGGAAGCTTTATGCCATTGTTCTCCTCTGCAACCTTCTCTATCTTGAGATCTGTTCTAGGAAGATCATTTATCAGTGTGTTATCCTGAACACCATTTAACACTGCATAAGTGTCAATGTTTGCCTCTGTTACCTCTGCTGTGTAGACTGTGTTATCGATAATATAATCTCCGATAGTCTTACTCTCTTTTACAAGATACGTACCAATCTTAAGATCCTTGAATGTCACAACACCATTTACACTTGTTGCTGTCATTACAGGATTCTCACACTCTGTATCTGTACCCTCATAGAGCGCAAACTCTACACCATCAAGCATTTTTACATCATCAGGGTCTTCAGCACATGACTCCTTATAAAGTCCAGCCTTAGTGAACTTGACAGTGCCAAGCTTGTAGGTATCAACAAACTCTACATCGGCTGTATTTCCACCAATAAGTGTTATTCCGGATGCCTCTGTTCCTTCACCGTCTATTCCATCCACAGTATAGCTGACTGTTACCGCTGCTCCATCATATGCATATGATGTTTCCTCAACTGTATATGTACCATCCGGCACATTTACAAGAGTTATCTCATACTTGCCATTTCCAAGCTTTGCCACCTCAGAGTCTGTAAGCTTTATGATCTTACTGTAGCCTGCATTGTTTGTAACATTGAACGTTACATTTGCCGCTGCATCATCTGCTGTAATATCTCCATTTATGGTCTTGGTAAGTTTTATAACATTTGGCTTGTATGTGTTTGTTATGTCATATCCAGTAACAGATGCCTTGTATCCCGAAACAGCATTCTCTGATACAGAATACTTGATCAGGGTTCCATTATCTTTGTACTTTGGTAAATCTGTAAAGCTGTAATTCCAGTCAGTATCTGCTGTAACCACGAGGCTCTTTATAACAGTACCATCTGCAAGAAGCTTAACTGTTATTGAATCTGGTCTCTGACCATCGTGATCATCGTCATCAACCCACGTCTTAGTACCTGATACATTGATCGTCTCAGGTGTGTGCTGATTGTCAACCACATATCCATCAGCTGCATTTCCTGTTATGACTGTTGTGTAACCATCTATAGTTGTAGTCTCCTCAACTGTGTAGTCGATGGTCTGTCCATTTTTCTTCTCGTCAAGAGCATTCCATGTATGTGTCCAGTTATTTGCCTTGCTGAGTGTTACCCCAGAGCCAGCTACAACCTGTCCATCAGCCAGAAGACGAACCATTACGCTAGGTGTTCTCTTGCCGTCCTGGTTATCATTATCACTCCACTTCTTTGTAACTGATACACTTGTCTTTCCCGGTGTGTAACTGTTCGTGATATTATAACCTGTAACCTCACCTGTATATTCTGGTACATCAACCTCAGATACAGAATACTTGATCTGAATTCCACCATCTCTATACTTTGGAAGATTTGTAAAACTATACTCCCAGTTTTCTGCCTCGGTTACCGTCTTTGTAGCATATACGCTGCCATCTGCAAGAAGGTTTACCTTGATATTTCCAGGTCTCTTGCCATCCTGATCGTCCGCATCATCCCATGTCTTGCTGCCGCTCACTGATGTCGTCTCTGGTGTATAGCTGTTCTTTATTGTGAATCCTGTCTCAGCATCGCCTGTGACTGTGGTTGTATATCCATCAATTGCGGTTATCTCTCTTACACTGTAGACGATATTCACACCGCTCTTCTTGACATCAAGTCCTGCCCATGTATATGTCCAGTTGTTGTCAGCACTGAGAGTTGTTTCTGATCCAGCGACAGGAGTTCCATCAGCAAGGAGTTCAACCTTTACTGAACTCTCTCTCTTGCCGTCCTGATTGTCGGCATCATCCCAAGCCTTTGTAACTGATACACTTGTCTTTCCTGGTGTGTAACTGTTCGTGATATCATATCCATTTACAAGTGTCTGATAATCCTCAACAGCATTTTCTGTGATACCGTATGTGATCTCGTTGCCACCTGCGTACTTTGGAAGATCTGTAAAGCTGTACTTCCAGCCGTTCGCAGCTGTAACTTCCTTATCAGCCACCTTCACTCCGTTTGCAAGAAGATTTACTGTGATCTTTCCTGGTCTCTTACCATCCTGATCATTTGCATCATTCCATATCTTCTTACCACTTATTGAAGTTGTCTCTGGTGTGTAACTGTTCTTGATGATATAACCGGTCTTCGCAGATCCTGTGATAACTGTTGCATATCCTTCAACCGATGTAATCTCTTCAACAGTATATTCAATAGGTGATCCATTCTTGTTGATATCAAGATCACTCCATGTATGACTCCAGTTGTTGGCATCACTGAGATCCACCTCAGAATCTGCAACTACGTTTCCGTCGGCAAGAAGTCTTACTTTTATATTTCTAGCTCTCTTGCCATCCTGGTTATCAGCATCATCCCAGGTCTTTGTAACTGATACACTTGTCTTTCCTGGCGTATAACTGTTCGTGATATCATATCCGTTGACAAGTGTCTGATAGTCCTCAACAGTATCCTCTGTGATGGTGTACGTGATTTTATTGCCATTTTTGTACTTTGGAAGATCCGTGAAATTGTACTTCCAACCATCTGCCTCAGTTACTTCCTTCGTAGCATATATGTCTCCATCTGCAAGAAGATTTACCGTAATCTTTCCTGGTCTCTTGCCATCCTGATCGTTTGCATCGTTCCAGGTCTTTGTTCCTTCTATATTGATCGTTTCAGGCGTGTGACTATTGGTAAATGTATATCCGTTTTCTGCGTCTCCTGTCACAGCTGTAGTGTATTCGGAAACAGCATCCTCAGTTACTTCGTATGTTATCTCTGATCCATCTGCATATTTAGGAAGGTCTGTAAAACTAAACTTCCAGTCATTTGCTGCTGTGACTTCAAGACTCTTGATCTTTGTTCCGTTTGCAATCAGGTTGACTGTGATACTTGGAGGTCTGATACCATCCTGATTCTCACCGTCGTCCCAGATCTTAACGCCCTTTACTGATGTCGTCTCTGGTGTGTAGCTGTTCGTAACTGTGTATCCTGTTGTCATATCTCCGGTTATCACTGGAGTATATTCTTCAGTAATATCTGTTTCTTCTACAGTGTAAGCTATCGCAGCTCCATCCTTGTTCACATCAAGATCTGTCCATGTATGTGTCCAGTTGTTATCTGCTTTTAATATAGTCTCTGAGCCATCTACTGCTATTCCGTTCGCAAGCAGCTGAACCTTTACACTCGTAGGTCTCTTTCTGTCCTGATTGTTTGCATCATCCCAGCTCTTTGTGACTGATACACTTGTCTTTGCCGGTGTATATGTGTTTGTAATGTTATATCCGTCTATTACAGTAGCATAATCACCGACCGCATCCTCTGTAATGGTATAAACTATCTTGTTGCCACTGCTATACTTTGGAAGATCTTTGAAACTATACTTCCAGTCTTCCTCAGCTGTAACAGTCTTTGTCTTGTATAACTGACCATCCGCAAGAAGATTTACAGTTATGCTCTCAGGTCTCTTTCTATCCTGATTGTTTGCATCATCCCATGTCTTTGTACCAGCTATATTGATGGTCTCTGGTGTGTAGCTGTTGGTTATTACAAATCCTGTCTTGGCATCACCCGTGACCTTCTTCGTATATCCGGTTACTGTGGCTGTCTCATCTACTGTATAACCTATAGCTGTACCGTTCTTATAAACTGCAAGATCTTTCCATGTATACGTCCAGTTGTTGTCCTCTTTAAGAGTTACCTCTGAACCGGCAACCTCTGTGCCATCAGCAAATAATTTGACAGTGATTTCTTTTGCCCTCTTGCCGTCCTGATTTCCAGCGTCATCCCAGATCTTCGTGACATTGACATCTGTAGTCTCTGGAACATGTGTGTTTGTAATATCATAACCATTTGGAGCTGCTGTATATCCCTCCACACTGTCCTCTGTGATGGTATACTTTATCTCCTGACCATTGCTGTACTTTGGAAGACCTGTAAAGCTGTACTTCCAACCTTCTGCCTCTGTAACAGTCTTTGTCTTGTAAGTCTGACCATTTGCAAGGAGATTTACTGTGATGCTCTTAGGTCTCTTACCATCCTGATCATTTGCATCATTCCAGGTCTTTATTCCATCGATATCTATCGTCTCAGGTGTATGACTATTGGTAACAGTGAAACCTGTCTTGACATCTCCTGTAACTTCAGCCTTATATCCTGGCACATTGCTTGTCTCTTCAACAGTATATGTTATATCCTTACCGCCGGACTTAAGTGGAATATCGTTCCATGTGTTTGTCCAGTTGTTATCGGCATTCAGTGTTACTTCTGAATCTGCAACATCTGATCCATCAGCAAGGAGCTTGACCTTAACACTGGTTTCTCTCTTGCCATCCTGATTATTGTTATCATCCCAAACCTTTGTCACTGAAATACTTGTCTTACCAGGTGTGTAGCTGTTGGTGATGTTATATCCATCTATCAAAGTTGTATAATCTTTAACAGCATCCTCTGTTATTGTATACATGATCTCTGATCCGTTGTCATACTTAGGAAGATCTGTGAAACTGTACTTCCAGTTATCATTCTTTGAAACCTTCTTTGAAGCAACCTCATTGCCATTTGCAAGAAGTCTTACTGTAATCTCAGAAGCTCTCTTTCCGTCCTGATTATCTGCATCATTCCATGTCTTTGTTCCGCTGATATCAATTGTCTCAGGTGTATGACTGTTGGTGATGACAAATCCAGTCTTCACGTCGCCGGTTATCTTGGTATCATAACCCGCAACCGCATCCTCTTTAACGGTATAAGCTATCTCATTGCCGTTATCATCGTACTTTGGAAGATCAGCAAAGCTGAAATTCCAGTTACCTGACGCATCAGGGGTAACCGTCTTACTTGCGACCTCAGTCGTTCCATTCATAAGACGGACTTTAATATCCTCAGCTCTCTTGCCATCCTGATTATTATTGTCATCCCAAACCTTGGTTCCACTTACCGTGATAAATGCCTTGTATTCATTCGCCACAGTCACAAGTGATGATGTCGATGATGAAATAACAACATCCGCAGCCGTATTGCCTGTTGATGAACCTACAGTATATGTAACTTTATGTGTATATCCATCAAACGCTGCACTTGTCTCTGTTACAGTGTATTTTCCATATGGAGCATTATTGATAACGTAGCTTCCTAAGTAAAACTGATCATATGTTACGATTGTAGGTCCCTTGTATCCCTCAGGGCCTGATATTGTAAATGTGATCTGCTTCTTCTGTGCATCTGTAAGCTTTGTATCATCGAGGTCTCCGCTGAAGAACTTCGTGATAACAAGGCTTCCAACATTCAGCTTGTTTGTGATCGTTGCAGCGGTAACTACATCGTTCTCATCCTTTGTGAGCTGAACATCGCTTGTATATCCTTCTACGTCATCCTCATCTACAGTGTAGTTGATAAGATTGCCATCGGCATCCTTCTTATCAAGATCTGTAAATGTTCCACTCCAGTTATTTGAATCATTGAGTGTAAGTGTCTTGTCAACGATCTTTGTTATATTGCCCGCCGCATCCTCTGTGGCAAGTGTAACTTTGATGTTCTTTGGTCTTGCTGACAGAATGTTGTCGCTGTCATCCCACTTCTTGGTTACAGGAATATCGATCGTCTCATTTGTCACCTTTGTGTTGGTGTTCGTGATGGTGATCGTTCCGGTTGCTGTTCCATTATTACTTATTGTGACCTGGTAATCAGCATTATCGAAATCCTCTTCTGCAAAGTAGTAGAGGTAGTTGCCATTTGCATCAGCTACTTTAAGCTCTATCTCATCGCTTGTCCACTTATTTGCACTATTTAAGGTAATTGTCTTTACAACAGGATCTGTGTTCTTGTCGTAACTTGATGGATTAGTTGATGCATAGATCTTAACTGTTATACTGTCAACCGGAATATCCTTCAGTGTTCCACCTGCAGCATCCTTCCATACCTTTTTAACAGTTATCTTTCTGTTCTCAGGAGTGTTATCTACTGGCAGTGTATAATCCTGTGAACCTTTGCTGTCAAGGACTATGTCTGAGATAGAATCAGTTGTCACCTCAGCAGGTTTCGGTCCTGTCAGGCTGGATGAGATATTGTTCTCATATATGTATATAGGATCTGTGAGCTTCTCATAACCCTCTGGTGCTTCCACCTCTATAAGCTTGTAATAGTAATTATAATACAAACTTGATAATGTAAGTCTTCCCTGTTCGTTAGTTACTCTTTCCTCATCGCTTCCAGGTACCATGAGATTCCAGTTAGTGTCTGCACTGTTGTTTGGATCACCATATCTGTAAAGCGCAAACTTCGCACCAGCAAGCTTGATTCCTGTCATTATAGAGTCAGTTTTTATTATCGAAAGATTAAACTGCTCTGTATCAGTTCCCATTGATGAATCCTGATCATTGATGTTCGTGTCCGTTGATGACGAATCTGCCGAACTTGTAGATCCAAGAATACCAACGCTGTTCTTAACATCCGCTGTAAGCTTACCTGTATATACAAGAGTATATGTATACTTCAGAATAAACTTTGTCTCATCCGGCATGGTGAGTGTCAGTGTAGACATCTTAGCTGTCGTATCATCTGCATATGTATAGCTGTATTTGTCCGCCGGAACTTCAGCGCCTGTATCTGCGTACAGAAGCTTAAACGAACCATCCTTGATAAATACTCTCTTTACTGCATCCGCATTGCTGTAGTCATACTTGTCAACTACAGTTATGGATCCTGTATTGCCAAGAGCCTCACCCTTCTCATTGATATGCACAGTATATTCAATACTGTTGGTGTCATTATCATAGTTTCCTGCAGTTTTGGTAATATTCGGTCCAGTCACAGTAACCTTTGCGCTGTCATCCTTGGTCTTAGTTGAACCGTCGGTTCTGACAACTGTTGCCGAACAATTGTTGGTGAATTCCACGTCACTGCCACCAACAACGGATGATATATCCTTTGTGACCTTGACTGCATAGTAGACAACAACCTTGACATTTCTGGTATAAAACTCAAGTGACTTTATGTCAAAACTAATACTGTTGCTTGCCACATTAAAGTTCTCTATATAATTATTTGCACCTGTCTGAGGTCTCGTCTTATTATCTGCATAATAAGAAACAAAATATATTCCAGCATGGCCAATAGTCTCTCCTACACCCTCTGGAAGCATATCACTCTTAAGGTATGTAGTATCGAGCTCAGTTCCTGCAGGAAGTGTATCTGTAAAGGAAAGTCTGTCTCCATCTCCATACGCAAAGTCATTGTTGAGAACTACCTTATATACGAACACATTGTTAGCCTTGTCATATACTACAATGCTTTCTTTCTCATCAGTACCATTAGTGTAGCTGTACTTCTCTACAACAGACCCCTTCGTTATTCCAGATACAGGATGTGAATCCTGTGATGTCTTGGATGAACCATCAATAGTAAGAGTACCCTTGTTGACTGCCGTATACTTGCTGTCAGACTTTACTGTCGTATTATATGTGATAACATAATCTATCGGGGTCTCCTCCGTGCCTGTTATATCTCTGAGGAATTCTATTGTATATCCTATTATGTAGTTATCAGATGATGCCGGAACATCTGCAACGCTGTCAATAGTTGAAAGCGTTGGTGCCCATACATTTGAGAAGTCAGCGTATGTTACCTTTACCTTGTAGTCAACTCCCTCTGTGAGGCCAGCTATTGTAAGTCCGTTTATCTGATCTGCCGTAAAGTAATGCTTTGGAAGTGCTCCATTATCATATGTTACAGAGTCAGTATATGTATCATTCGCATTGAGCTTGTCAACGCCAGATATTGTAGACTTCCATGCAAGGGTATATGTATCATCGTTCTCCGTCTCTGATACGAATTCCTTCTTTACTGAATCACCGGCCACCTCTACAGTCGCCTCGGCGCTGTCCGTAACTCCGTTCTTCTCTATTGTCGCTACATTCTTATAAACATCAGTCAGCTTATCAAGCTTGGATGAATCTGTTGTGTAGGTGAACACGATCTTGGATTTGTTCTCTGTCACATCAACCCTTGAAGTTCCATCCGTCAAATAAAGTTTACCATTCTCTTCCACAAAGCTTGCAGGAAGATTGATAGTGGTTGAAACATCTGTGTCATTTATGGATACGCTGCACGTCTTTTCGTCTGTGAGCTCTGTCCCATTCTTTGTGAGTATATCCGATACTGACATTCCTGTCAGATTCTTCTTCTTATCCGCATTCACGGTTACTGTCCATGTTATGGTTGACTTGTCACCTGACAGTGAACCGGTCTTACTTATGGATGCTGTAGACTTGCCGGCATTGTACCATGTACTGCTGTCGTTATCAGTATGCTCGTCATGTGAATCATCTGACACGTCTACACAATTCTTATTGTGTACATTTATGCTTCCGATGTCATCGGCAATATCTGAGACAATAACCTCGTATGTGATCTCATACTGTGAATTAGCGTCAAGCTTCGGAAGCTTTCCATTTATAACTGTTTCACCATTTCCTATGGTTCCTGTTGCAGGAGTCACATATCCATTTGCTGTGACATCCGTGTACTGTCCGTTGCTGTCCTTGAGCTTGCATGTAACATTCTGTACTGTTCTCTTGGCATCAGATCCAAGTTTTGAGTCAAGTTCATTTGCAAGAATATCATCAAGTGTAATATCACCATCGCTTCCATACTCAGAACTTACTATAACCTTGTATTTGTAAACTATCTTGTGATCGTCAGGATCAATGCTCACACCATCTGAGGATTTTGTAACCTTGAGATCTGTGGCACCATCCTTCACATATTTGTAGCCCTTGTTGGTCTGATCCTTATCATCAACCTTTGAATTCTTAGCCTCTGCAATATTGCTCTGGTTCAGATTGATCACGTCCTGAGAAAGATCATCGACTTTACTCTTTACTGTATAGGTTATCTTATATGACTCCTTTGCTCCGAGTGCAGGAAGAGTTCCTTCTATACTAGAGGTACTACTGTTATATGTGAGTGATGAGCTGCAGTCTGTGTTGTCAGACTTGATCACCTTTATATCTGTAACTTCAGGTATGACACCTGCTATGTCGTTGGCTATAACATCACTAAAGTTCAGATCCTCACTGGCACTTCCATGATTGGATGAAACTTCTACGGTATAGTCAAAGTATACATATCCATCCTTAGGATCTGTAACTCTACCCTCGGATGCGGTCTTCTTCACATCCACATCAGGCTTGAAATCCACATCCACAGTCACAATCACAGTGCTTGTGAATTTGTTCTCGACCTGGTTTTTCTCATTGTACTTTGTGAGATCCATATCGATCCACGCCTTGAAGAAAGCCTTGAGCTGGGCTCCCCCCTCGAGTGCTGTATGATCGATCGTCGCAGTAAGGACTCCGTTCACAACTGAATACGAACCGATCCTGTTACCACTTCCATCAGTTATATTCTCATTCAGAATATCGGAATTAAACTTTATGGTATCCGGCATCGTATAAGTAAATGTTGCATCTTCACCAGACTCCACTATGCTATTAACAACATTTTCCGGAAACACTATATCCATAGACATCTGGATATCTACACCGGCTTTTGTAGGATCATTTGGATCTACAGGAAGCGGCGTTGTGGACGGTCTGGAACTGCTACCATATATATTACCTGCTTTATCAGCAATCGTAGCTACAGTAATATAATCTTCAAGATTTCCGGTTACTGCTGCACTCGACAGCATTGCTATCGAATCAGTAGCCGTGGCGTATGCGTCTCCCCCTCTCGTCTCGGCCGCATTGGACCAACTATAATTAGAAGGCGAAATCAACGTAGTTATCATAACTACCGCCAGCAGCAGTGCTATAAGCTTTTTCGTAGTTTTTGCCATTGTAATACCTCTTTTCTAATTATTTTTCGACTTACACACTTGCTTTAAATTTATCATAACACATGGTAATTGTAAACAGTTTGTGAACAAAAAGAACAGTTTTCTGTTGCTTTTTTGTTCACATTTACTTTATCGTTTAATTATTAGTTGATTTTGTACTACTATTCTTCGGCAGCATAATCTATCGAAATATATCAAACATATAAAATATAATCGATTACAATTCACTCTTTCTGTCTCTGTTGAGAAGCTCTGTGAGAGCCTCTTTTGCCGTCATGCCATTAAATAATACGTTATTGACTGCTTCAACGATAGGCATCTCAACCCCATGCTCCCTGGCAAGTGCCAGTGTTGCCTTGGCAGAATAAACACCCTCAACAACCATCTTGACCTCCGCCATAGCTTCCTCATAGGTCTTACCCTGACCGATGAGATATCCGGCATTCCTGTTACGGCTGTGCTTGGATGTACATGTAACTATAAGATCTCCCATTCCTGAAAGTCCTGACAGCGTCTTGACATCTGCGCCCATGGCAAGTCCAAGTCTCATGATCTCCGCCATTCCTCTGGTCATAAGAGCAGCCTTCGTGTTGTCGCCAAGTCCAAGTCCATCTGATATTCCGGCTGCCAGAGCTATTACATTCTTCACTGAACCACCCAGCTCAATACCAGTCACATCAGTGCTTGTATATACCCTGAAATAATCGTTCATAAATGCGTTCTGGATCGTCTTTGCAATCTCTATATCACGGGCACCGGCAACTACCGTTGTAGGTATTCCGCGGCCTACTTCCTCTGCATGTGACGGACCCGAAAGGACAGCCACCTTAGCCTGTGGGATTTCTTCCTCAATGATCTCCACGAGAGCCTTGAGTGTGGACTCTTCTATTCCCTTGCTGACATTCACGATAAGCTGTCCGTTGCTCACCTTGTCAGCGATGTTCTTTGCTGTGCTTCTGACAAACGGAGAAGGCACTGCGCACACTATCATCTTCTGACCAATAACAGCCTTTGACGCATCTGTTGTATATTCAATACTGCTGTTAAGTATAACGCCCGGAAGTCTGTCTCTCTGCTCATGAAATTCCTTGAGCATGGCAACCTCTCTCTCATCTATAGACCACACTATAACCTCGTGTCCATTTCCTGCCAGCAGATTAGCAAGTGCAGAACCCCATCCACCTGCTCCGAGAACACCTATTTTCATCGTAAAATACCTCCAAAATATTTATATTTCTTTTTTCAATCCTTGAATCATTTTTTTCTATTTTAACTTTTTTTCATCATTTAATCCAGTCTATAGTGACAATACATGGATGTTTTTGCAAATTTTTACTGTATTTTTAGATTTTGGGCTAGTTATGTAAACTCACATTATTCTAATCAACAGTTTTTAATACACATTTCACTGCGTATAAATATCACATAACCATAATCTCGGTTTTATGTATACTCATTATGTTATCTGATTTTGTTTTATCCAGACATCTATAAAACGTTGCTCACTACAAAAAATCCCCTCCTTCCTGTTTTATCCAGTAAGGAGGGGATTCAATAACTCTCTATTCGCTTCCGCTTTCCATCAAGCCTTCTTAGAACCAAACGACAACTTATTCTCCGTTCCCGCTATCAGTCTCTTGATATTCTGCCAATGTCTTATCACGGCCATTCCGGCTATGATTCCCGCCATGATTATTCCTTCGATCATTTTTGCATTCGATGTGAAATCATAATCTCCATGAATTGCAAATACTGTGTATAATATGAAGAATCCGATCATGATCGTAAGTGATCCAACCGATACATATCTTGTTATCACAACACTTATAACGAACGCTGCAAGGAGTATCACTACCAATCTCCAGTCCCACAGACCTACTATCATTCCGCCGCTGGCAGCAATTCCCTTGCCGCCCTTGAACTGCATATAGAATGGGAAGTTATGACCAAGCACAACTCCAAGTCCTGTATACAGTACGAACATGTATGCATTACCTATACCTAGCTGGCCAAGTATGATATGTGTCAGTGAGCAGGCGATTATTCCTTTGAGGAAATCCCCCAGGAAAACTATCAGTCCAGCTTTCTTTCCAAGAACTCTCAGTGCATTTGTCGTTCCCGCATTTCCACTTCCATACTTTCTTATATCAACACCTTTTATCCTGCCGTAAATATACGCTGTCTGAATGAGTCCTACTCCATAGCCCCCAACCAGACATATAGCCCTAATCAACATCTCCATGACTACTTCTCTTTCCTCTCCCTGATTATGAATTTTAGAGGTGTACCTCTGAATCCAAAGGATTCTCTTATCCTGTTCTCTATATAACGTGTATATGAGAAATGCATAAGCTCCTTGTCATTTACAAATATGACAAATGTAGGAGGTTTAACTGACACCTGGGTAATATAATAGAGCTTAAGTCTCTTACCCTTATCTGATGGTGGCTGCTGCATAGCAACCGCCTCACTCATAATCTCATTCAGAACACCAGTAGCTATGCGGAGTGAATGATTCTCTATAACAGCATCTATGGTCTCGAACAGCTTTGGAAGTCTCTGTCCGGTCTGGGCTGATATGAAGAGCAGCTCCGCATACGGCATGTATGAAAGCTTGTTTCTGATCTCCTCTGTAAACTTATATATGGTCTTGTCATTCTTCTCGATAGCATCCCATTTGTTCACAGCTATTATCATTCCCTTGCCACGATCATGTGCGATTCCCGCGATCTTGGCATCCTGATCGGTTATTCCCTCCGTTGCGTCTATTACGAGGACTGCAACATTACATCTCTCAACCGCTGATACTGTTCTTATGATACTGTATCTCTCTATATCCTCTTTAATCTTGCTCTTTCGTCTGAGTCCCGCTGTGTCTATGAATACATATTCTCTGCCATTTCTGACGATCTCTGTATCCACGGCATCTCTTGTGGTTCCGGCTATATCTGATACAATAACCCTGTCCTCACCGAGAAGCTTATTAATTATAGAAGATTTTCCTACGTTTGGCTTTCCTATGATGGCGATTCTAGGTCTCTCATCCTCCGTGTCATCCTTTGCAGACTCATTGAAGTGTGATACCACCTCATCGAGCATATCTCCTATTCCAAGTCTGGATGAACCTGATATAGGATGTGGATCTCCAAGTCCAAGATTATAGAACTCATACACATCCGGCATGAACTTTTCAAAGCTGTCTACCTTGTTGACAACGAGAACTATAGGTTTCTTGGATCTTCTGAGCATATCGGCAACCTTGGCATCATCATCAACCATTCCCTGTCTGACATCCGTCATGAACAGGATGACGTCCGCTGTCTCTATGGCTATCTCTGCCTGTTCTCTCATGCTCTTAAGTATAATATTGTCTGACTCCGGCTCAATTCCTCCTGTGTCTATCAGAGTGAAATTGTAATCCAGC
>OGOG01002770.1_pt1 | contig 14221 bp, 5 predicted proteins | sample 1552581 | NCBI WGS metagenome assembly OGOG01 (sample SAMEA2580152, study PRJEB22360) | human gut metagenome | biome: human gut; feature: human-associated habitat; material: faeces | place: Denmark | collected 2008/2010 | reverse complement strand
TCAAGAGTTTATATGTCTTAATAGGTAAATTCCGTTTTTTTCAATTCTCCAAACTGGAAGTTGTTACTCAATCAAATTCCGTAATGAATAATCCATTTATTTTTGTCCAATGCCTTTTTTAACAGTTTTTTTAATTCGCACAATTCAGGAATATCAGCAATGCTATCAATAAACGCCTTTAATGAACAGGGCGGAACAAGTGTAACACCACAATATGCAAGCCCTTTGCCTTTAACAGAAAGTGTATGCCAATAGAAGTCAATGGATGAAAGTCTTTCAACAACACCTTCTAAATCTTTATTATCAACAGAAATGCATTCGTATTTCCACGGTTCATATTCGTCATATCGCTCGCTCTGCCGAGGAGTATTCATCATAATTCCAAACTCATGTTTTGCCATATACCATCACTTCCGCAACTTCCGATTTGAAGGGCAGTCGCCCAATCACTTATTTACTCTATTATAACAAACCGCCCCGAAAAAGTCAATCGCTTGCAGGGCTGAATCCAGAAAGGAGTGTTCTTTATGAACAACAACCAGCTTGCGGAAGTCGCAAAGATCCTCGGTGTCTCCGAAGACAGCATTTCCGTTATGAACGATGAGATCAAAAACAGTATGACGGCAGTTTTTGAAACTGTTGCTATCAGAAATGACGAGGACAAAAAGATAGTCTTTGAAGCACTGGACGATCTGTGGCAGAAAGGCTCGGTATATATCGGGCTTGATGAGGTTGCAAAATCAACTGGCATTTTGCTTGTGACACTTCGCAGCCTTGATTACGATACGCAGCAGACTATCGTTTATGAGTACATGATGGACAGCTCGCAAACAGAGCGTTTCTATGACCTTGTGAACAAGGCACTTGCAGTTTCAGAGCTTGGCAATGTTGCAAAGCTGATCGGTGTTCCTGTGCGTGAGCTGAGGCCGCTCCCTCGCCGTATTCAGGAGAATATCTGCGGTGCGTACACAATGGAGTACGATGCCGACAGCACAAACACCGACCTGATCGACCACATCAGGGAGATGATCGCTCCGTGACAGATTTCCCGTATATCGGCGGTATCGAAATCTCCGCTATCCAGAACCGTGAGTTTATCCGAATTGAAACGGACAAGGCACAGGCTATCGTGGTAGCTCTCGACAAGAGCAATATTCCTTTTTCTGCCCGATTTGGCGATGCCGAAATGTTGCTGACCTATGACGGCAGCTACAAGGAACAGGTCGAGGAGATTATCGCAAAGGCACAATCCGGCGACTATGAAGCATTGCTCCGTGAGCTGCAAGTTTACGGAGTGCCGGACGGTTATTATCGACTGCTCGGTGAAGTAGCGGAGCTTTTGAATACAACTGTGAGCTTTTTGCAGTCCCGTCCCGATGAAGTTCAGCTTGCCCTCTGCAAGACCTATGTGGATTTTTGGCTTTGCGATACTCCCACGCTTCAGCGTGAGCTTGACCGTGTGATCTCCGTGAACGGCAGAACGATGTCGGATATTCAGGAACATGAGAAAATCAAGGAAAAAGCGAAAGCACCTACTGTTCCTGAACAGCGTGCGGCGGATACAGTTCCGACTTTGAATGAGCTGTTTGACGATTATTTTCGCCGCAACAGTCATTCGCACTTTTCAAGAGAAAAACATCAACACTTGTCTGAGATCGCCCGTCGCAGACAGCAGGGCGAACAGGAGCGTAGCATTCAGAACGAAGAAAGAGAAAGGAAGTTCAGACCATGAAGAAGATCATTGTAATCGGAAGTGCCGTTGTTACCGCCGTGACCGCAGCGGTTATCATCATCGTGAAGCACACAAAGTGAGGTAGCCTATGCCAGTACAGGATAATGACGATAAGAGAACCGCCGACCAGCCTGTGGTCGATGCGGAAGAACTGAGAAGAAAACAGGCTCAGTCTCGGGAACAGCAGCAGGACGAAACCAGCGTTCAGAAGTCGGGAAAACTTCTTCCTCTGCTGAACGCAAAGGCAGAACATCATCAGAGCCGTATCGACTCTCTTGATGAAAAAATCGCCAATCAGACAGATAAGATCGACCGCAACAAAGCGAAGATCGAAGCTCTTTCCGCAAAGGCTGATAAGCTCGAAGATACCAACCGTATGCTGAAAGCTACGATCGGCAATTTGCCGGGTATCGGTGCTGTTATTGCCCTTAACGAGAAGCGTATTCAGGCTATCCGTAAGGAGAAAATTCCTGAGCGACAGCAGAAGATCGACCAGGGTTGGAAGAAGATCGACAAATTTACAGTAAAGCGTGACCGTATCGAACACAAGCTGAATCGTGTGATTGCTCTCAATGACACGATCAAGAGCTTTTCTATCGGCTTTAACAAGGAACGCCGTGAAGCTTTTGCCGATGCAATGACAAGGTTGAATGGTGCAACTGTTGATTGCCTGAGCGATAAAAAAGCAACACTTGAAGCGAAAAAGCAGAAAATCCTTGATACTTACAATGATCCTGCAACAAGTGTTGTTGACAAATATAATCTCTCCGAACAGCTCAAAGATGTGAATGAGCGTATTTCAGCACTTGATGATAAGATCATGAAACTTGCCCGTCCTGAAACACACTATGAGGAGCAGGTCAATGATCAGCTCGATGCTTCTATGAAGCTGACCGGAGATAAGCTCGGTGAAATGGTTCAGAAAGGCAATATTGATATGCCGACACTTGCTGAGAGTGCTGTTCAGGCGGCACAGAAGGTCGAAACGCTTGACCGTACTAAGGTCGCTGAACTTGCAGATCAGTTGAATATTCAACCCCTTGCCAATGTGGAGATGCAGCTTGAAGATGATTACAACATGATCGACGGTATCATCAACAACGGCTCTAAGGAGGACATTGACAAGGCAAAGGCAGAGCTTGCGGAAGGTATCAAGTCTATGGAGAGCCTTGCAGAAAATCCATTTGTTCCGCAGGAAATGAGAGATAATGCAGTTGAGGAGCTTGCAAAAATGAAAAGTCAGCTTGAGCTTCTCAATATGCACGATGAAGTCGAGGTAGATAGCTGGCTGTCGGATATGCTTGATAAGGGTGATGCTGTTTTGACTGATGACGGCGGTTTCAAGGTGAACCCTGATTATTACAAGGAATTGTCTCGAAATGACCGTCATGTGGAGACTATGACGGAAATTCAGGCTGTTGAGGTCATGTCGGCTCTTATATCGGCAGGCGTACAATTTTCCGCTGCTACGAAGGGTGAGGATAAGGTCGGAATTACCGTTTCAAAGAATGATGTGTCAACTCTGAATGATGTGATGTATGCTTCTATCGGAAAGATCGCACATACTGATGCCGCAAAGGAGAACGGCGGTAAGGGTGAAAAGGGCAAGTATGAGACCATCAACCCTGAATACTACGCTTCACTCGGCAAGGACGATAAGCACACCCGTGTTGAGTCGATCGACACGGCACGAAATATCGTGGCAGAACTGCAAAAGGCGAACATTCCGTATTCTGCGGTTGTCCGCAAGAATGATACGGTGGCGGTCACTGTTTCTAAGGCGAATGCCGAAGCCTACAAGCAGATCGAGAGTGCTGTCAAGGGCGAAAGAGCCGTGGAATATGTCAACCCCGACTATTTTAAGACACTCCCGAAGCAGGAGCGTTTCACCCAGCGTATGGGCGAGGGGCAGGCTCGGAAGAAGTCGGCAGAGCTGACAGCTAAGGGCGTGGAACATTCCGCTGTGTTCGGTGGCGAGAAGTCTGCGGTCACGGTCGCAAAAAAGGATTCCAAAAAAGCTTTCTTTTCCCGTGGCAAAATGCAGAGAGATGCCCAGCGTATCAGCGGCCGAGGTCAGCAGAAACCTCAGCAGACACCCAAAATGAGAAATGATCAGGGGCTGGAATAACAGATGAAAATTACTGATGAGCAGAAAGAAAAGGCGGCATTTGTCAATCTTCCTCAGTTCCTCATGGCTCACGGCTTTGATTTGAAGAAAGTCGGCAGGGAGTATGTGTGGAAGGATCACGATAGCCTGCACATCAAGGATAACGGTCCGGGTGAGCGTGGCGCGTGGTTTCGTTTCAGCGAGGACAAGGGCGGCGATAATATCGGCTTACTCCGAGAATATATGGATATGTCCTTTCTTGATGCCGTCGAAGCTCTGACCGGAGAACACATTGACCGCACCTATACTCCGTCCCGCACATACGAATTGAAACCTGTTCAGCAAACGGCAAGAGAGCTTTCCCTTGCTGAAGCTGATAATTGCAGGCGTGTGTTTGCGTATCTGTGCAAGACCAGAGGGCTTGACTATGATATGCTTTCCGCACTTGTGAAGAAAGGCATTATCTCTCAGGAAGAAAAAACAGGCAATGTGCTTTTCAAGTACTATGACGATCAGGGCAAAGCCATCGGTGCGGAAAAGGTCGGTACATCAACGGAGCATAAATTCAAAGGCATTGCAACAGGCTCGGCTGGCGGTCACGGATTTGAGGTAGTACACGGCACTGGCGAAAAGGCCTTTTTCTTTGAGTCGGCAATAGATATGCTTTCCTATCTGCAAATGCACAGCAAAGAACTTGATAATTGCAGGCTTGTTTCCATGATGGGCGTGAAGCCGAGTATCGTCCTTGATACGATGCTTCGTCATAATATCGCTCCTGAGAATGTATTTTTATGCTCCGACAATGATACCGCAGGCAATGAATTTGCTCGGCGTTTGCAGGAACAGTATCCCGATATGAAACGTATCATCACGCCCGATACATATAAAGACTGGAACGATATGCTCAGAAATATTCCAAAACAGATAGAAGTAGAACAAGAGACTAAGACAAAGGAGGTTGACAGCGTGGCTGACCTTATGACATACGGCAACAAAATGTGGAATAATGCGACAGACAACAGAGATAAGTCGCTGATATCAATGCAGCTTGCGGATTTTCAGCGTGTGCAGGAAATGCTTGAAAAATCGGGTATCAATTATTATGCCTACGAAATGAACAGTACTGTCCGTATGGCGGTGAATGATAAGGATACCGATTGGCTGAGAAAAATCTTTGGCAATATGAACGTTACAAAGTCCAACAGACCGTATTTTCCACCTGAGAAAAACATCATCGGCAATACAGAATATCGTTACATTCCGCAAAAGGAATATGTGACGGCTGACCGTGATCTTGTGCTGAAAATGGCTGATATTATGGCTCGGAGAGGTATGCAGTTTTCGGGCAGAATCTATCCGTCCGGTAAAGGAACGCTGACGGTAAGTCACGCTGACTTCGTTGCTGTCCGCAATATCAAGGACGAAGTGATCAGTATGCGTAAGCAGTTTGCAAGTCCTGATAAGGCACAGGAAGTCGGCAACCGTGATTACTGTGCAAACCGTGATACTCGCTATTATATGAGCAAGCTCACACCTGAGCAGTTCAAGGAAGTCAAGCCGTTTTTGGAGACAAGTGTGAGCTATCATGCAGTTTCCCGTGAAGGCAAGGTCGCATTTGCAGTCGATAAGGAGAACGTTCCTGCTTTTCATAGAGCATTGGAGAACGCTGTCCGTGAGGTCGGTATGCTCCGAAATATGGCTGACCTCGGTCTGACTATGGAGCAGAATGTGGCACTTTCTCCCGTGGTGCATCGTCTTGCGGTGGAAGATGTAAAGCTCAATCTCGCTGACTTTTTCGATAATCGATACAATGAAGCACAGTTCGGTGAAATGCTCTCTCTTGTTGATGCGTATCTGTCACAAGCTCCGGCTGAACGTTATGGCGAACACTCCAAACTGAATGATATGCTTGAAGCCAAGTCAAGTTTTGACCGCAGTATTGAGCTTTCTGACTTCTTTTCTCAGCACGATTTCTCCGATGAACAGAGGGCGGCTATTACTGCTATGTTTGTTGGTGATGTGACGAAAGGACAGATCGACAGCATTGACGAAACATTCACGGCGGAGGATATTCAGGCATATGATGAGATCCTGCACAATGCTTTGCAGGAGTCCGATGTTGCAGACTTTCTGACTGCTCACAAGCAGGCGGTCACTGACCGTGAGAACGCAAGCAAAGTTCCCACTGAGGAAGAAGTGCTGTTTCAACAGGCTGACCTTGCAAAATTCCTTGCGGAGCGTACTCTGTCAAGCGACGAATGGGAAGATATGGCGTATCCTCTGTTTAGTAGCGGTTATCTTGATAAACACAAGCCCAGCGACAAGGCGACTTTCGGATATAACCTGAGTGAGTCTGCACTCTATGACCTTGCCCAGCGTTTTCATGACGGTGAGGATATTCGCCGTGAGCTTGCGCTCGGACTGTTAGGGGGCGGCACAACCGCAGATATTGAGTTTATCTTTGAACAAGGTGAGATCTCAAACCGTACTTATAATTATGCTGAAAACCTCCGTCACGCTCTCCATACAGAAAAGACTGAGGACGGATATCATTGCAGTTTCAGCGGTATGGAGCGTTTTGTTTCTTTTGAGGAGATCGGACAGGCTTTCATTGACCGTATCCACGAGGAATTTGATGACTTGGCATATTGGGCTGTTCTGGATTATATCAAAGATGGTATTCCCGATATATCCGATGATACCGTAAAGGAACTTATCACTGCATTTGACGGTGCAGCACTCCACGGCTGGGAGAACGGCGACAATCAGCCTAAGCTCAACCGTATTAAGAAAGCCCTGTTTGATGTTCTCGGTGATGAGGAGCAGACAGAAAAGGCGTTTGCTTGCATTGCAAAGCACAAGTATAACGTAACCTTTGAGCCTGAACAGCCCGAAAAGCAGCCTGACAGCCTTACATTCCATTTCGGAAAGGGTGACGGTGATGAATGGGTCAGCGAAAGCGACATCGTTCACGATTTTGCTCTTGCACACCCTGATTGCAGTTTTGCCCTTGGAAATGCTGTCCTCGAATACCTCGATGAAAAACAGCATTCGGAACGTAATATCCCCGATCTGAAAGCTGGCTGGTATAAAAAAACAGACTTCACGATCACTGCTATCATAGGCGGTGAGGAGTTCAGCTATGAGGGCCGCTTTGATATTGGTGACGGAAAAGGTACGGGCGGTGGTTCGCTGATCGACCATATCCGTGCCCACAATGAGGGTATTCTCGGTTATACGCAGCACCCGTTCAATCAGCCGGAGTATCAGGAAAGAGCGAAGCACACACTTGATGTGTTTGTCCCTTTTCTTGAAGCCCATTCTGAGCTTACGGCTGAGGAACAGCGTATTTTCGATGATTTCAAGGAACAGCACCTGATTCGTGGTTATGATGATATTACTGTCGCTGAGGAAAAGCTCCAAACTCTGCAACAGATCGTAGACAAATTTTTCGGCACTGACTGCGAATCGGCGGAGACAGAGAACGGCACTTGGAAATTGGCTATCGCTGAGGGTGATAAGGTTGGAGAGCTTTTTTATGGCGGAGACCCCGTTTGCGGTATCTATAACCGTGGTGATAAAATGGAGATCGAGCCGTATCGTGAGTTGTCCACTTTTCCGAAGCTCCTGCAAACGGCGATGCTCGAACATAATCCTGATAAGCCTGTGGAGATCATGGACTTCCAGCGTACTTTTGAAACTCCGCTTGATAAGGCAAAATGGCTTATCAATGATTTTTGCGAAGCGGAATACCGTGAAGGTGCTGATTTTGATGATCTGCACAATGTCGGTCTTGCGTTTACCACGCTGACCGATGATGAGCTGCCCATTCAGGTGACGGCTGACCTTGTGGACTTCAAGATCACTCACGAATTTGACGGTGAAGTGTTCGATACGGAGCAGTTTGACAGCATTGAGGATATGATTGAAAACGGTCTGACAGAACTTGATTTTTCTGACCTTGTTTCTGTTCCCGATGAGGTTATAGACAGGCATACAAGCAAGGCCGAGCAGGCGGTAGAGCTTATGAGCGATGCTTCTGCGGTAGAGACTCCTGCCCAGGATACTGCGGACATTGATAAGCCTCTTTTTACCGATGAAACAGTCATTGACGAAATTCAACGAAATGAGCAAGATGATGTGCCGTTTTGGGAGAAGAACGATATTGAGGGCGAACAGCTTTCTTTATTTGGCGATGCCGAACCGCTGACTGCTTCAAAGTCTGTATCACAAAAGCCGAAGTCGGAATTTGCAAAAGGTCCGGTAGTTGACAGTGTTCAGGTCTATGAAGCTCTCGCAGCAGAAATTGACCGTGGTACAGGATTCGTTCACGGTAAGCTCCGTGTGCAGGACTTCTATGAGGAACAGCACCCGACTGTACAACAGTTGGCTGATTTTTTGAAAAAGGAGTACGGCACGGGCGGTCATAGCGGTGAGGGCAAGATCTCACTCGTTGACTACAATTCTCAGGGTATTACATTCAGCTTTGAAAATGGCGAGAAGTTCCGTCATTCGTGGTACAATGTCGCAACAATGACAGAATCACGGCTCAGGGACGACACCTACCTTTCTGCTGAACAGAAAGCTGAGAGGGCTGCACTCAAAGCAGAGCAACCTTCTGAGGAGCATACCTCACACAATACTGTGGAAGTTGGTGACCGATTTCGTCACAAGATTACTGGCAAGGTTTCTGAGGTTGTATCGCTGACAGGTGCGTTGCCGTTCTATACGGACGATTGCACTGTCTCAAGAGAAAGCGGCGGCTTTGCTATTACGGAGAATATCTCCTATGATAAGCTACTGAACAGCGGAATGTATGAGTATGTCGGCAGGACTGAACCCGAAAGAGAGCAGCCTGCACCTGTTGCTGATGTTACACCCGAAACAGAAAAGCCCGATATTCCCGATGTAAAGAACCTTTCTCAGCTCAAAAAGGCTATCAAGCCGGGAATGATGTTTGAGATTACAGACCACCTCCGTCCCGAAAGTATCGGAGAGTGCCGTATCGTGACAGGTATCAGCACCGTTGATTTTACTTCCCGTAAGCTCGATGAAAACGGAGAGCCTACGGGCAAAGATATTCACGTGGAGTTTGACCGTGCAAAGAACTGGACTTTTGACGGCGGCGAGCTGACTTCTCGGCTCGACAACGGCGATATGCTGATGAGCTTTCATTTCATTGACGGCTTGGAGCGTACCAAAGAGCCGGAGCGTGAGACTATTACAGCAGAGGTTGTCAGTTCTGATGAACCTGTTGCAGAAGAAAGCACCACGCCTGCACCAACTCCCGATAAGGGCGATAACTTCACGATCACCGATGATAACCTCGGTGACGGCGGTGCTAAGACAAAGTTCAGGGCGAATGTCGATGCGATCAAGACACTGAAAACGCTTGAAGCGGAAAAGCGTCCCGCAACGGCTGAGGAAAAAGAAATCTTGTCGAAATATGTAGGATGGGGTGCTTTGGCTAAGGCTTTTGATAAGAACGATGAGAAGTGGGTCACAGAGTATAAGGAGCTTTCCGAGTTGCTGACTCCGCAGGAATATGCTCAGGCACGTTCAACGGTAAATGATGCGTTTTACACTAGCCCGACAGTTATCGACGGAATTTTTGAAGCTCTCGGCAATTTTGGCTTTGACGGCGGCAACATATTAGAGCCAGCAATGGGTATTGGAAACTTTTTCGGACGTATGCCTGAAGCTATGCAAGCTAATTCTCAGCTCTACGGCGTAGAGATCGACTCGTTGTCGGGCAGAATCGCTCATGCACTCTATCCCGATGCAGATATTTCGATTCAGGGCTTTGAAAAGAACCATTTTCAAAATGGCAGCTTTGATGTGGCTGTCGGTAATGTTCCGTTCGGTGAGCTTGGTTTCCGTGATACCGTCTATGATACCACGAAACTGCATGACTATTTCTTTGCAGAAGCTCTCTCAAAGCTCAAAGACGGCGGTATCATGGCATTTGTGACCTCGGCAGGCACACTTGACAAGCGTGACGAGACTACAAGGCAAATGTTGGCTGACAAGGCTGACTTCATCGGTGCGATCAGACTTCCGGGCGGTAAGAATGGTGCTTTCAAGGACAATGCAGGCACGGAAGTCACTACGGACATTATCTTCCTGAAAAAGCACGAAGGCAAGTCACTTGCCGAAATGTCCGATATTCCCGATTGGGTACATATTGGTGAAACGGCTGACGGTCTGCCGATCAACAAATATTTTGAACAGCACCCTGATATGGTGCTTGGTACGGTTGTCGAGGGCAATAAGCTCTATGGCAGTGGTACAATGGTTGTTGCCGAGGACGGCTTTGACCTGAAATCGGCACTCCATGAAGCAGTCGGCAAACTCTCGGCGGAGATCAGTCATGAGCATGGCAGAGATGTGTATGCAAAGACCGCTGACGGCGTTCAGGTGCAGATCCCGTCTAATCTGCGTAATTACAGCTTTTTCATGTCTGACGATCAAGTTTTCTTCAAGAAAAATAACGCTGCCTGCGAGTCCCGTTTCGATAGGGGAACAGCACAGCACAAGCGTTTCAAGGCATTTATTGAACTTCGTGACCTCACCCGTGAGCTGATTGAAGCAATGGAACTTGACAAGCCGGACAGCGTTATCAAGGATTTGCAGACGAAACTTAATGTGGCGTATGATGATTTCTACAAGAAGTACGGTATTATTCATTCTCAGACGAATAAGCGGTATTTCAGCGAAGATGTGTCATATAACCTTGTGGCAGGGCTTGAAAAGAGCTATGATAAGACAAAACTCCTTGCAAAGTCCGATATTTTCACCAAGAGAACGATCGTTCCGCCAAAAGCGGTCGATCATGTAGACACGGCACTTGAAGCACTCACGCTCTCCGTTGCGGAAAAGGCAAGGGTTGACTTTTCGTACATGAGTGGATTGACGAGTATGACGGAGGACGAACTGAAGCGTGACCTGACAGGGGCGATTTTCAAGATACCCCATACGGAGAACGGTTATCAGACGGCTTCGGAGTACCTTTCGGGCGATATTCGCAAGAAACTTCGTGAAGCTGAGGAGATCGCTGAGTACGATCCTGATTTCAATATCAACGTATCGGCACTGAAACAGGCTATGCCCGAACCGCTGAAAGCAGGAGATATTGATATTAAGCTCGGTGCAGCTTGGCTTGATCCGAAGTATTACGAACAGTTCATGTATGAGCTGTTGCAGACACCAGCGTATCAGCGGAGTGACAGTTCGTCTGCTCGGTGGAACAAGTCTGCTATTGTCGGCGTGGAGTATTCGGTTCACGCTAACTCTTTCCATGTCAGCAACAAATCTTCCGACAGGTCGGTGCTTGCGACACAAAAGTACGGCACTCACAAGATGAACGCTTATGACATTTTTGAACATCTGTTGAATCTGCAAGAGCCGAAGGTGTATAAGACGATCGAAGTGCCGGACGGCTTGGGCGATACAAAGGAAAAGCGTGTGGTCGATATTGATGTTACTCGTGTGGTACAGCGTAAGGCTGACGATATTCGCAAGGCTTTCAAGGCGTGGATTTTTAAAGATCCGCAGCGCCGTGAAGCTATTGTGGAGAAGTATAACGAACTGTTCAACAGTATCCGTCCCCGTGAGTTCGATGGCTCGGCTCTTTCCTTCCCGATGATGACTTCGGATATTAAGCTCCACGACCATCAAAAGAACGCAATCGCTCATGCGATGTTTGGCGGTAATACGCTGTTTGCACACTGCGTGGGTGCGGGCAAAACCTTTGAAATGATCGCAACGGCGATGGAAAGCAAGCGATTAGGTTTGTGTACTAAGAGCCTGTTTGCCGTGCCGAATCATCTGACGGAGCAGATCGGTGACGATTTTCAGAAGCTCTATCCGGGAGCAAATATTCTTGTTGCTACCAAAAAGGACTTTCAGAAAGCAAATCGTCAGCAGCTCTTTGCAAAAATCGCAACTGGAAACTATGATGCGGTTATCATAGGTCACTCTCAGCTCGGTAAAATCCCTATTTCAAAGGAGAGACAGGTCATGACGATCCAGAGTCAGATTGACGATATTCTCCGTGGTATCGAGGAACTGAAAAAGAGCGAAGGCTCTAAGTTTCAGATCAAGGCTATGGAGCGTACTCGTAAGAGCCTGCAAAAGCAGCTTGATAAGCTAGAAAAGGCGAATCAGGACGACACGCTGACCTTTGAACAACTTGGTATAGATCGCTTGTTCGTCGATGAAGCCCATGAGTTTAAGAACCTATTTGTTGCCACAAAGTTGCAGAATGTAGCCGGAATTTCCAATTCTGCTTCGCAAAAAGCACTTGATTTGTTCCTCAAATGCCGTTATCTCGATGAAAAGACTGGCGGCAAAGGCGTGGTTTTTGCCACTGGAACGCCTCTCAGTAACAGCATTACAGAGCTTCACACCATGATGCGGTATTTGGAGTATGACTTCCTGAACAATCACGGATTACAGCACTTTGACAACTGGGTAGCAGTCTTTGGAGACCAGAAAACCGATTGGGAGTTAAAGCCTGCGGGCAATGGCTTCAAGGATCGTACCCGTATCGCCAATTATACAGGTCTGCCCGAACTGATGAGTATGTTTAAGCAGGTCGCTGACATTCGTACTGCGGATACGCTGCAACTTGATGTGCCTGACTGTGAATATCAGGTGGTTCAAGTCGAAGCCACTCCGTTCCAGCAGGAGCTTGTTCAAGAGCTTGCCGACAGAGCTGATGCTATCAATGCAGGCAATGTTGATCCCACGATCGACAATATGCTCAAAATCACGTCGGACGGTAGGAAGCTTGGTCTTGATCCTCGTCTGATTGATCCGTCATTTGAAGATAACCCCGAAACAAAGCTCAACCGCTGTGTTGAGAATGTAGCCCGTATCCACGCTGAAACGGCTGAGGACAAGCTTACGCAGATCATCTTCTGTGATTTGGGCGTTCCGCATAAGGCAGCAGGGGAAGCAGAGGTCGAGAGCGAAGATGCCGACGATGCTAAAGATAAGAAATCTATTGCTGAGGTTGAATCATTGGAGGAAGAATGCGATTTTTGTGTTTATGACGATATTCGTGACAAGCTGATCGCAAGGGGTATCCCTGCGGAGGAAATTGCATACATTCACGATGCGAAAACTGAACAGCAGAAATCCAATCTTTTTGATAAAGTCCGTAATGGTGAGATTCGTGTTCTGCTCGGTTCTACGGCAAAAATGGGTACGGGTACGAATGTCCAGAAGAAGCTGATCGCAGTCCATGACCTCGATATTCCGTGGAGACCGGCTGACCTTGAACAGCGCGCCGGAAGAATTATCCGTCAAGGCAATGAAAACAAACAGGTGCAGATCTTCCGCTATGTTACCAAAGGCACATTTGATGCTTATTCCTATCAGACTTTGGAGAACAAGCAGAAATTTATCTCTCAGATCATGACGAGCAAAACTCCTGCGAGAAAGTGCGAAGATGTGGACCAGCAGGCACTCACTTATTCCGAAATCAAGGCTCTCTGCACAGGCGATGAGCGTATCAAAGAAAAGCTGATGCTTGAAAATGAAGTGAAGGAACTGAGGGTACTTGCTGCGGAACACCGCAACACGGTATTTGAAATGGAGGACAAGATTGCTCGTTTCCCTGAACAGGAAAAGAAACTTACGGCTATTCTTGCTGATCTCCATACAGACCGTGAAGCACTCCGCAAGCTCCCAATCGATCCTGAACGCAAACTCCCCGTATTCAAGATCACTGTTGGTGAGACAGAATACAGCGACAGAAAAGAAGCGGCTAAGGCTCTTGAAGATGCTGTACTGGCTATAAAGTATGCCGATACGCCTGTTAAGGTAGGTTCGTTCCAGGGTTTTGACCTGACTGTTACGGTCAACAGTAACATGATGGGCGGCGGTATGTCGGCTTGCCTGAAAGGATCAGCTTCGCATACTACAAAGCTGATCGAGAGCTTCGCCCATAATCTGAACAGCCTTGAAGCTGCACTATACAACATTGACGGCAGAATTGAACGTACTCAGACTGACCTTGCAAAACTCAGGTTTGACCATGAAGAAGCTCAAAAGATCGTAGCAGAGCCGTTTCCTCAGCAGGAGGAGCTTGACAGCAAAGAGGAAAGGTTGAAAGTCCTGACCGATGAATTGAATCAGGCGGCTATTGAAGCCAAGAAGAACACTCCAAAGCGTGAAAAGACTTGCTACTTTGAGAGGGCAAAGATGAAGCGTGATGCGGCAAGGCTCGCCAAGAAGCCGAGAACTCCGAAGGACAAGGCTAAGGGCAGGAGCAAGAAGCAAGGAATTGAATAAGCAACTTTGAACCCAGTGGATTCAAAGTGAAAGCATTTCAAGAGGGCTTTGTAAGGTGTACAAAGTCCTCTATATTTTTTTAA